>Ga0307935_1000754_pt1 | contig 12994 bp, 10 predicted proteins | sample OrgLakmetageno92_FD_201827 | JGI IMG/M metagenome (GOLD analysis project Ga0307935, IMG submission 201827) | Saline water microbial communities from Organic Lake, Antarctica - #92 | ecosystem: Environmental > Aquatic > Non-marine Saline and Alkaline > Saline | place: Antarctica: Organic Lake...
AAACTTCTAGGCCGCAGGCTTTCGTCACAAATGTACCTTTTCTGTTTTCATTGTCTAAAGGGCTTGAACCAGGGCGTTCAGTCCCCTCTTCCCAAATAACTTTGTATTCGGCTTCGGTCATACCAGCGGCTAGCCACACGGCTTTGGCTACGGTACTTTTATCAGCCGCAGCCTCAATTATGCGCTGTGCGTCGAGCGTGGCTCCCGTAACCCTTGGGGCCGCCACTGGTTCAACGTTAACATTTGGAGTTGGACGTTGCATTTCTTGCCTTTCATACACTTTTGCCGCGAAGGCGCCACCCACTACAAGTATTACGAGCATTACCGCTAACCCAAGTCGAGAATACAGATTGTTCATCATGTGTTTATTTTACATTTTCTACTAAACGTTCTTCAAGCGCGGTAACGCCAAAGTAACCCTGACTAATAATCCAGGCTTCAAATTTTTTGTCGTAACCCGCAATAATACCGATTCCAATAATAATAAATAAAGCGCCTAAAACTTTCTTAAAGACACCTTTTGGGTCTGCTGCTTTCTTTAACGAGCCCATAAATTTTTGTCCCGTTAAAGCAATTAGCAGCATTACCGCACTTAAACCTAACGCATACACCACTAAATTAATGACACCCCAAAACCAACTTTCTTGTAATACGGTTCCTAAAATTAAAAAATAAGCGGGGCTACAGCTCGCAAATACGGGCCCCAACGCCATCCCCATCAACACCATCCCCAGTAAACCTTTTCTTTGGCTACTGACTTGCAGTACTCCTTGCGATTTAGAACCAAGCTTTAGTTTGACGGTCACGGTTTCCCAGGCTCGTGGGAACAAAAGCGTAAAGCCAAAAAATAGTACTATCCCGCCAGATAGCCATTTCCAAAAGTCCGGCGGAATATTAATCAGGGCGGTACTGGCCTTTAATATCAAAGAAAATAAAACCACCGATAAAGCCAACGAGCCCGTTATAACGAACGGGCGCCACGGATTTTTATCGGTGAGACTCCCGCCAATAATAACGGGTAAAAGAGGCAGCACGCACGGCGCCAAAATAGTCAGAACGCCCCCTAAAAGTGATAACGGTAAATACTCCATAAAACGGGCTTATTAAATTTCACTTTAGACCTTAAACCCTATGCGCAAACACGCCTAGGTTAAGGCGTAATCTGGACTACCGGAAAAAAATATTTAAGTAATCCCCATCAAGTCTGTCCGTCGGGCGGGGTCCCAACACTTCCCCCACGCCCGTTAACATCATGGCCACGCCCGCTTCGCTCACCCCTAACTCGTCAGCGAGTTCTGGTTCATCATCAAAATCTACCATTAAAATTAAGGCATTTTTTTCACTAAACTCGGCCGCATTAGCTCTTAACCCCGCTTCCCAAGTGGCACAAGCTTCACAACTGTCTGAGGTAAAATAAACAATCGCTGGGCGCACCCCTTTAACCTGGGCGTACAAATCTTCTGAATAAGGTCTAAACTCTAAACCCGTAGCGGTAGTCGACTCAACGTTTTGTCTTCTAGCGACCCCACGCGCTTCCGATGCGGCTCGAGCCTCTTTATCTGCTTCAGATTCTAAAGCCAATTTCTCTCCTTCTTCTGCGCCTTGTATTTCATCTGCATCAAGGTCATCAATAACTTCTACAAATTGTGGTGTTTCGTCTGAAGGCACTGATCCTAGGGCTTGATTAAAGGCGTCATCCGAATCAATATTGGTGTTAAACGTTGGTCTCTCCGCCTCGGTTTCTACAGGCACAATCGGGGTTGGATCTATTACAACGGGCTCTTCTTTACTACAAGCGGTGAGGGTGAAAAGAGCAATAATGAGAACGGGGAAAATCTTAGGCATTAGACAGGGGTCTTTAATTAAATTGATACTAGAACGAAATCGGGTCTACGCCAAGACTAAGCTCTACAAAAAAATTAACAAAATGTCTTAAACATGCTACAATGATCTAATGTCTAAAATAACTTTAGCCAAAAAAGCCGAAATTTTATCAGAAGTTCCTAAAAAAACCGAGACTAAATTTCATAGTGCTATGCACCAAAAAGATGAAGCTAATGCCGAAGCCACCTTAGAACAAGATTTATTAGACCTTTAAACCATGAGTGAAAACATCAATCAGTCAGAAGTACAAAACACGCTAGCTTCGAAAATTGAAGGACAAGGCGAGGTCTTAACAAATTCTGATGAACTAAAAAACATAAATTTAGCGGAAGGGAACATTCAAGTTTTAAAACAAATTTTAAGTCGTGAGGAAGGCGAAGATGAAGCCGAGTACGCCGCTGAACAAGCCGCTCTTAAAACCGCTATTGAAGAAACTGCTGCCGCGCATGACACTGAAGGCGTAAGCGAGCCTTTAATTCGAATGTGGATTCATGGAGAAGACATTGGGAATTCTCTTGACGAATTAGGAGCGCTTAACGCCGAGACCTACGCTGAGATTTTAGCCAGCCCAGAAGCCTCAACGATTGTGCAAACGATCGCTCGACAACTTGATCTTGATATCGGGGAGGGAGGAGAAGGTGAAGACGGAGTTGATAGCCATTATGGAGCTTTAACCGCTGAAGCAGTGGGCGATATACAAGCCGCTTTAATCAAGGCCGGATTGCTCCCTGAAAACATGGAAGACGGACGTTCTAACCAAGACGGTAAATTTGGAAGCCGCACCCTTGCCGCCTTACGGAGCGCCGTAACTACCGAGGCAGCCGCAGCCGCCGTCGACGAAGTAGCGGCCGCCATTCCGGAAGGTGGAGCCGTTGCCACTACCACCGAAACAGTCGTACCAGCGAATGCTTTAAGCGAACTCCCGACTGGATCTGAAATATTTGGAGCTAATGAGGAGGAAATTTCCACTTTTGCCACAGACAGTGGGGTAAGTTTTTTAAGACACAATGGGGTACCAAGCTTTATGAGACCTGGCGGTGAATTTCTGACCCTTGAACAGGCCTTAACAAATGAAGATCCTAAAGCTTTTGTAGCTCAATGGGGAGAGGGTGAAGTTGAGGCTAGCGACTCAGAAATCACCGAGGCTGACGAGGCCGGCGTATTGTTAACCACAGAGACTAGGAACAAACTGAATACTACACTGCCCCACATAGCCGGAGTCGATTTTAGCTCTCTAGACTTTGAAAATGGAACTGTCCAAATTTTCGATGGACAAGAAATTATATTATCTGAAGCTGCCCTTGGCGGATATACCGTTAACCCTGAGCAAAGTTACCCAGCTCTTAGACGAACTATTCGGTTCGCTGCCGAAAGCCTGGTTGAAGATAGTGATCAATTCTCCTTCCATCGCAATGGGGCTAATCAACTTTCTGAGCCAGCTCATTTCACCAACCAAGCCGGTGAAATTATTTTTACTCTCGCTGAATTAACGAACAACGAAATAGACACAGATATGCCTTACACAGTAAACGTGGCCACAGGAAGGGCTGATGCGTTAGCCGGCTTCCGTTAGCAATTTCTATAAGCCTAAAGTTTAACTATTTTTAAAAGTAGTTAGACTTTTAATTGTGAATTCATTTGCTCAGCACCATTTTATTGAAGTTCAAAAGCTTAAAACACATTTTATCCGCTTTGGAGACAGTGAAAATAAAGTTATTTTTTTACATGGTTGGGGGGGCAGTACCGACAGTTTTTTTAAACTCGCTACAACGCTCGCTAAAAAACGTCCTGATTTAGAAATACTACTCGTCGATTATCCTGGCTTTGGTTTAACCGACATGCCCGATAACAAAGGGTGGGACACTTTTAGGTATGCTGAATGGGTGCACACTTTTTGCGACGAATTAAACATTAAGCACGCCAGTTTTTACGTACATTCATTTGGAGGCCGAATTTTGACGCGTTTAATAAATAAAAATCCAGAACTAGGAAACAAGCTGGTGTTCACTTGCACCGCTGGAGTTAAGTGGCCTCTGGGACTGCGTCAAAAAATATCAGTGGGCTTAAGTAAAATCATGCCAAAGGCAAAGAGCGCCAAAGGACAAAAAATTCAAAAACTAATCGTTACCAAAATATTTGGCGCTCGTGATTGGGGTAATGTTGACCCACACTTAAAAAGCACTCTAACTAAGGTTTTAGCCGAACAAGATTTACGAGATGACCTTAAAAACGTGAACCAAGAAAGTCTTATTATCTGGGGGGAACAAGACAACATTACACCGTTAAAGTCTGGCAAAGTCTACGCTGCCAGGCTACCAAACAATAAATTTATTACTTTCAAAAACGGTCGGCATGGCGTTCATCACACCCATACAGATAAAATTATTGATGAACTTATTAAATTTTTATAAAATAAATTTTTCTTTATGCCTTATTTAGAAACTATCGTCTCGGTTCTTATTTTATTACTAGGCTTTAGAACCGCTTGTTGGCATTTGCAATGCTGGCAAATTCGCGAGTATCGCTTTGACCGAATGCGGGCTTGGCTACGAACCGATGATGGGAAGTCGCAATATTTCACCCCTTGGCGAAGCCAAGGTTTGTGGCCACGACCAAAACCAAGTGGTCGCTTAGCGCTGATTTCTGCCCTGGTCGCTTATGTATCACTTTTAATTTTAGCGACGCTATGGCTGCAGCCACTGCAAGCCATGGTGCAATGTTGGGGTGGTATTAACTGTGCGAATAACTGGTATTTCCACTGGGCGTTAGCCCCCGTAATTTTTTTAATTTGGGAACGCACCATTTGGCTGCAAGTACTGATTGGAGTTTATCTTTCAAACATACCCGTACGGCTTAAAAAACTTCATCTCTTTCATCAAGCCGGTAAAGTCATTAACTCGGAAAATGATAACATTATCCGGGTTGGTATTACCGGCAGTTACGGTAAGTCCTCTACCAAAGAGCTTTTAGTTCATTTATTAAAGTCAGAATTTGGCGCTGAAAATGTGCTCTACAACCCCGCTAACAACAACACAGAAGTCGCCATTGCCCGTTTAATTCTAAAACATAAATCTTTTTTTAAACCAAGCGACCAGAAAAAATTCCTCGTTATAGAAACTGGCGCCTATAAAAAAGGTGAAATTGGCACCGTCGCTAAAATGATTCAGCCCCAATTTAGTATTCTAACGGGCTTAAACCAACAGCACGTTGAGTTGTTTGGTAGTATTGCAAATACCCGTGAAGCTAAATTTGAACTTGCCGAAGGCACGCTTGAAACCGTTTTCTTTAATGGTGATAATCCATACTTGCAAGAAATATTTAAAGACCGTAAAATTACCGCTACCAATGTACCCATTAGCATTAAAGCCGCGCAAGACCGGCACAGCTTTGCGCACAAAACCGAGTTTAAAGCCTATGGCGAAAATTTCACGTTGCCGTGGCCGGGTGAATTTTTTGTACACAACGCCCTACTAACGCTTGAGTTATGCCGTGAAATTGGCGTTAAACCAAGCCGGCTCGCACAACACATAAAAACATTAGCCCCCTTAAAAAGAGCTTTAAGCCTTAAAGTACAGCCGCAAGGTTTCACGGTTTTAAGAGATACCTATTCTGCTAATCCCGATGGAGTATTAAGCGCGATTGATCATCTTAAAAACTTTTCTGGCAGCAGAATTTTTGTTTCTATTCCGCTACGTGAACTCGGTGGACACGCCGAAACCGTACACCAACAAATCTTTGAAAAATTAAAATCGGTTGGCGCTAAAGTTTACTGGCAAAAATCAGATTTTTCAGCGTTGGGGATAAAGGTTTTGGGAGATGATTTTGTTTTAATAGATGCGCATTTTAAAAGTTTTGAAAATGAAATTAAAAGCTTAAAAGAAAACGATGTAGTCTTACTAGAGTCAAAGTTGAGTTCAAAAATTTTAAAACGTTTTATGTAAATGAAACTTATATCTAACCAGTTAAATCCTCATTTTAAATTTTTGGATAGTCTGCACGCCCTTAAAAGTTTAGTCGTCGGACCAAACCATATATTTTTAAACAGTCTCTTTGAACAAAAATTTAGTACAAAAAATATAGTTTTTACTAATACCGCTCGTTCGGCGCTGGGCCTTATTTGTGAAACCGTAAAGCCTGACCCGGCAAAAAAAATTGCCATGCCTGCCTTTATTTGTGCTGTAGTGGCCACCCCTTTCATTAGCCGTGGCTACGAAATTGAGTGGATTGAAACCGACGAAAATGGACTTATAGACGTAAAAGACTTTGAATCAAAAGCCGCTCATATTTCAATGGTTGTTGTGCCACATGTTTTTGGACAAGCCGCTCCAATTAAAGAAATAACCGCCATAGCAAAATTGCACGATATTTTTGTCATTGAAGACGGGGCCCATTTGATTCGGCAATTTTTACCGGGTTTTAAAACTGTAGCCGATGCCCAAATTCTAAGTTTTGGACGCGAAAAAGTCATTAGCTGTGTGAGTGGCGGTGCGCTTATTTGGCCCGAAAATTCTGCGTACCACGTACCATTTGAAAAATTTAAAACCAGTTTACAAAAACCCAAAATCTCTTGGGTAGTGCGGCATGCGCTACAGCCGTTCATTTTTAGTATTAGCTTATGGTGGTGGCACCAAGGCGGTAAAGTAATTGTGTGGCTCGCCAGAAAGTCGAACATTTTACCGCTGGCGGTTACTCCCGCTGAAAAAAAAGGGCAAGAAGATATTGCCGTTGCTAGACTCGGCTTACCCCAAAAAAGAATTTTAGCCCGACAACTCAAAAACTTTGACCAAGCGTGCATACACGCTCAGGCGATGGCTATAGCTTGGGAAGAGACACTGTCAACGCTGTGGCCTAAGGCTCATTTTCAGATACCAAATTTTGCTTTCAGGCTGATCGTTAAGAATCTATCTCCCACGCAAAAAGAAGAAATTAACTACACTCTTAAGCAAAACCAAGCGCCGTTCCATTTATCCGATTGGGACGGAGTCCCCATCAGTCCTTCGGGCATTTCTTACGCTAAATTCAAGTATAGACCGGGGCAAAGTCCGCAGGCAGAATATTTTGCCCGCACCTATCTCACTTTCCCCACCAATATAAGAACCCAGAAAGCCGATATAAAAGCCTTTGCTAAATACCTCAACCCCGCTTAGAATAAGGCTCGAATGTCAGCGCCACAAAACCCTGCTCCGACCCCAAATCAAACGCCTGCACCAAATGCGGGACAAGTGCCTGTGAATAATATTGCGAGCCCTACGCCACCGCTGCAAACGAGGGTACCAACACCTACAGCTCCAACGCCAGTCGCCCCAGTGGGTACGCCCGATCCCGCCACGGCCCCAACAAACAAAACACCTGCCTCAGTGTCACCGGCAACGCCACCAACGCCAGCGCCGTCTAATGTTAAAACTGAAGCCCAAGGTTCGGATGATCTTAAAAAAGCAAAGTCGGTCTACTTAAACGCTCGCCTGAATAAAATGTTTGGCAGACTGAGACGACACGTGTCTTTTTTTATTGTTTGTGGCGTTTTTCTTTATGCCAATGTGTGGATGTTTGCCAACGCCTGGCAACAAGAAAAAGCGGGTGAAAATGAAAACTGGTTTAATGAAGGCTTATTTTTAGTCGTTATGGTAATACTACTTATCACGTTTTATTACCGTCTTTACCGAAAATCAGATGTATACCAAGCCGCGCTTCTTAAAAAGGAAGCGGCAGAAAAAGCCGCTCGTGAAGCCCGTTTATTGCTAGAAGAAGAACAGAAGAAACAAGCCTTCATGGGATTGATCAAAGATTTTCAATCTGCTTCTAACTACGATCAAAAAGGTGCCACCATGGCGAAGTTGCTCACCGTTGGTTTAGAATCTAACTTACTAAGACAGCAGTCTATCGATCTGCTTTGTGGCTTAAATCAGTGGATGACTGGCTACGAAGGTTTTATGTCGGCGCAAAACTTAATTGTATGGCGTCTTAAAAGCTCTTTATTTGAGCAATCTGAAAGATTTCAAGTTGATAGCGCCACACAAGATTTAAGTATTAAATCGGTTAATATTATTGAAGCTATTGTGAAACGACACTTAATTGATTTCTCAAGTGGTCGTACTAAAACGACGCTCGACTTAAGTCATAAAACAATTCCGACCTTAACGCTCACCGCGCAAACAATACCATCAGGCAGCCTAAAATTTGATCATTCAAACCTTTGGCAGTCGAACTTTGCAGAAACTAAAATCGAAGGTATTTCCTTCGCGGGGAGCAACATGCAGGCTTCTAGTTTTTGGCGAGCCCAATGGCAAAATGTAGACGTAGCCGAAGCCAACATTGAGTTTTCTAAACTTCGGACCAATTTGCAAGGTCTACAAAATTTAACGGCTAAACAATTTTTTAGTACGAAAGAGTGGGATCTGTGTTACTTGAGCCCAGAACAACAGACTCAGTTTTTTAGTGACACCGAAGCTATGCCCGAAGATGCGTCCATGTTGTGGAATAGTTCTGAACCAAGAAGACGAAAACTTTATTTTCATTTATTACGTCAGCAGGCTGACGCCCTTGATTAAACCATGTTTAAACCTCAAATAATTACTGCCGAAGTGTTTACCACTTTTTGTGCTTCGTTTGAGGGAGAAAAGACTTTTTTGCAGTCCCCTTCGTTTGCGGCTTACCGACAAGCCTGTGGCGAAGAAATTCGTTTAGAGGGTTATTTTATAAATAATGAAATCGTAGCCGTGGCGTTGATGCAAAATTTAAAATCAAAGCTTAAAAAATGGCTGCATGTACCACATGGTCCTTTAGTAAAACCAGCTTTTAAAAATGAATTTTGGCCGTGGTGGCTAAATCACTACCGCCAACTAGGAAAAGATTTAAAACAAGATTTAGTTCGGGTTTCGCCTTTAGAAACGGTAGACACCACTATTGATTTTGCGTCAGCAAACTTTAAACCCGCTGCGGTTCATTTAGTAAACCCTGAAACCTCTTGGGTTTTAGATATTACTAATAGTGATGACGAATTGCTCGCTGGCATGAAAAAATCTACGCGCTACGAAGTGCGTAAAGGGGCTAAACCAGAAACGGGTTTTACCACCACCATAGATCAAAATTTAGAAACTTTTTGGAATTTGCACGAAGCCACGGTAGCGCGGCAAAAGTTTGTTCCCTTTACTAAAAAATCAACGCAAGCCGAAATTAAAGCCTTTGGCGATAACTGCGAAATTATTACCATTTGGCACGAAGAAAAAGCGCTCGCCAGTGGTGTGTTTCTGTTCGATGAAAAATCCGCTTATTACCACCAAGGCGCCTCGGTTCATTCAAAACTACCCGCGGCACACGCTTATATTTGGGCGGCCATTTTAGAATCTAAAAAACGGGGTTGTACCGAATTTAATTTTTGGGGCGTGAGCCGAGAAACCGAAACAAAACATCCTTGGTTTGGACTTTCAAAGTTTAAACGAGGCTTTGGCGGCGGTGAAAAAAATTATCACCACGTGCATGATTTTGAAATCACCTGGAAAGCTAAATTAAACCGTGTTATAGAAACGCGTCGAAAGAAAAAAAGAGGCTATTAATTGGGTCTCGACTTAAATCTTTGAATCAAACGTTTACGTAAGCGACGTAATTTTACCCCGTCCCCTTTCCAACTAGACAAATAAGACTTTTTGTCTACCCTCTATCTACCTATGCCTATAAATTTAACGGATCTCGCAAAAAAATTAGAAATCGCCCCAGAAGCGGTAGCGCTTCACGCTATGGATTTAGACTTTGACATCCCTGAGGATGACATGATTCCAGATGATATAGCCGCTGAAATTGAAAAAGCTGAAATTGGGGATGACATTGCCCAACTGGACCACGAGTTAGAAGAACAAATGGATCGAGAAATTGTGGAGAAACAGTCGGCTAAAACCGCAGGACAAAAAAAAGTCCCTCATAAAGTTAAAAAGAAAGAAGAAGAGGAAGTAGAAAAAGAAGAAGTTATTGAAATTGTTACCGCTGAAGACGGAACTTTGATTTTACCCGAAACCATGACGGTTCGGCAGTTGGCTATTAAAATTAGTAAACCCATCCCGCTTGTATTAGTAAAACTAAAACAAAATGGGATTGTCGCTAATTTAGCCCAAGAAGTTGATTACGAAACCGCCGCCATTATTGCCGAAGAAATGGGCGTTAAAGTTAAGAAAGAAGCCGCAGAACTCTCTGGTGAAGATTTATTTAGAGGGAATTTAACCGAAATTTTAGCCGACGAAGAAGTCGAGTACTTAGTAGAACGACCGCCCGTTGTTTCAATTATGGGACACGTTGATCACGGTAAAACTTCTATACTTGATTACATTAGACAATCTAAAGTGGTGGATGGCGAAGCCGGTGGCATTACCCAAAGTATTGGGGCGTACCAAGTAGAGCAAAACGGAAAACCTATTACTTTTCTCGATACGCCTGGGCATGAAGCTTTTACTACCATGCGTGCCCGAGGTGCCCGAGCCACTGATATTGCTATTTTAGTGGTCGCTGCCACAGAAGGTTTAAAACCACAGTCAATCGAAGCCATTAATCATGCCAGGGCCGCAGAAATTCCGGTGATTGTAGCGGTTAATAAAATGGATCTAGATGGTGCCGACCCAGAAATTGTGAAAGGCAAGTTAGTCGAAAACGGTTTAAACCCAGAAGACTGGGGGGGCGAAACGCCTTGTATTCCAGTTTCGGCTAAAACCGGGCTTGGGATTGATAAACTGATCGAAGCGGTGCAAACCATGGCCACGAAATTAGAACTTAAAGCGAACCCTGCTCGGGCCGCTATTGGCACGATTATTGAATCAACGATGGATAAAAAATCCGGTATTTCTGCCACTATTTTGGTGAACACCGGCACCCTTAAACAAGGCGATCCGTTCGTGATTTATGATCAAAGCGGAAAAGTGCGAGTGATGAAAAATCACAAAGGAGACGTTATCAAACAAGCCCTACCATCGACTCCGGTGCTTATTACTGGATTTTCGGATTTACCAAGAGCGGGTGATTTACTACAAGTCATGGAGAGCGATAAAGTGGCCCGAAAAAGATCGGAAGAAGTGGCTTCTATTAAACATGAAGACGATGTTAAAAACAGACAGCAATTTTCATTGGCGACGCTTAAATCAAGAATTGCCGAAGGGAAACTAGACCAGCTTAAAGTTATTGTTAAAGCGGATTCTAAAGGAAGTTTAGAGGCGGTGGTGGCTGAATGCGAAAAAGCTAAAACCGAAGAAAGCATGGCTAAAGTAGTGCATTCAGGGGTTGGAGAAATCACCGAGTCGGATGTTATGCTGGCTGCCGCTGGGGAAACGGTTTTGGTTGGCTTTAACGTTAAAGCCCCTGGTAGAGTGGCAAAACTAGCCGAACGTGAAGGCGTCGAAATTTTAAGTCACGATGTGATTTATCATTTAAGTGAAGAACTTCAAGAAATTCTTGAAGGGCGCATTGGTGAATCTGACGCTGAAAGCTTGGTAGGGGGCTTTATGGTGAAGAAAGTCTTTGCCGCAAACAAAAAAATGGCGGTACTGGGAGGTGAAATTTTATCGGGTAAAGTAAGAAAATTAAGCCAATTTAGAGTCTTTAGAAAAACACCGATTGAAGAAGATGAAAAAATCGAACGCACCGAAGACGGTGAAGAAATTGTGGGCTACGCTAAGATTGAAACCGTCCAAAAAGGCGCTGAAGCGGTTAATGAAATAGCAGATGTAGGAACCGAGTGTGGAATGCGAGTTGAGCATACCAATCTGGTATTTGAAGAGGGTGATCGTTTAGAACTCTTTGTCAAAAAAGGGTAAACAAATTTTCATTCTACCCTACAATAAAGGGGTATGAAAAAAAGTGATATTATTGTGGCCTTAGCACGAATTTCTACTGACGTAGTAATGAGCTTTTCGGCTTTTACGATCGCTTATTCCCTGCGCATGGAGTGGTACGAAATAAGCTTCTTTAATGGACTGCAAACTTTAACGTTATTTCCGCCACCTAATACGTTGTTTCCGTTTAGCGTGTATTTAGAATTTGTGATTTTATTTACGGTGACACTTATCATTGTGATGGCTTTACAAGGCCGATATCGGCTCGGAGCCGATGAAAAACTGTTTGATGAATTGCATCACACCTTTTGGAGTATTACTGCCAGCATGACTTTGTTACTAGGTTACTTTTTTTTCACGAAAGATTATTTTTTCTCTCGCCTCATCTTTGGTTTAGCCTGGGTTTTAACCGTTATGTTTATTTGGACAGGACGCGGTGTTATTCGGTTGCTTATGCAACAACTCTGCCGCCTTGGCTGGGGCGTACAATCGGTGCTTATTCTTGGGAGCGGCCCCTTAGCCATTCAAGTGCTTCAAGGGGTTAAAAAACACCCCCATTTTCAAGCGGTGGGCGTTTTAACCGAAAAAAAAGACACCCTTAAAAGCTGGCAAAAATTACCCGTTTGGGGTCATTTTAAAAACATAGCCTCGGTTTTAAAAAAGCACAATATTGATGAAGTCTGGCTTGCGACCGAAAACACCACCAGTGCGATTACCGCCGATTTAGTAGCGCAGGCCCATGTAAATCACAAAAAATTCAAATTTTTCCCCGACGAACTGGGTTTAGACTTAGCGGCGGTGAAGGTTTCTACCTTTGATAAATTTCCGATTATAACGTTATTAAACTCACCTTTATATGGCTGGTGGTCGTTTGTGAAACATAGTTTAGATTTTATTTTTAGTTTTGGGCTTCTTATACTGCTTTCGCCAATTTTATTTATCGTCAGCCTTGCCGTGTGGTTTACAGATTTTAAAGCCCCTATTTTTTACCGATCGGTGCGAGTGGGCGCGGACGGAAAAATCTTTAAATGTTATAAATTCAGAACCATGGTCATTGATGCCGAAGCCCAAAAAGCAAAGCTTATTAAGCAAAATGAACGTAAAGGCGGTGTGCTATTTAAGCTAACAGAAGACCCACGTATTACTCATTTAGGGCATACGCTCAGAAAATTCTCGATTGATGAGCTACCCCAGTTACTCAACATTTTAAAAGGCGATATGAGCTTTGTCGGACCACGTCCACACCTCGTAGAAGAAGTAAAAAAGTATCCCGATCATAATCGTCAGCTACTTTCACTCCG
>Ga0307935_1000756_pt1 | contig 12972 bp, 16 predicted proteins | sample OrgLakmetageno92_FD_201827 | JGI IMG/M metagenome (GOLD analysis project Ga0307935, IMG submission 201827) | Saline water microbial communities from Organic Lake, Antarctica - #92 | ecosystem: Environmental > Aquatic > Non-marine Saline and Alkaline > Saline | place: Antarctica: Organic Lake...
GCACCAGTACCAGAAAATATTAAATAGAACAATTCTTCCCAACCTGTAATCAAATCCATGATAGGAGAAAACATAATTGAAAGGCTTCTCTTTAAAGATGCAAAGGAATCAATTAGACCTGACATATTATTAGCAATCCAATCAAGTGAGTCGAGTTTGATCCTGGCCATGGCCCTAGTAAATCCCATAATTGGAATTAATAAAACGGCAAATAATCCCGCCATCTTAACAAGAGTAATCCCTAGGGCTTTTATCGCTCCACCAAAACTGACCACGACTCCTACGTTAAACATTGCTGTTAAGCTGGTTAATATTCCACCAATAACAGGCAATTTTAATAATATGTCATAAAGCATCTGTAGAGGCTTAACGATCCCAGCTAAAATAGGGATTCCAGACATAAAGTGTAGGATTTCCCCTAGGTGGGCCAGTCCAACAGCAAGGGTAACAATGCCCCCAGCTTGAGCAATATCTTTGGAGAGTCCTGCAAGGCTCTGTAGATTTAAAAGCATTTCTCTTGGATTTTCGATAAGAGGCTTAATAAACCTCGCCATAGACTCCACTATTTGACGACCTTGATTATCTAAGTACTTTATGGCCATTTGTAGCACTTTAATCAATGGAGGGAGTATAACGTCGCCCAAAGGCTTTAAAATTGAATTAAACGACATAAATAAGTCACGGATTGACTGCATTACACCGCCAAGAGTATTCGCCATCATATCCACAATCTTTGCGTTATTTGCAAACTTGGATAAGGATTCATTTAAAATATCGAATCTTTTCTTGGCATCTAAAACATTAAAGCTTTTAGCATCAGTAACATTATTCTCTTTAAAGGATTCAGGAGCCTCTGTAATCAATCTTCTAAATAATGTGTCACCCATAGAGGCCGAACCCTCAATAGACCTCAATAGCTGCCCCTGTACATCAGCAGGATTAATCCCCAGGTTAGGAGCAGATTTAAGTAAGTTCCTAGACATTGTTCTAGCACCGCTAAAATTATCTCCGGCCAGACCTTTTGGGACAAGCATTGCACTAAGAGTTTTAGTCATCTGCAATAATTGATTAGCTGGTAAACCAAACTTTCTGGCATCACCAGCTATTTCATTCATGATCTTTCGAGATGTAAGCATTTGCTCATTCATATTTCCAATCGTTCCATCAAGGTGGGCCATATTGGAATCTATAATTTGAACAAAAGAAATTTGAGATTGAGTAAACCTATCACTCATGGAAATAGCATTTCCAAGAAAGCCTAAAATACCAGCACTGGAACCGCTAAAATTAGCTATAAACCCCATTCCAAGCGCCTGAACTGAATCCAAAGCGCCCTGAACGGAATTAGAGAGGCCATCTACCTTGTCTTGAAGTTTTCCAGTGCCAATAATGGCATCTGCAACATCAAATCTAAATTCTGAAACTACTGCAAAGGCACTTATTGACATTATTTCTTACCTGATTCTTCTGATAAAATTTCATTCAACTTATCACAGTATATCTTAAATTCAGCAGGAGTCATATTGTAAATTTCATGCCTTGAGATAGAACAGTATCTTTGAACCCAGCAAAGTTGCCTTATAAAGTCACTATTTCTGGGGTTAGTTCGAACTTTCCCCCGTCATCATCTCCAAGAACAACTTTCATGCATCTCGATACTTGACCGTATTCTTTCATGTTAAATAGAGAGTCCATAGACATTTTTTCTTTTAAGCTTAACTGCTTGCCATCAACGGCAACCAACAAAAGCTTGACCATTTCTTTTTGAAAAAGAGTCCCAAGATAGGCCGTATTTTCTGGCCCTGCTTCCATTCCAGCAATTTTTGTGGCGTGTTCGGTATCAGAAATTTTCGGCTCTCTTAGAAAGATTTCTTTACCTGTAGATAGTGTGAACTTTGTTACGTTGACTTGCTGTTTTTCTTCACTCATAAATACTCCTTTTTAACTTTATGTATCTATAGAGGGCCTATATTGACCCTCTATTTTTTATCTTAATTAAACTCTCAATCTTCCAGCGGATTGAAAATTGATTGTCTTAGTTACTTTTTCATTAAGGCCTGGCTTAGTCTTAGAAAGACTAAACTGGCAGTCAAAATAAACATAAGTCGCTTTAGTTCCGTCTGGGTAGATTTCAGTATCTATAAATGTGTCTTCTGTAACACCAATCCCATTAAGATTATTAGCAATAAGAGCGTCAATAAATTCTTCAGCAATTGCATTTTTTACTTCAAAGTCAAATTGACCAGACCAACCTTCAATTGATTGATCGCCTTCTGGGACTGGAGATCCAACATAGAAAGACCTTGAAAAGTTTGAGTCTTGGTTGATTTGTACGTTTGTGATTGTGTTAAAAACAACTGGTGCGCCATCTCGGTACATTTCAAACCTTGTCTGATGCCCCCGAATTGAAGCATCACCAGCACTTTTTATATTAAAAATTCTCATAGTAATTATTCTCCCTCGGTAACGACGACCGACTCGCCAATTTCTGCTTTTAAAATAATAAATCTCATACTGCTAAAGATTCTCTGCTTATAAACAATAATAAATCTACCAGCAGCAATTGAATCATTTGTGTTTTCTGAATCAATGTCTACGATTTTAGCGAGTCCATTTTGAACTTCGCTATCACCTGGCAAGATCCCATCAGACTCTTGGCCTTGGATGAATCTTAGCATGGCCCCTTTAACAGCCGTTCTTTTTGAAGCTCTGTTCACATCGTTTTGATAAACTTTCAAAAAACGGCCTAAGCTATTTGTTAGATAATCGGCCATACGTCTACGAACAACAGTAAGCTTTGAACTGTTTGCAATCTGGGTAACAATACCTGATTTAATCTTAAAACCAATATCGCTATCAAATTCAAAAGCAGAAACGCCAGCATCCATAAGAGCAATGTAATCCGTTCTTGTGAGATCTTTCTTAAGACCTGTTACACCAAATAAAAATTCAGAATTTCCAGCGTATGCAGGATCAATATGCGCCCCAATTTGACTCAAGATGGAAGCGTACCATGAAGCAGGAGAAGTGAACTTTGGCTTACCATCAATTTTGGTCTGAACCCAATTTGATGCATAAATAATACGTCCGTCAGTATCTCTTAATAGAGCTACGTCAGTCTCATTATCAGAAACGGCATCTCCTTCTTCTTCAGCACAAATTACCATTTTATTCTGGGTTATTGCTGCGTGAGTTTTTAGATAACCGTTTCTAGTTTGGCTGTAGTCATCTAAGAAAAGAATGTTACCAGCAGAATCAGGCTCGGCTTTTTCCATTGCTGTTTCATAGTCTGTGTCACCAACAGTCCCATCAGATCCACTTGTTAAAGCTGATTCTGATATAGGATCTGGCTCGGCTGAGGTAGCGATAACAGAAACATTAACCAGTTTAGAATCTTCTAGGGCAGCCGCTAGGCCAGTAATAAGAACATTGTCGTAAATTTCTTTTGGGAAAAATTCAGCATTTCCTACGCTGGTATCCTCAATAGTATATTTACTTCCTTCAACCGACCCAGCGGCAATTGTAATCTTAATACTGTTACCGTAAACGCCTTTATGTTTAGCCGAAAAAGTGGCCAGATCAGTAGAATCTCCATCATCAACGGTTAAACTCGCCAAAACAGCGTCAATAGCTACGACTCTAATAATTTTAAGAGTCGAAAACTTTTTATTTTTTAATTGAATATTTCCAAGATAAGAAGATTTACCATATCTTTCATGAAAATCTTTAATGCTTGAAACTCTTGAAAGATCTGATGAACCTCTCTGGAATTGACCGGCCAGAATCGCAACGCCAGTTCCAACGCCTTGAACATTAGGCTCAGGAGCTTGTTCATCAATGACAATTCCGTCAACTTCATCATACTGAAAAGGATTGTTTGTTCTAAAAATTCCCATTATTTTATCTCCCTAAAGATCAATTTCTTCTTCTAATTCAATGTTATCATCCCCAACATTTTTATCATCAGAAATCTGATTAATGATTTTAATTTCGCTTATCCTTGGAATTGATTTTACCTTTATCTTTGGATAATTAACAAGCAAATCAACCTTCACCCTCCACTCATCTTTCTGTGAATTTTCTTCACTGTCCATATAAGTGTAGCCCACATTATCATATCGAGCAATTGCGCTATAGTAGTCTGACAAAATAAGTGAAAGCCCTGAAGGTAAATCTGATTCAATTTGCTGCTTATTTAAAGCATTATCAAATATATCAAGTAATCTACCTCTTTGGATCTTGTACTCTGTCCACAAATCAAGCTGTATTCTAGCATCGTATTGACCAATAACATCATAAACTAAGTCATTATCCGCATTGTCTGGATCGACTTCTTTTTTAAACGTGTATGGCATCAAATTGGTTAAAGTCGGTGTTCCAACGGTAATGACTGAAGCACAAGGAAGAACCATTTTCTCATTATGATTAGGAAATTCATCATAAACGGACTCTAAATCCGTCATTTCCTGCTCAAGATATTTCTGCAGGCCTCTAATTGCCGCCATATCGCTTGGTATTGTCATCTTTTCCCGTATCTAAAGTTCTTTTTAAGGTTAACTTTTATATCATATATTATTTTATCCATAGAATCTGTCAAAATATGTTTTGGTTGCATACCAAATTCAGAAATTTTATTTTGGGTGTATTTCGCAAGCGCCCATACATGATCGTCAAAATCTTGCTTTTTTAAGACCCTTCTCGCCCATTTTAAGAGCGGCATCAATGGAGGCGTAAAAGGTCTAGCCCCAAACTCGATAATAGGAGCATGAGGCGCATAGTTTCCCAGGATTGCGCTCTTTTCTTCTACGATGAGATCCCATGACTGAGCATACAGGCCTGTGTCGACAGGAGACTGCTTAATTAATACTAATAAATTTTTATAAAGGGCATCAATAACAGACATTTTATAAAGCTCTATATCTTTTTTAGCGTATTCACTTAATTCTTTTGAAAATTTTTCTAATTTTACAATTTTGGTCATAGATATGTTTTTTGCTTGGCCGTGCGCCTTAGATGAACATTCCAGTAAACGTATTCAGAGGTAACACTAACGACTTCATACATTTTACCATCAATATAATAAAACTTTTCAATCTTGGCGGTGGCCGTAGTGCAGTCAATATCTGACTCGTTTGGGTAGGATTGTTTACTGATCATTTTAAGAACAATATCGCCTTCTCTTATGGCCCCACCTTCTCTAATCTTAATTGAATGAGAATAGTCGACTAAGTAGGGAGTAGGTAGAATTTGGGCGGTATTATCAACCGCTGTGCCATCCCCTATTTCTTGGCCGTCCCAAGTTCTAGTCAAAATGTAAATTGGGTGTTTAAGAGCGCCTAAATCGTCCCTGATTCCTAAAATATCGTCTGTGCACGATTTTATATCATCTACAATACTAGGCATTTCATGCCCCCACCAGACTTACACCTGTTGGGAATATCCAACAAATTGGAGAGTTCAGAAAGAAGACGATTTAATTCTTTTATTTTTACCGATCTTGAAAACTTGGTATCAAGTTCAATATCACCAATTCTTTTTACGTTGTCTTTACCAGTGGTATTAAGGGCAGTTCTCGACGCCTCAATTTTTGTCAAAAGATCAGCAACCTGAGTCTCTACAATAGGATTTAGATTTTTCAATCTATCATCAATTATAGAGTTAAAATGAGTCGACCCCTCATCTAAGATTTTACCATTATGGCAAAGGGCAAAGATAACTCTGAATTTATTTTCTTCGCTTAGGGCCACGCTTTTTGCCTTTGTAAGATTTTGCTGGTTCTGGTTCAGACTCCTGAACTGGCTCTGGTTCTGGTTCTTGAACTGGACTTGGCCCTGGTTCAGATTCCTGAACTGGCTGTTCGCCAGGTTTTAACTCGGTATCTTTAGACTCAGATTCAATGATAGTTTTTTCAGCTTTGGCCCTATCAGATCCGCTAAGACTTCTTAGTGCTTTGCTTTTTTCTTTTAGTTTTGCTCTAACTCTTGCGTAATTCATTTTTTCTCCTTAAAAAGGCGGCTGGTAAAAGGAGAGAAACCAACCGCCTTGTTTTTAATTACCTACTACTTCAACATCGAGAACGAGAAGCCCTGGACTTCCTTCTGCAAATGTTCCTGATTCAGTAACATCGAGAGAAACGTAAGAATCTTTTTCAACAGAAAGAGGCTCTGAACCTAAGTCAAGCTCAACGGGAGTTCTAGCCGCTACGCCAGCTTGAGTATCAACAGCAGATCCAACCGCTACATTGTCAACTTTAAGCTGCATGGCCAGATAATTAGACCCATCCGCAGAGATTGCATCTTCTTGAACGTATTTAGCAGAAAGAACTTTCAATTTTTTGTCGGCAAGCAACAAAGGTAATACAACTGAAGCGTCAAGAGCTGCAATTGAAACACAGACTGAAGGCCTATTGTTGTGATTAGTCATTTTAAAATCCTTGATAAATTAAAATTTAAAGTGAGGCGTTTTTATATGGAACGCCCCATAACCATTAGGTGTAAATTACACCCCGTCAGCAACGCTAACCGTAGTTGTAACAGCAGCAAGTTTCTTATCAAGAGAAGAAATTTTTCTATCAAAGTTTTTAACAGCGTACCACTCGTTACCAGTAACGATGATTTCACGGTTAAGAATATCTTTGTCAGAATCCATTTCCATGTCTTGCTTATTCATAATACCGTAAGCATTTTCCTTGGCTATCATTGCCCTATAAGCATCTTTTCCGTCAATATCAGTTACTTTTTCAACTGTATCAACGGTAACGATTGCCATACCTAGCATACGACCTTCAAAGCCTTCTACCATGTACATAGGATCGCTTGCATCAGCTTTTAGAAACCCAGCTTGAGTATCATTCATAAGGTCAAGAAACTGAAGAGAATGCATAAAGCAAACTTCAGATTGCTTGTGCTTGTCACCAAAACCAGCAATTTTACCCGAGTTCAAAGAACGGATATTCATTGTGCCGGCACCATCAGTGGCCAGATAACCTTGAGTGTAAGAAGTTTGCATTTCTGCTTGTAACTTCTTATCAACTTTCTCAGCGTGGACTCGTGCAATTTGTCTTTGAGCTTCTGACATAATTCTGTCAGAGCTTGCAGCAGATTTTTTGAAAGCTTTTTTCTTAAAACCTACGGCCTTACCAACTTCAAAAACAGTAGCACTAAAAGAATCATCACTTAAAGAATCAACTGTAAGAGCTTCATCCTCTGCTGGTTCTTCAGCATCACTAATTGCCTTGAAATAAGGGAAATTAACCGTTAAGCCTGTCCCTTCAGCTTTAAGATCTTCATTTCTGAGGGCAAAAGCACCGTAAACGAGGTAGCGGTCAAAATAAGCCTGGATATGGTCAGACCATACTTTAGGCTCGAATACAAAGTCACTTGAGCTAGTTGAATCACCAGCAGATGCAATCTTAAAATTGCTATCGATGCAAACTAAGTTCACAACGAAAAGAATTAGAGCGTTTAATATCTTTTTCATTTTTTACCTTCCTGTAAATCCTTTCATCAGTTTATTGTAAAGTTCTGGGTTGCTCTGATAAAGCCTAGACTTTTGAACCATGCCCATTTTGTTAAACTCTTCCTGAGTCACTTCATCGGCTTTTTCATCAGGCTTTTTACCTTGCTCCCCTGTCTTTGTGCTAGTGTTGGCCTTATTGCCAGCACCCTTTGAGCATTTTGTGACGATTTCTTCTACGTCTTCCTCAGTCATTTCTTCACCCTCTTCAAGAGAGTTGATTTTTTTGCTCATGAGAAATTCAAAATACTCATAATTTTCAGCACCATTAACACCATTTTCTAAGGCCAGCTCAAGAATAGCGTTTTTGGTAGCAACTGATGAATAATTCTGTTGCAAGGCTTCTAGCTTTGTTTCAGGATCTTCATCATCACCTTCTTCACCAGAAAGCGTTTTAAGAACCTTGTCTAACTTCTCTTGTTTTGTCATGAGATTGTTATTCTTAGTTCTATGTTTCGCATTCTCACTGCGAAGGTTTTTTATCAACTTCTGAGCAGATTTAGGAAGTGAGTCCAAGTCCAGCTTGCCATCATCATCTTCTTCTTCATCACCCTCATTCTTATCATCATCTTCTTTTTTCGGCAGGTCTGCTGGTGGATCTTTTGGTGGATCTTTTGGAGGATCTTTTGGAGGATCTTGATTATCGCCCTCGTCACCAGCAACCTTAATCTTAAACTTCTTCAACAGTAAATCACTAAACATTTTAACTCCTTTTATCGTAACAAAAACTATAATTGTGTTTTGGTTTTCTTTTTAACTCATTTCTCAAATATTTCTTTATAGATCCTCTTGCCACATTTAACATTCTTGATGCTTCTCTTACAGATTCTACCCTAAAAACTTCATTTGTTTCAAGATTTTTAACTAATATCTTTTTGCTTCGCGTAGGATTACCATATTCATCATTTCTTTTTTTGACATTATCACTAGCTGTCAACAATTGAACATTCCCAAATTCGTAGTTTCCTTCAGAGTCAATTCTATCTACATGAATCCTACCATGCCCTATTTAATGTTACTTGGTATTCATTTATCATAACTCTCCCTATATGGTACTAAAATAGCCCTGTCGTTAGGCCTTTGTGGAGGAGTCATAAAAACATATTTTCTTCCATTGTATAATTGAGTGAATGGTTCATCTAATTCGACTATAGGCTTATCTTCAGCTAATTCTATTGAATCCTCACCCGTCCTAGAATCCATTGGATGATAAAGAGCTTTTTTAAGATCAGGGAGATATTGATTTTGGATACCCTTAAAACCCTTTAATTTCGATACGTTGTAAATATTGTGCAATTCAGTTCTGGCAATTCTTGCCAATTGGTATTCTTGAGCAGAAAAAACGGTATTAAGATCATTTACGGCCTGTGACCATGTTTTGTTTTGAACTAAAGACTGACCTAGCACCCTTTGGAAGTTATTTCTTAATCTTGCTGAATAGTTTTGAACCGATGCCTCATATTGATTAAATAGGAAATTGTCGGGATTTGTTGAAGCGATAATTGCATCGATAGGAACGGCACGAGTAATCCCGTTAAATTCTTTTTCAAAAGCGTTTATCTCTCTGCCTGAATCTTCTAAGGCCTGCTCAAATAATGTTTCGAAACCAAAAACAAGATCAGGCCTTATTCTTGAGTGAAGAACCGACATAGCTTGATCTATTTGCCTTAACGCTGTTTCTAACTTGGCTTCTGTGAAAGTGTTATCAGGAGTGAGAAGAAGCTGATTAATAATTTCTTTTCTTGCCTGTTGATACATTTTCATCAGCTTTCTGGCCTGAGATAACTCGATACCTTCAAGCCTTGCTGAATCTCTTTCAAGAGTTTTAATGCCGTCTATATCGTCCCAGAACATAATTAAAAGCCTAGGTCTAGTTGAGTGCCTTTACGCACGTTTTTAGGATTAAATGCTGTTTTTGCAATATCCCTTACTTTTTTACCAGACTTCATTCTTCCTGTACGAGAAAAACCAGAAAATAAATCAGATATATTTCTTGCTTTAAGACCAAACTTTTTTCCGGCCTTATAAGCAATGCCAGCAGCAACAACACTACCAACAGCGCTAGATATTTCATCTTTGTATTCATTTGAGCTAGGGAAAAAATCTGTTACACCTGATGAAATAACTAAGCTAGAAACACCTAAGGCCAGACCAAACTTAGTTTTAGATATTCTTGCTTTCTTAATTCCACCTAATTTAAACTTAGCTGCATTCTTGATAAATTTTGATCTTGTAGAAGATCCGGCCTGAGCAAGCTTGGAGAGTCCTGTAATTTGAGCAGATTTTCTAAATAGAGAAAAAGACTTTTTTAAGTCTTTAGTTGCAGAGCTTGCCCCTAAATAACCTATGGCCGCACCAGCGGTAATTTTTCCGGCCCCTACTGTGGGATTGCTTCCATCTTTTTTTCTGATAGGGACAATTCTTCCGTTAATTTTTCTGAAAGTAATATCGCTCATATTATTATCTCCTAATTGGGACGACTCGACCGCCAATTCTACGGAAAATAACTTTCCCTGCGGCTTTTCCTGCCTTTCTTAGAGTTTTGCTTCTGGCGATAGGGATTGCGCTTGCCATTCCTGCACCTAACGCAGCACCCACTTGTAAACCTCTAATGCTGTTCTTGTCTTCCTCTGTTGGTGTACTTGTCACGAAAGATGCAGAGTAACCTGTAATTCCACCAGCAGCAGTGCCTTTGACCAATTTTTTTAGAAGGTTTAATTTCTTCATGAATACCTCTTTAAACAATCTTCAATAATAAATTCAGTTCGATCATTATTTCTCAATACTGACCAATATCTTGCCCCACCCTTCCAAGGATCGGACTCTGAATAAATGACACCATCTTTCTTTACCCACCTTGATAATATCACAATTGCCCATCTTGTATTTACCATCTTGTCATGGAGAGTAGATGAAGTAACTTTCGGGAAGTGACTAGCAAACTTATTATATCCATTTACTGATTCAGGGGATAACTGGAATAACCCACGAGAAATAATGTAATTACCTCTTGTATCCCTAAAAGATTCCTTGTAAGCACGGCTTGGATCATGGTTGCTTTCTTTCTTTGCCATGGCCGACAATAAGACTAACCAAAAATCAGTCCTGGCATTAATAGTTAAGTCAGAATAATATTTATTAAACTTATAAACGTCTTTTGGATTCAGAACAGAAAGCCTTTCATCAATCATTTTTTTGATTTCTTTCATTTCTGCTTCACTGAAAAAGTCATTACCCCATGAAGTTGCAGCATGATCAGGAATGTTTGGCCTACTTGGAATATCCCTGACTTCAGATAAATCTTCTTTCCTCATTCTTCTGATGGATAAAAGGTCATGAAGTGAATACCATTGAAGATTAACCGAATCAGATTGATTTCCCCCAAGGCACAATATTCTATCGCCATCTACTTTAATGAACCCAGAAACGTGTCCTTTCCAAGATGAATTCCCACGTTTAAAAACGGCAATATCACCCCGTACAGCATCCTCTAAATCAACTTCACGGCCTACTTTCATAAAGTCTCTGGCCAGGAGAGTATTAAAGTTTTTGAACCCGGCCTGAATTAAGCAGTAGCACATATATAAAGCGCACCATGGAGTAGAGTCTGGGTAATCCCTACCAGTAACCACATTGAACATATTAACAATGTCAGGGTTGTTACCTGATCCCCTAACCTCTTTCATGCCATTATGCTGGGCAAGTGCCGCATAAACTCTTTCAGACATAGATAGTTCACCTGAAGGATCTTTAACTGGATCGATAGGCTCATGAGGTCTAGTCGGCTCTTTTTCTCTGAATAAATCTTTAATCCAATTCCATATATTACTAAACATAATCACCTTTTTTAGAACATGAACGTATTAAACTTCTGTTGGGTATTAACTTTCTGAACTTCTAGCTCATAATCATCAACGCCAAAATCGACGCCTTGAGATTGAATCCATCTTAGAGCAGTATCACGAGAAATTACATTACCACTTGCGGCCTGAAGTCCGATGGAAACAATCTGCTGTTTGTCTTGAGTTGTTAGCTCAAATATTGGAGGCCAGATCGATTTGATATTTAATGATTGAGGCTGCCAACCTTTAGGCATAAGAAATTGAGTTTCAAAGCCTTGAAGGTTTAAAAGTATAGCTGTAGTCGAGATCTTTTGAAGCATCCCGATCATGCCTTTTTCCATCCAAGGCCTAAGTTCATTAATTAGCTCGACCAATGGCCCATGCATGACTTCCATTGCTTTGCCCGACTGAGCGTTCTTTGCCATTTTTTCAGGATCTAACAAAACTACCCTAGCAATATGCTGAAACATTTTAAGGTAATCGTCACGCTGATCCCTTGCATTAGATACGCCAGATCCTCCAATTTCCAAAAAGTCGGCTTTACCCTCACGACCTAGAAGCCATGTTTTTGTAGCTGATTTAATGAGGCTTTCTGCGTCCTCTGTGTCCATCCCAGATATTGCAAGCTGTGGCTCAGTACCGTAATTAACGGCTTGATCAGAAAGGGAGAGATTGTAATTGATAGCGTCGATAAACTCAGTCATCTGATAGATAATTGGATCATCTTCACCGTCAGGGGAATGAATGTCATCACCGACTCTAAACCACTCTCCCTGAACAAAGCCTAAGTTGTGTTCGGCAGATTCTACGACTTCAAATACAGGCTCAGAGTTTTCTTTGTAAACTGGATTGTCGTAAAGTATATCAGTATTTTTGGTTAAGCTTTCTTTGTACCAACGCTTGATCATTTGACCAGAAGAAGAATCAGTTTCGTTTGTCTTGTAGACATATTTAATATCGACTTTCTCTAGTCCTCCTGAATTATCAAATTCAGGGTAGCAGTAATTTGAGTTATACCGCATGATCTGAACATTGCCATCAGAGAACTTGAATCTAGCAAAAGAAGAAGTCCTAAGAATTAAATCTTTTGCTACTCCTAACATTTTGGCCTTAAAGAAAGACCCAGGAACCACGAGGTTATTTAAAAAGAACTCGGCTTCTTCATCGTCTTCAATCTTGAACTTTGGAAAAGTAGAAGCACCGACAAGCTTGCTTGATACACGATCAGAGAAGATTTTAGCAAAGGGGAATATGATTTTAGGCTTTCTTTTATCAATTGGGATATATGAATCATCGTCATAACAACCTTCACTCCAATCTGACAAACCATCGTAAGCCGAGCCATCAAGATAACGATCTACGGTTTTGATGATATTAGACCTATGATGAGCGCCCTTTACCCCAAAGCCGTTTTGATTGACCCCTAATATATTATTCGCTCTTTTTTCTGAACGAGACATACCAAAGAATCTTTTTCCACGATTTATATATTGTCTGCCGTTTCCGTTCATTTGCGCTTCCTATTTCTTCTTCTTTAGTTTTTTTAGTTTGTGCAGTTTGCCTTTGGGTATTGAATCGATATTAGCTTTTATCATTTTCCCTCTTTCTGCACCCT
>Ga0307935_1000759_pt1 | contig 12922 bp, 10 predicted proteins | sample OrgLakmetageno92_FD_201827 | JGI IMG/M metagenome (GOLD analysis project Ga0307935, IMG submission 201827) | Saline water microbial communities from Organic Lake, Antarctica - #92 | ecosystem: Environmental > Aquatic > Non-marine Saline and Alkaline > Saline | place: Antarctica: Organic Lake...
AAAACCAAAAAGCTGAGATCAGCCGCCGGGACAACAAGCTCAACGCCACCTTGCAGATGCTGAGCTCTTACTTTGAAAGGAACCCACACATACAGGAGAAGTTCTCAACGCTTGTGCACGAGAGCTCAATAAATCAAGTTGACCCTAGCGCCCCGGAGTCGAAATACTCAGTGCTGTCGGACAATGGTGAAAAACTCCGGATGTGGGAGGCCATGCACGAGAAGGGCAGTACGTGGAATGAGTTGGGCGAAGAGGGGCAGCAGCTATACGTGCAGTTGAGGAACACCTATGCGGAGCTTTTCAATAACCTTCAGAAAGCGATATATTCCCAAATTGATACCATGGTTGACGACCCGGTTGTGGCCAACACCTTAAGGACTGAGGTTTTCGAGGAACTGTTCAAGGACGCCAACATCGAGCCGTATTTCCCATTGACACGTAAGGGCGACCACATCCTGACTTACAACTACGGTGGTGAGTATCTATCCGAGCGGTTCACCAATGAATTCGCACGGGCACGGGTTGCCAAAGAGCTGGCAAAAGACAATAAGGTCACCGACATCAAGGAGGCTTTCACGACACTGCAGGCTGACTATAGCAACGCGCCTCCAAGCTCGTTTGTTGGTCGAACACTGAAAGTGTTGAAAGCGAATTACGGCGAAGATAGCCCCGTCATCGAGCAGATGATGCGCATGTTTATCGACACCATGCCCGAGAGCTCCATTGCCAAGTCCATGCAGCACCGGCTAAACATTGGGGGCTACAAGAATGACGTGATGTTTGCTTTCCGGGAAAAGGCGTATGACCTCAGCCGGCAGGCAGTGAAGGCCGAGTACAGCGATAAGCTGCGCGCTGCGTTGACAGCTGCAGAGGAGGAGATCAATGCGTCTGAAGAGACAGGGGGCACCAATCTGGCTCCCATCTTTATCCGGGAGCTCCGCAATCGAGTAAAATTCGCCATAGCACCGCCAACCGACGTGTGGCAGCGCGTTGCCAAAGAGGCCAACCGGTTTGCTTTCCTTGGTACCATTGGCTTGAACGTATCATCTGCAGTGGTGAACATGTCCCAGATACCCATGGTGGTGCTACCCTACCTTGCTGGCAAAACAGATATGGCTACGGCAGGCAATGCCATACGAGCGGGCACTTCACTGTTCACCCGTGCGCCGTTCAGCTATAAGACGGTTGCCTCTGGAACTAAGGATACGTTGGTGACGGTGGCTGGAAAGTCTCCCGATTTGACAAACTATTACCAGTTGGATGGTGATGGAAACCTTAGCCTTCGCGATGATATCGAAATTGACGACACACAGGATTTCTATAAAGGCCGCACAAAGAAGCAGCTGCTGCAGGAACTGGTTCCCGTTGTTAAGCTTGCCTCTGAGAGGGATCAGCTTAACAATTCCCTTTTTTATGACATACTCGATATTACACAGGGTGGCAAAAACGACACCCTGTGGGACAATATCACTGCTGTATCGGCCTATCCTTTCCACGTTGGTGAGAAAGCCAACCGGCAGATAACCATTGTCGCAAGCTACTTGAACGAAATGCACCGGATGGAAACCAAGCCTATAGAAAGCCGAGGTGAGAAAGGGATCGGAGCTGAGGCTAGGAAAGCGTTGGCGACCACCAATGCCGTCAACGAAGCTCAGCTTATTAACGGTGGCACCTCGTTGGAGACAGGCCCGGGTATATCTCAAAAGCACGTTGGCCGAGTCGCTATGATGTACAAGGGCTTTGGTATCCAGATGTACTACATGCAGTTCAAAACTGCCAAAGAGGCCCTGAAAGACGCTGACCCCGAGGTGCGGAAAATGGCCTTCAGGCAGATCATGGGCATCCAGTTGTCCGTAGCCATGATGTCCGGTGTGCAGGGTCTGACCATGGTCGGCATAATCACAGGCATCGCCAACTTGTTCTTGGGTGACGACGACGAAAACGCTGAGACCATACTGCGCAACTCCGTAGGAGAGACTTTCTACAAAGGTCTTCTCAATAGATTAACGGGCCTAGACCTTGCATCTCGGGTGTCCCTGTCCAACATGCTCTGGGCAACAAACCGATATAACTTTAACCAGACCGTACAAAAAGACATTGTTGATACGTTAACCGGCCCAGCGGGCAGCTATGCGTTAGGCATCGGCAGGGGTGTATCTGACATAGCCGACGGGGAAGTGGCGCGGGGCATTGAAGCCATACTGCCCTCATCACTCAGGAACGCCTTCAAGGCGCTACGCTTCTACAAAGATGATGGTATAAAGACACGCCGTAACGATATGATCCTTGGTGACCTGACCCCCGGCGCACTCGTGGCACAGTTCTTCGGTTTCCCCCCTGCCGAGTACACATTCATCCAAGATCGCAACAATGTTCTCAAACGCATAGACACTGCGGTGACTAAGAGGCGGCAGAAGATAGCCAAACGGTATTACGTTGCCTCTCGCATGGGTGACTACGAAGGTATGCGGGACGCCCTAGAGGATGCTAAAAAGTTCAATAAGAAAAACCCTGCCGTTGAGATCGACTCTGACTACATTGACCGCTCTATGAAAGCTCATCAAGAAAGGACGGAGGAGAGCTATAACGGTATATTCTTAAGCCCCGGGAACAGAGAGACGCTGATGATGATGGGTGAAGATTGGAACTTCCGATAGGCGAAAAAAAACCCCAGCGGGGGAGCTGGGGCAAAGGTAGCGATCCCGCATGTCGGGGGAGACAAATGCGAATCAATCTCAGGATATCACACATCTCTCCAAATCCTAACCCCGTAACGGCCGTTTTCTATGCGCACCCGGTAGGTTATTTCATAGCCTTTTTGTTTACTTATCTTGCGGAACTGAATGACCGCCTCCCGGGTATTCAGGCAGGGTATGAAGAGTGATGACCCCACCAAGAACTTGGCCCACTCGATCTCTATAATTATCCCATCGGGGTTAATATCGTAGATACCCAGCAAGCCTTTCATATCACTCTGCCTCGGCCTCGGCCTCAGCTGCAGGCTCGTCGTCGTCCAGCATGCCGGCACAGTTAACTTCAATCACGGTAGTAGGGGGCATACTCATGTTCGTCCCCTTGCCGATTCTAACCTTGCCCCGCTTCCCACCCATCTTTTTCGTGAGGTCATCTAGGAAACTGCTGTAATTGATCTGCTGCAAAACGCACCACTTTTTCAGAGGCTTGGGCATTAGGAATAGCTTCTTGGTATCAGTCTCATAGCGAGCCACGATCTTTATCCTCGGGTCATTATCAGGGGTGATCAATGTATCGAGGCCGTTTTTATTGAGGGCCCTGCGGTCCTCAGTGCTGCGGATTTTCAGGATGCTGCCATGGTTCTCGTTGATGTAGTCGTTCAGGGTGCTTTCCACGGTACTGTTCATGCTCAGGCCGTTGGCTCGGTTCTCTCCAATCAGGGCGATTGCGAACGTAAAGAGCTTCTCAATACTGAAGTCTATCAGGCCCAGCCGTCTGGCAATGATTGCGCCGGTCAATGTGCAGGTTAAGAACGCCGACCAGAACCTGTTCTCATGCGTCAAGTGGCAAATGGCGTCCACCTTTGCCTGCACTTTTTCCAGCAGCGCTTGAATGCCAACCGGGTCTTCCAGCAGCGCTTGTAGATAGATGGGACCAGCATGGCCGTAGTTTGCCACCAGACCTTTGTTCAAATTGTCTGTCTCCAGCTTGCCCTCAAAGTTAAACTTGCTCACCTTGGTCTCCAGCACCCGTTGCGCCTCTGCCTTCGGCGTGTCCTTGAAGGTGGATATGCGCTCAACAAAGCTGGTGTTACCGGTGGTGACAGACAATAGGCTCCATGGCTCTCCCCGGGCACGTTCTTGATTTGAACCACTGCTCATGCGGCCGCGCTGGTAACCCCCGGTGAATTGGTAAGCTAGGTCGCTCAGCTCCTTTGGCTCGGTGTTGGTAACCTCATCCAAATACAACGGCAGATTCTTGTATATTTCACCTCGGTTCATTTTGAAGTTCTTTGTGTCCTGATCAATCAACACCAAATCTTTCGGGTTGCCCCAAACAGTACAGGCCGCAAACAAAGCGGTGGTCTTGCCAAGCCCGGTGTCCTTACTGTGAATGTGCAGGGCAGCTGCGTAGATGTTGGGAATGAACTCCATCAAAGGGGAGCCGAAAGCTGTGCACACTGCGAATTGATGCAGCTCCAGACCGGGCTTGTTGTAAAAATTGATGGTGTCCTTCCACCCCTGCAGAGTCCCCTTGGGCTTGAACGCCGGGAAGAACTGCAGTGTGGGTGTGGACGGGTGGTTAACAAATACACCGTCTTTGGTGTGTTCATCCGGCCCGAGGATGAATGACGTGGCATCATCTGTCCAGCCGAATTGTCGCCGCGCCTCATCGGCTATGCTCTGTGCTTGCAGTTCGTTAACCCAATCAGTTGTATATTTCATAATATCATCCATTTTAGAAACAGCTACGCCCTGCATCGACATGTGCCTGCGGAACTCTTCCCGCGAAGTGACCGCCGTCAGTGGCACCGTGAATTCCCGTATCCCGTCCTTTGGTAAGTGTAGTCGCATAACCACCGACTCGCCCATCTCAATGTCACGCAAGCGTCTAACAACGTATAAGTCGTTATGGTAAATGGCTCGCTCTTCCACTTCGCCGTCAGCATTGATTGACCGTATATATACACCACCCTTGGCACCCCTAAAGTAGGGCTTGGGATAAGGAGGTATCATCTGTTGGGCGCTCTGTGGCACCTTTGCGCGAGTATTGTTGGAATCCATGTCGCCCGGGGCGATAATATTGTCTTCTTCGGTGGCTTCGATTATCTCCTTGCCAAGAACGATCGGGGACTTTATCTTCTTGAACAGCTTGCAGTCTCCGCATACTCCGGGGTTAAACTCGTCAAACTTGGTGCACAGGTAAGGCCCCTTGATGCGGCCCATCTTGTATTCGGTATCCTCCGGGTCGTACCCCGGGTGCCTGCTGGACATAAGGTGCGCGGCCTTGTCCCCATCCACGCAGAACTTGGCGATCGACAGCCCTGCCCGCCATAGGGGCTCCTGTATGTCCTCCTGCTGGGTGAGGATGATCTTAATCTGCTCGCATCCGCGCCCGGCCATAGTCTTGTCGAGGATGGTCTTGAAACGTCCCTGTATGTTACCGGCAAGGAGGTCCATCACTGAGCTGCCCCGCTCGTTCGTGTCGAGAGCTGCGGGCTTGGCCACCCCGTCAAATAACGAGGGTACTGGTGCCGACTCACCGCCAAACAGGTCGGAGAATTCATCGAAATCAACAGGTGGCTGAATCTTGTCGTTGAACACAAACACGTCTTTTTCCGTGTCGTATTTGTAATTGCGTGTTCCCGGTATACGCAACACCCGGGCAGCGTCCGCGGTAACCGAAGGGTCGGCCATCAGGCCCAACTCTTTACACTGCTGCTTGATGCGATGTGCTACAGGTAGCCACTCGGCGTAGCTTACCGGCTCTCTCAGAATCCAGTATACGTGTATGCCATAGCCGGAGCTGACCATCGTGGGCTTAGGCAGGGTCAGTTCTTTACAGAAATACCTAAGGTCACCCAGTGCCTGATTTTGGTTGACGTAGTTTTTGCCGTCGCCGCAATCCAAATCTAGGAAAAAGGACTTCAACAACTTTACATTTTCGGCTTCTCTTGAGTCTGCGTTTTCGAAAGTTGAGAGGGAGAAGTAGGCATCAAAACCATTTCGGTCAAGATCGTCCGCTGCCCCAACCATGCCATCCACTGTTGAGTAAAACTTTTGCTTAATCTTGCCTTCTTTTTTTAGCGCAGCAAATATGCAGTGGCTACCCTCGTTTGGGAGGACAGATGTCAAAAATACACGTGCATCCATTTAGGAGCCCCCAACGTAAAAAGGACCTGCGACAGCAGCTACCACTGGCGTCGCAGGCAAACTTTCCCCTTTTCAGTTAGTCGTCCCAAGCATCAACAATGTCGCTCAGATCAAGCGGTTCGTCCTTCGCCGTGACCTTAGGCTTATTGGTCGATGCCTTCACGGGCTCCCCAAATGCCTCATCATCCTCGTCCTCATCGACGGGCTCTGGTGTGGGCTTCGGTTTGCGCTTGGCCCTTGTCTTCGGTTTGGGAGCTTCCTCTTCCTCTTCCTCCACTGCTGCACCTTTGGGCTCAACGTTGTCCTGCTTTGACACAGTAAACGTGATGGCCTGTTTGCTATCTTCAGAGTCGCGCAGTTCGACGGCAGCTTCCAGCTCAGATTCTTCCAGAGGACGCACGGCCTTGAAAAACAGCTTCGGTACATCAGCATCTTCGTCAAAACGCATCTCAGTGATGACGGCAATGCAGGGTGTGTTGTGAGCCTTCAAGAAGCGAGCATAGCCCTGCATAGGCATTGCGCCATCCTTTGCGTCACCGAACAGGCTGGTTGCGGGCAGTTGCAGCTGATACACAGTTTCCAGATCACCCTCTAAGGCCACTGACAGGCGCTGTGAGTAACGACAGGCACGACTGTTCCCAGCACCCGACCCTTTTACGTTCATTGCGCAGTCGGCGCAACGGATGGATTGACGGTGTTCCTCCGGCACATCGGCAGATGGGGTCTGGGTATCAGCCGACCAGCAGGTGGGTGGGGCTGTCTTTTCTGGGTCGTACTCCCCCTCGTAGAAGGTGCGGGCCACCGGGGCAGCATCAAGGACAACGATATTCAGCTCGTCATGCTTACTGACCTTCATCTGCTCACCGTTGAGCATTTGACGGAATTTGCCGCCACGCAGGCTGATGCGCCGACTGGTACCAAAACCTCCCCCGATAAGAGTGTCGTTCATTTGCTGCAGTGACTTAAACAGGTCGCTGTTGGCCAGCGCATTGCCTTTGAACAATGTTACATTTGACATAGTAGTGCTCCTAGTTTTGGTCGTCTTGCTCTTCATCTTCGCTAAAGTCGAAACACAGTTGAACAGGCGCGTCTTCCTCACCCTCCGCTGGCTCCTCGTTGTTATCTTCTTCTAGCAGTGCCTTGGCAACCGCTGATATTTTAAAACGGTAGGTTGAGCCCACCTTGATGTAGCTGTTCCAAGGAATTCTACCCTGTCTTACCCATGTGCGAATCGAAGCGGCCGACACAGAAAAGTGCTTTGCCAGATCAGATATCGTCACAAATGGTTCGTCGTTTGACATAGAGCCTCCTTAGCTTTTTCTCACAGAAATAACGTACTCGGAATCTACATTAAGACCCGGGGGAACCGTCTCGGGATTGTCTTCGAGAAACTTCTTTACGTTGGTTTGGTTGAGACTCTTCGTGAAAAACTCAGGTATTTCATTTTCAATGATGAATTTGCCCATAGCCTCCCAGTCGGAAGTCCAGTATCGAGTTTTCACAGAGCGGTAAAACAAGCCTGATTTAGTACGCCCACTCTCCACCCCTTGGTCCTTGCAGTAAGCCAGCAACGCTGCCTTGAGCCTATCCTGCATGGTGACAAGATCGCCGTCTTGTTTCTTGAATGCAGCGGATATTTCACTGCGGCGATCCTTTATTTTGATGTAAGCTCGTGTTAGTTTTTCAACAGATACGTTATCGACAACTTCATTTTCTGACATGGTGATTCTCCTTTTCGCACCGACCAGTTGCCGGGAGGTTGAATATATTGAAGTTTCGTGTATTAGTCAAGAATTTCTTTATAAAGATCGATCATTTTTGTATGAACATCTATTTTATTATCAAGTAGTGAATAAACGTGTTCTTCTACTTTTGAGCCTTGGAGTTGGACCACGGTGCAGGGGTGATGCTGTCCTGACCGATGTACTCGTGCGTTGGCTTGCAGGTAGGTTTCAATAGAAGGGGTCGGCCCCCACCAGACAATGGTGTTGGCAGCTGTCAGAGTCACCCCATGTGCAGCAGATTGGGGCTGTATAACCAAGACTCTAGGGTCCTCTTTTTCTTGAAACTCCTTGAATATGCGAGTCCTATTTCCCGCCGTAACGTCTCCCCGTATAACCTCCGTAGTGATTCCATCTGCCTTTAGCTTGGCAGTCAGTATGTCAATGACGTGCTTGAAGGATACAAAGACTAATGTCTTCTGGCTGGTTTCGTCAATGACTTCTCGCAAAACTTTATAGCGGTGCTTGATATCGAACTCCAGAGCATCGCCATGTTCGGTGTATATGGCCCCCGCCGAAATCTGCAGTAACTTGTTCATATTTACCGCGGCATTGGCAGCTGTGATCTGCTCACCCGCCGCCTGCATACTCATCTTCTCCCTCATGTGCTCGTAGTACTTTTTCTGTTGCCGGGTCATTTCTATGATTCTTTTAACATAGCTCATTTCCGGTAGATCAAGACACTCTTCCTTGGTAAAGCGGATGGCTGGTTGGAGGGCGTTAAACACTACCTCCTTGGAGTTGGCCTTGGGTAGCCATTTGAACGTGCTGATCTTAAACATCACTTGGTCTTTGAAAGCCGTCTGGTAGCGAGGTACGCCACTGGGGTTAACCAGCTTTGCCAGCCCGTAGGCATCCACAGGGCTCTGTGCAGCGGGGGTGCCGGTCATCATCCACAGCCACGTCTCAGGCCTCACCAGCTTGTTGAGCACCTTCCAGCGGTTTGTGCTTGGGCTCTTATAAGCCGAGCATTCGTCAGCTATAATCAGGTCGAAGCCGCCCTCGGCCACTTCTTTGGATACGATCCCAACCCCGTCAAAGTTAATGATAACAAAATCCGACCCCTCGTTGATGAGGCGCACCCGCTTCTCGCGAGCGCCGTGGGCCACCGATACCGTCCTGTGCATGGCGAAAGAAAACAGGTCTGCGCGCCACGCCGAATCCATAATACTCAAAGGGCATATAACCAGTACCCGATTGATGATACCCTTTTTCAACAGGTAGTCTGCAGCCCATATAGCGGTGGCACTTTTCCCCACACCCATCTCACTGAAGCAGAACGCCTTCCTGTGCATGGTTAGGAACGATGCCGTTGTTTTCTGGTGCTCATAGGGTTTGTGCTGCCCGGTCCAGTTATACTGACCCTCAATGGGCGATGGTATGGTGATGCCCATATTCTTCAAAACTTGCGCTTCTTCAACCCCCCAGTTGACCAGCACCTTGTGGTCTCCAATCTTTTTACTCTTCGGTATTATCGTTGTAACTCGTTCCGGGTTGCGCAAATTCAGCACTACAGCCCTGTTATCTATAATCTCCACCGGTTCCCCTTGGACACAAAAGCAGAGCGAAACACCTCTGTGCCGCACTCTGGTACCTTGTTGGTGAAGCTCAGGCTACCGCCGAGCTCCTACTTTTTCTTGCTATGGCCGTTCCGTGCTCGGTTCTTTGAAGGCGACTCTAGCTTGTAGCCGTCCTTGTTGGTGCCGCCTTTGCTCAACATCTTGGTATGGCTCACGTCCTTACCTTTGCGCTTGGGCGACGTGGTTTCAATTTTGCCGGTGTCGCGTTTGTTGATGGCCCTTCGAGCGCGGCGTCTCTCGTTTCTATCCTCTGCCTCACCGCGGGCTTTCTGCTGCTGGTATTCTTTCTTGTAGGGTCGGGGCTTTTTCGTATAAGGCATGGCTACTAACCTCTTCCATTGTGAGGGCAGCTTAGCACACGACAGTGTGCCTTACACAGCCCCGAGGGCTTTGCGTTCCATGTGTCGGTTTCAAACGCTTTATCCATTCTTGCGAACTTGCCCATCCACTTGTCCCACAGCTCAGGCACTTGGGAGCGCCTATATACTGCAGGGACGAACTCTTTTGATACCACAAACATCAGTGCCGCTTTGACTCGGCTAACCTCGGGCTCATGGATAAACAGCGACATTGACATCAGCTCCAGCTGACCCTTATCGGCGTAGCGGGCAGACTTGCCAGTCTTATAGTCAATGATGCGGGAGTCGGCTTTTTCCAGATTGATCACTGTCAGGTCGGATATCCCACGCCACCACACATCTTTGTCTTTGAAACCGCAGGGCTGCAGGTTCTCAGTGATACCCATCTCGTGCTCACATATTTTCACACCTTCCATCTCATTGAGCCGGTCCAAGGTTTTCTTTGAGAATGAGAATCGTCCCGGTAGCTCAGTGCCGTCCCGGATGTACAGCTCAGCCGCCTCATGGTACTGAGTGCCGTATAGCATGGCTTGAGTCTCCTCCTGCGGAAACTCCTTCAGTACTTTCTCGTGGTAGAACTGCCTCGGACAGGTCTCGAACGCTTTGATCTTGCTGAAAGACCATGGTGCTGCACCAATCATACCCATTCCCACTTCCCCTTTTTACCTTCCTTGATTTTACCATCGTCACGCAAACCTTTCCACGCATTGCTGTTTTTACGGGGCAGCTTCTCGATGAACGGGCGCTCGATAATGCCCAAGCCCATCAGCATCTCGTTGCACTCGGTGAGGTACCACTCGTAGTTGATATCGTCCGGCATATCATCCGGCAGGTCCATCAGTGGCTTGGCACCATCGGAACGGGGCACAACGTTGCCGTTTGTCTTGTATGTAATCTCACCGGCCACACCCTCTGCATAGTACCACCGTATCACCTTGCCCAGATCGTATCCCTCTTTGAAGGCACCGCCGTTGACTGTACGCAGGGTAATGAACTTGCGTATATCAGTGCTCCCTCTCACGGTATCCTCAACAGGAACTCCGTACCTAAGGTAGGCAACCACTGCCTCTGCACAAATCACGTTCTGCGGGTTCTTCATCAAGCCAGTTTTGGCGTATATGCCCTTGGTCTTAACCTTGCCCTGTTCGATTGCAATATAGTTATTAACATCGCGTGAATGCAGTGAAAGATATTCGGTCTTCTTGGTCTTGAGGTTGGTGTGCTTCTCCCATTTACTTACGATGGCAACCATCAGGTCGTCATGCTTCACCGGGCAACGCACCACAATGCCGTCTGTGTTTGCCGAAACCACCGGTATCCCACATAGCTCCAGCGCCTCAATCAACATCAACATCGACAGTTGGCCAGTTATGGTTGTGAGAATCATCATGCTGGGCTCATACAGCAGGCTGTATCTGCTTGAGGTTTTCCCAAAAGTAGAGTTCAAAGATATTTTAATAGATGCAGACTTGTTGTTATGGGAAACCAATTCTCTTTTCAACTCGACCAGTTCTGTTTTTATTTCTGTCGCTCTATCCTTGCCATTCAAACAAGCAAGCTCTTTTTCAAGAGCCTCTATCTTTTTGGCAACATCATCCCCAGCGTGTTTGGCCTCCAGACGCTGCTTCAACATCTCCCCGTATATTGTTGGGAAGTGCGAACCAAATGGGCCCGGGGACATGCCCATATTCAACATCATCTGGGGGTAATAGCTCTCCACGTCCCACTCCTGCAGGGTGTGGCCCTCGTCTGCGTAGTGACTGGCCTCGGACTCTTGGCTGTGCAGACCTCCCAAACCGATCTTGTATCGGGTGCTCCCTATAGTCACCACCATCTTGGTGATCTCGGGCGGAATTTGAACGTGCCCGGTAGGCTTGATAACCATAACTGCGGAGCGGAGTTTGTCCATATTTTCGTCGAGCTCTTCAGTGATAAAGCGAATGTGCTTGGGCGGCTCATAGCGAAACTCGCTGTAGCCAATCTGGGTCTTCGTCGGCTCAACTCCCGTGAACCTCTCATACTCCACTTTCAATACGGCCTCGGCTATCTGTGCGTCTGACTTGGAACGTAGATCAACGCCATACTGCTTGCTCATAATCTCACGCAGATTGATCTGTGGGGACAGTTCATTGAGCAGGTCCCATGTGACCGCTGTGTCGTTCTTGCAGTAGCGACGTACCGCGCTTGCCTGTTCACGAGTCAGGGTGGTTGAGGGCTCAACCGGCAGGTCTTGCAGCTTGTCTGTATGCAGCCGCCCGCCATAAATCTTCAGGCTGGCCATGCCCGGGGAGACCTCGATCAGGTCAATGTGGTTCAACCTGCGAGGTTCGCGTATTCCGTGCTTGCGGTAAAACTTCCACGGCTTGGTGTTGTTAACAATAATGTCATCGCTGGCCACTTTGAGCTTATCGGTAGGCTCTCCGACCAACGACAACATGAGCATAGGCAGGTCGTAACTGTTCCCATTGAAGGTTACCAGCTCAATCTCAGGGTTATTGATAAGGGCGTAAATTGCATCCCTGTCGTACTCGCTGCTGTCATCTTCGAAAATCTCGTAGCCCTTACTCCGGCCTCGCTCATCCGTGAACAGGGCCAAGAAGTAATTGGGGTAACACTCCACGTCCAGAACTATACGCTTCATGCTCCGGCCTTAGGCTTACCCGCGATGCTGCCAAAGATTCTAACCAAGTGCTCGGCTTGGCTCTTGGCGTCGTCCAGCGCGTTGTGGTGAGCCCCTATGCGATCTATCGGAATCTTGTTGAAGAGACCCTTCATGGTGCGGTAGCAGCGGTTGTTATAGAACTTCCAAGGTGCCGCTAGGTTGACTGCTTTGTAGGCGTTGGCCAGTATCACGTTGTCGAAATCCGAACCGCAGCCCCACACCTTAACGTCAGGGTTTGCACTCAGGAAAGTGATGAATTTGTTCAACACGTTAAAAAGGCTATCGCCCTCTCTCTTGAACGCACCTCGGGCCTCATCGCTCTGCTGCATCCACCACATTATAGTGTCCGGGTTAATCTTCAACCCGTAGTGGGTAGAGCTGGACAGAGCGATTGTGCTGTAGAACTCCTCACCCAGCCCAGCGCTTCCAAACTCAACAGCACCCAATGCGATAATTGCAGAGTTGCTGTCGGTGCCCATGGTTTCCAAATCGATCATTACGTTTTTCATTACTTGTCCCTATTGTTGTGGATGATTATGCCGGCTATGTAGTTAATGGCGCCTAGCAGCTCGCGCTCGCGGGCATCCGGGTCAGCCATATCCAGCCCCTCAGTCAGTTTTTTGATAGCCTGAAAGGCCATCCCCCGGTCAGTATCCAACAGCTGGCTGATGGTCTGCATGTGCTGCTTCTCAAA
>Ga0307935_1000760_pt1 | contig 12921 bp, 3 predicted proteins | sample OrgLakmetageno92_FD_201827 | JGI IMG/M metagenome (GOLD analysis project Ga0307935, IMG submission 201827) | Saline water microbial communities from Organic Lake, Antarctica - #92 | ecosystem: Environmental > Aquatic > Non-marine Saline and Alkaline > Saline | place: Antarctica: Organic Lake...
AATGATCCTATTGATACAATTCCTGCACCTGATATTCTCATCCTTTCTACACTATTCGTATTAAATATCATTGCTTCATTTCCCGATACATCTAAATATAATGCTAAATCTACACTATTATAACCCAAATAGCCTTTTATTATTCCTGACTGTGTAAAGTTTAAATTAGTTGATGTAGTGGAATTTAATCTTAAATTACCTTCTATTTGTGTTAAATCTGCACTGGTATTTATAGTTCCAAAACCAATTTTACCATCATTATTTATTGTCAAATCATTCGTCGCTAATATTGATCTACTTAAATAACTGTAATCATTTGAATCTGTTTTAACACTACCCATTTTAAATATTGTTGCATCTGTTCTTGCTTTCAATTCTATATTGCTATATGAATCTCCATCTAAATTTGTATTTGTATTATTTAATATTAATTTATTTGTTGCTGTTCCTTCTACTGTTATTGTGTTTAATACATTCATATTGCCGAAACTTCCATCTACCAAATTAGAATAAATTATGCTTGACGAATTCACAGATGATATTTTATCTGCTGTCACTGCACCATCCAAGATTTTTATTGTTGTTACTGCATCTGTTGCTAGTTTCGTATCTGTCACTGCTTCATTTAAGATTTTTGTATTTGTCACTGCTCCATTTAAGATTTTTGTATTTGTCACTGCATCTGTTGCTAATTTTGCATCTGTCACTGCTTCATCTATTATTTTTGTATTTGTCACTGCATCTGTTGCTAATTTCACATCTGTTATTGCACTGTCTATTATTTTTGTATTCGTTACTGCATTTAGTGCTAATTTGGCATCTGTTACTGCTCCATCTAAGATTTTTATATTTGTTACTGCATCTGTTGCTAATTTGGCGTCTGTTACTGCCCCATTCAAGATTTTTATAGTTGTTACCGCATTTGTTGCTATTTTTGTATCTGTTACTGCAGCTATTGCAATTTTAGCATCTGTCACAGCCTCATTCAAGATTTTTATAGTTGTTACCGCATCTGTTGCTAATTTGGCATCTGTCACTGCTCCATCTAAGATTTTTATTGTTGTTACTGCATCTGCTGCTATTTTTGTATCTGTTACTGCACCGTTTATTATTTTTGTTTCTGTTACCGCATTTAGTCCTAATTTGCTGTCTGTTACTGCTCCATCTATTATTTTTATTGTTGTTACTGCATCTGTTGCTAATTTGGCGTCTGTTATTGCAGATGTTGCTATATTGTCTGTGATTATGGAACTTGTTGGTAAATTTAAATCGGTTATTACGCTCAATGAATTTATTGATACTATTCCGGCGCCTGTTATTCTCATTCTTTCTACACTATTTGTATTAAATATCATCGCTTCATTTCCCGATACATCTATATATAATCCTGGAGTTACACTGTTATATCCTAAATATCCCTTTAGAGAACCCGATTGTGTAAAATTTAGATAGGTTGAATCAATTGAATTTAACCTTAGATTACCTTCTATTTGTGCTAAATCTGCACTTGTATTTATAGTTCCAAAACCAATTTTACCATCATTATTTATTGTCAAATCATTTTCTGCTATTGATCTACCGAAATAACTATAATCATTTGTATCCGTTTTTATACTTCCTATTTTAAATAATGTTGCATCCGTTCTTGCTTTCAATTCAACATTACTATATGAATCTCCATCTAAATTTGTGTTTGTGCTATTTAATATTAATTTATTTGTAATTGGTCCTTCTACTGTTATTGTATTTAGTGCATTTATATTACTGAAATCACCATTCACCGAATTTGAATAAATTATACTTGATGCATTTACAGATGATATTTTTGCTGCTGTTACTGCACCATCTAAGATTTTTATTGTTGTTACTGCATCTGTTGCTAATTTCGCATCTGTTACTGCACCATCTATTATTTTTGTATTCGTCACTGCATCTATTGCTAGTTTTCCATCTGTCACTGCTCCATCTAAGATTTTTATATTTGTTATTGCATCTGTTGCTATTTTGGCATCTGTCACTGCTTCATCCAAGATTTTTATTGTTGTTACTGCATCTGTTGATAATTTCGCATCTGTTACTGCTCCATTTAAGATTTTTATTGTTGTTACTGCATCTGTTGCTAATTTGGCATCCGTTACTGCTCCATTTAAGATTTTTATTGTTGTTACTGCATCTGTTGCTAATTTGGCATCTGTTATTGCAGAACTTGATATATTGTCTGTGATTATGGAATTTGTTGGTAAATTTAAATCAGTTACTACACTTAATGAATTTATTGTTACAATGCCTGCACCCGTTATTCTCATCCTTTCAATGCTATTTGTATTAAATATTAATGATTCATTACCTGATACATCCAAAAATAATCCTGGAGTCACACTATTATATCCTAAATATCCTTTTAATATTCCTGTTTGTGTAAAATTCAAATAGGTTGAATTTGTTGAGTTTAATCTCAAATTACCTTCTATTTGTGCTAAATCTGCACTTGTATTTATTACACCAAAACCAACTTTGCCATCATTATTTATTATCAAATCAGTTCCCATCGATCTACCGAAATAACTATAGTCATTTGTATCCGTTTTTATACTTCCCATTTTAAATAGTGTTGCATCGGTTCTTGCTTTCAATTCCACATTGCTATAAGAATCTCCAGTTAAATTTGTGCTATTTAATATTAATTTGTTTGTTGTTGTTCCTTCTACAGTTATTGTATTTAATGCACTTATATTATCAAAAATTCCACTCACCGAATTTGAATAAATTATACTTGATGCATTTACAGATGATATTTTGTCTGATGTTACTGCGCCGTCTATTATTTTCGTATTAGTTACTGCATCTATTGCTAATTTCGCATCTGTTATTGCACCGTCTATTATTTTTGTTTCTGTTACTGCGTCTGTCGCTAGTTTGGCATCTGTTACTGCACTATCTAAGATTTTTATTGTCGTCACTGCATCTGTTGCTATTTTGGCATCTGTTACTGCACTATCTAAGATTTTTATTGTCGTCACTGCATCTGTCGCTAGTTTGGCATCTGTTACTGCTTCATTTAAGATTTTTATTGTCGTCACTGCATCTGTCGCTAGTTTGGCATCTGTTACTGCTTCATTTAAGATTTTTATTGTTGTCACTGCATCTGATGCTATTTTATCATCTGTTACTGCTCCATCTTTTATTTTCACTGTTGTCACTGCATCTGTTGCTAATTTATCGTCTGTTACTGCTCCATCTTTTATTTTTATTGTTGTCACTGCATCTGTTGAAATATCATCTGTTATAATTGATCCTGTCGGTAAATTTAAATTGGTTACAACAGTTAATGATTCCATTGACACAATCCCTGTGTCTGTTATTCTCATTCTTTCTACACTATTTGTATTAAATATTAATGGTTCATTTCCTGATACATCTAAATATAATCCTGGAGTCAAGCTATTATATCCTAAATATCCTTTTATTGTCCCTGTTTGTGTAAAATTTAGATAGGTTGAATCAATTGAATTTAACCTTAGATTACCTTCTATTTGTGCTAAATCTGCACTTGTATTTATAGTTCCAAAACCAATTTTACCATTATTATTTATTGTCAAATCATTCCCTGATAAATTTGATCTGCTGAAATAGCTATAATCATTTGTGTCTGTTTTCACACTTCCTATTTTAAATATTGTAGCATCTGTTCTCGCTTTCATTTCAATATTGCTATTTGAATCTCCATCTAAATTTGTGTTTGTGCTGTTTAATATTAGTTTATTTATTGCTGTTCCTTCTACGGTTATTGTGTCTAATATATTTATGTTGCCAAAACTTCCATCAACTGAATTGGAATAAATTATACTTGATGCATTTACAGATGATATCTTGGCTGCTTCAATTGTTGAATCCGCTATTTGTGCATTTGTAACTGCAGATAGTGCTATCTTTCCTGTTGTCACTGCTCCATTCAAGATTTTTATTGTTGTTACCGCATCTGTTGCTAGTTTGGCATCCGTTACTGCTCCATCTGTTATTTTAGTATTCGTTACTGCATCTATTGCTAATTTGGCATCCGTTACTGCTCCATCTATTATTTTAGTATTCGTTACTGCATCTATTGCTAATTTCGCGTCTGTTATTGCACTGTCTATTATTTTTGTATTTGTTACCGCATCTGGTGCTAGTTTGGCATCTGTTATTGCACTATTCAAGATTTTTATTGTTGTTACTGCATCTGTTGCTAATTTCGCATCCGTCACTGCTTCATCTATCATTTTTATTGTTGATACTGAATCTGTCGCTAATTTGACATTTGTTATTGCACCAGTTAATATATCATCCGTTATAATCGATCCTGTTGGTAAATTTAATTTGGTTACAACAGTTAATGATTCTGCAGACACAATTCCTGTTTCAGATATTCTCATTCTTTCTATACCATTTGTATTAAATATCATTGCTTCATTTTCCGATACATCTATAAATAATCCTGGCGTTGCACTATTATATCCTAAATATCCTTTTATTGTTCCTGCTTGTGTAAAGTTTAAATAGGTTGAATTAGTTGAATTTAATCTCAAATTACCTTCTATTTGTGCTAAATCTACACTGGTATTTATAGTTCCAAAACCAATTTTACCATCATTATTTATTGTCAAATCATTTTCTGCTATCGATCTACCGAAATAACTATAATCATTTGTATCCGTTTTTATACTTCCTATTTTAAATACTGTTGCATCTGTCCTTGCTTTCAATTCTATATTACTATATGAATCTCCATCTAAATTTGTATTTGTGCTATGTAATATTAATTTATTTGTAACTGGTCCATCTACTGTTATTGTATTTAATGCATTTATGTTGCCGAAACTTCCATTCACTGAATTTGAATAAATTATACTTGATGCATTTACAGATGATATTTTTGCTGCTTCAATTGTTGAATCTGTTATTTTTGTTCCACTTAGTGAATTATTTTCTACTTGTAAATTTGTTATCGCATTTTCTGCTATTTTTATTGTTGTCACTGCTCCATCTTGAATTTTGTCTGTTATCACCGAATCTGTTGCTAATTTTACATCTGTCACTTGTCCTAATCCTATTTTATCTGTTGTTACTGCTCCATTTTGAATTTTATCTGTTATAACTGCGTTTAATGCTAATTTTTCTGCTGTTACTTGTGCTATTCCTATTTTGGCTGTTAATATTGCTCCATTTAAGATTTTCTCTGAAGTTACTGCATTTACTTGTAATTTATCACTTGATACTGCTAAATTTGCTATATTTGCTTCCACTATTGCATTAATTTGAATTTTTGGCGTGCTTATTGAATTATTTCCTAATTTTGCATTTGTTATTGATTGATCTGCTATTTTTTCACTAGTAATTGCACCATTTGATATTTTCAGATTTGATACTGCAAAATTTTGAATTTTTAGAGTGCTTACTGCATCATTAGCTAATTTGTTATTTGTTACTGCATTTATTGCTAATTTTGTATTTGTTACTGCATTTACCGCTATTTTAGATTCTGTTATTGCATTATCTATTATTTTTAATGTTGTTACAGCATCATCTAATATATTTAATTCTGATACTGCATTTAGTGCTAATTTACTTGTTATTATTGAACCATCTGCTATTTTTAATGTTGTTACTGCATCATCCAATATATTTATTTCATCTACTGCATTATTAGCCAATTTACTATTTATCACTGAACCATTCGCCATTTTTGATGTTGTTACTGCACCATCTAATATTTTTAATTCTGATACTGCGTCTGCTGCTAATTTACTATTTGTCACCGAACCGTCTTTTATTTTTAATTCTGTTACTGCATCTGTTGCTAATTCTAATTCAGTTATTGCATTTGCTGATATACTGCCTGTTGTTATTAAATTTGCCGGTAATGTTATTGTTTTTGAACTTAAATCTAATGTATCTGCTAATTTGGCATCTGTTACTGCTCCATTCAAGATTTTTAATTCTGATACTGCATCTATTGCTAATTTATTGTTAGTTACTGCTCCATTTAAGATTTTTAATTCTGATACTGCATCTGTTGCTAATTTATCATTTGATACCGCTCCATTTAAAATTTTTATTTCTGTCACCGCATCTGTTGCTAATTTCGTGTCAATTACTGCACCCAATTGTATATTGTCTGATGTTACTGAATTTGTTGGCAATGTTATTGTTTTTAAACTTAAATCTAATGTATCTGCCAATTTCGCATATGTTACCGCTCCATCCAAGATTTTTAATTCTGATACTGCATCTGGTGCTAATTTATTGTTAGTTACCGCTCCATTTAAGATTTTTAATTCTGATACTGCATCTGTTGCTAATTTATTATTTGATACTGCTCCATTTAAAATTTTTATTTCTGATATTGCATCACTTGCTATTTTCTCATTTGTTACATTTTCATTTGCTATTTTTATAGTTGTTACTGCATAATCTGCTAATTTTATTGTTGTTATTGATTCATCATCTGTTCCTGTTGGACCTGTTGGACCTGGTGCTCCATCTAATCCATCTAAACCATTTAACCCATCTATTCCATCTGCTCCTGTTGGACCCTGTGGACCTGTTGGACCTGTTGGACCTGTTGGACCCATTGCACCTACATTTATATTTGATTTTGGTCTTATTATATTTGGATTTTGATCATAATTATACATGACAGTTGTCACACCATTGTATATTATCACTTCTGGATCATTCATATATATATATACGTATATATATATAACCTTATAAAAAATCATATATTATTCATTCCTAATTCTGTTATTTATTTAATAATAATTTATAATTCATTTATTTATATATTCATATATATCAATAAAACAATTATTTATTATCTAAATTATTTTTGATATATATTCATATATAAATAAACAAATTAATATTTCACAGTTATATTTTCCAATCCTAGTGATAATAAAGGATTCTCGCGTTTGATATAGATTATTTTCATACATCCTATATTCTCTCCTATCTCGTCATCTAATGTGTCTTTTATTATATTTCCATTTTCATCTAATTTTAATTTGGACTTGTCTAAATTAAAATTATCTTTCAAAAAAAATGAATAATTGCCATCACATAATACATCACTTTCTGATATTTTTTCATATGTATTTTTCCTTATTTTTATTGTCTTTAATTTTGATAACTCATTTCTTATTAACATATCATTCAACATCATCTCCCAATGTTTTAAATTATCGTAATTATCTATATCTAAAATTATCTTTTCTATAGCATCACTATTTTCTATTTCATCTATTATTATTTCCCCAGATATATTTAATTCTTTAATATTATTACAAATTATTTTATCTAAATTATATTTTCCTTTTATACATATTTTCTTCAAATTTTCCATTTTCTTTAATGTTATTATCTTGTTATTAATCCTACCATGATAATAATAAACTTCTCGATGTCTATAGTCATTGGTCTTAAAATCCTCATATAATGATAATTCTAATGATTCCACATTGATAATATTTAATTTATCCAAATAATCAAAATCTATTTTTTTTTTACCATCATAATTAATTATTATTTTTTTAGATCTTAGTTTATCCAAGTTCATATATATAAACTTTTGGTCAAATATTAATAATTTAAATGACATGTTTTGTTTTATCTCTAAATGTTCCCATTGAGATGCTTTTATTTTTTCGAAACTTAACACGTCCATTTTTATTACATCGCCTAAAATTAAGTAGATTTTGTAATCATAAATTATATCTTCATTCCATTTTTTTATTTCAATTATTTTTTTATATAATGTTTCCTTATCTACTTCATCTACCTTTTTCATATTTATTTTCATTTTAAAATTTGATTTATTTTCACAGACCATATCCCTAAATTCTTGTGACACCAAACTCATATTCTTTAATGACTCCAAATTCATATATCCTATCGATATTTCGATATTCTCTTTTATCATATTTTTGAACATTTTTAATTAATATATTATTGTCGTTTTTGTCATTTGTTTTTATTTTATTATAATTTTATAATTGTAATAACCTTATAATTATAAAATCAATTTTTTTTCTTTTTAATATTTTATATCAGACATCTTATAGCTCCATCTTTTTTTGGTCGTATTGATATATATACATTGCATTGCCTATTCTTTTTGCTAATGAATATACATAGTCTTTATTTATTATTATTTTATTATTGTCTGTCAAATAATATTCTTCAAATAATATATTATTATATTCTCCACATTGATTTACTTTATACATTTCTTTTATGTAAGGTATCTCTATTTCAAAATTAATTAATATTTCTGTCCTTTTTATTGTCTCATATCGTCTCTCAGTTGTTCGTTTTTGTTCATATATAATTAATTTGCTCTTCTCGTTGGCACATGTGGATTTTATAAATTTAAATGCAAAAAAATATTTGTCACAAAATTTGCTATACACAGTTAATCCTATTACTATTTCTTTAGCATCTTTATATATTATATTTGATTCATTATATGGATTATAATGTGATCCTCTTATTTTTATTCCTACATATCCATATTTCTTTCTCATATTGAAGTTTAATAGGTTAGATATTGGTTTAATTTTTATTATATTATAAAAGTTGTTGCAATAGTTATTAATTAAATTATTATATTGATGTCTAATATTTATTTATTACAATTCTAAGCTCAATATTTTTTTTTTCAATTTTTATAAAACAAATATGTTTTATAAAAATTAATTATATGATTGTGTATCATCTGTATTTATATTTTTAATTTATATATTGAATAATATTTTGTCTATGTATATTTAACATATGATGGTGCATTTTTGTGTTTTTTTGTTATATTTATATATTTATCACAATTTGACTTTAATTCATCTAAATGAGATATTAATAGAATAAAGTCATATTTCATTCTTAATTTTTCCAATAATGATTCAACATTTTGTAGATTGTTTGCATCCATACATGAAAACCCTTCATCTATTGCTATCCAATTTGTTCTTGTTTGATTTGATATATTTGTTATTGCTAATCTTATTGCTAAATTTATAATAAATTTTTCAAATCCAGAACAATTAAGAATATTAATATTATCAGTTTCAGTTTGTTTATAAACTTCAATACCAGATACTAATTTATTTTCTATTCTTTCAATATTTACGCTGAAATCAGTTACACTATTTAATATTTCATTTGTTTTATATTCTAAATTTTTTAATATATTTATTAATAATCTATATGATAATCCATTTCTATGAGTTATTTCAGTATATCTTTTATAGATTTCTATTTTTTTTTCGTATTTTTTTAATTCATTTAATTTTTCATCTCGTTCTTGTAATATTTTTTCTATTTGATATAGACCTAAATTCACACGTTCTTGTTTTTTCTTATATATATCTTGTTCAGTTCTTTCATCATTTATTAGTTTTTTTGTTTTAATAATTTCTTCATGTATTATTTTATTATTTTTATATTGTGTTATTCTTGTTTTATTTTTTGTTATTACATTTATGTTTGTATTTATATTTTCAATATCATCTTCTATATTACATATTTCATTATTTATTTTATTACAATCTGAAATATCTTTATGCATTTCAATATATGGCAAATATTTTTCATTTTTTATATTAAGCATCTTGCTTTTTAATTGTTTTATATCATTATCAATAATTGTATTTGTTTTTTTAATTTCTTTATTCTTTTCTATTTCTTTCATTTTTTCTTTGTTTTTTTCTAATTTCATTTCTGTTATTTCTCTATCTTTTTCTAAGATTTTTAATGAATTTTCTAAATTATTTTTTCTTGTTTGATTTCTTTCATTAGTTGTTTTATCATTTTTTAATTTTTTATATTCAGTATTATATTTTTCTATGTTTTCATTATTAATTTTCTCTTGATCAACTTTTATTTCATCAATTAATTTATTCAAATCATTTAATTCTTTTTTTGATTTTTTCGCTTTTTTTGTAAAAGGATTATTTATACAATATTTACAATTAGGATCATGTTCATAGTTTATTAATTTTTTGCTTACTAAAATTAATTCTTCTTTTTTTTCTATTAATGTTTTTAATTGTTGATTTTTTAACATTTTTTCATTTTTTAAATTTTGGTATAAATCATAATTTTTATCAATTACTTCTTCATTTTCTATATTTATAAAATTTATTTCATTCATTTCATTTGTCTGTTTTTCAATTTCTTTTTTATAATTTTCCAATTTTTTTTCTAATTTTTTATTTAATATTAATATTCTCTCTTCACTATTTCCATTTTGTTCAATTATTTGTTTTTTATTATTTATCTTATCCATTATTTGCATTTCTATTTCATTTAATTTCTCATTTTTCTCTTGATCAAAATGTTTGTTTTTTTCGTTTATTTCATTTATCTCTTCATCTGTATATTCTTTTTCTGCTAATATATTTTCTAATTTATTTGCATCAGTTTCTAATATCTTTTTTTTATTTAACATATCATTGAATGTTTTTTCAATATTATTATGATTAAATGCCATTATTTCGTTCTCTGATATTTCACCAACATCAATTATTTTTATAAATAAATTATTTACATCAATTTGCATTTTTTCTATTATATTTTCTTTATCTTGTATTAATGTTTTCAGTTCTTTTTTCTTTTTCAATAGTTTTTGTTGTTCATTAAAAGTTTCATGATCATTTATTTTTTCAAAATCTGTGCTTAATTTTTTATAAACTCCCACAGTTTCATTTAAGATTTTTTTCGCTTCTCTATGTAATATTTCAAATACATCTATTCCTAATAATTTAACTAAATAATCTATCCTTTTTGACTGTGATAAATCTAGAAAATTTATATCTTTTTGCAGTGACATATGTGTCATTACTAAATCATCATATGATCCTACATATTCTGATATTATTTCATTTGTCTCATTTCTGTCTTTTCCAGAAATACATATATATTTATCATCTATTTCTTTATAAAAATCTACTTCAATACGCAATGACTTGACATTTTGTTTTTTTGTTCTACTACTTCTTACTATCTTATATTTTCTTCCATTTACTTTAAATATTAATTCACAATACATATCATTATAATTTATATTCATTATATCACTTCTTATATTACTTTTTGAACATTTATCATATAATATAAATAAAATTATATCAAGTATTGAACTTTTACCATAATGATTTGGTGCTATTATTCCTATTATTCCATTTAATTTTTCAAAATCAATTTCATTATTTGGTCCATATGAAAACATATTTGAAAATTTTAATTTTAATGGTTCCCATTTAACACCTCTATTTTTTGTTCTATATTGTGTTGCATGTGTATCAATATTTTTATTTAATTCCACATTTAATTTGCAAATTTCTGAAAAATATTCTGTCATATTTTTATCTTCTCTGTAATATTCATTTATTAATTTGTTTTGATAATTCACATCATTTATATCTGTCAAATCATTCGTTAATGTATCTACATAGATTTTCTTTTTATTCACATGATCTTCATGCCAGATCAAACTTTCTATTTTCTTATTTATTAAATATTCATCTAATAATTTTTTACATTCACTTTTTGATGTATTTTTATAAATAATACGTAATCTTATATTTTTTGGTATTAAGTTTGGATCTATTATATTCACTATTTTATTTTCATCTATCATTAATGTCATAAATCCATAATCATTTTTTATTCTTATAAATTCACTCGTTTTCCTTTTTAGATCCCATTTTATTATCCCATGATCTAATAAATCTTCTCCATGTGATTGTTGAATTAAACTTGATGGATATGCTATTCTATCTGTTAAATATTGATGTTTATGTATATCACCTAATAATACATAATCATATCCTGTGAAATCTTGTATTGTTTTGTCATATTTATCTATTATGAAATCATTTTGCATTTTGGATCCAAATACTGAACCATGAAATAATGCTATTTTTATTTTATTGCTGTTTATAAATAAACTGTTTATATTTATATTGTCACATACTGATGATACTCCAAATATTAGATTTTCATATTCATATATTCCTCTTTCTTTCAAATAAAATAATTTATTTTTCCCTTTTATTCTTTCTAATATTGGTAATAATGCATCTCTTTTATTCTCTCTTAATGTATAGCCATCATGATTACCCATTATTATTATTACATCTGTTATATTCACTAATTTCTCCATAAATCCAAATATTACTCCCAATGATATCTCATTATAATTACATTTCTCATGTAATATATCTCCACATATTACAATTATTGATTTCCTTTTCTCATTTTTTATTTTTTTATATAATCTTTCAAATACTCCGTTATATTCTTCATGTCTATTTGTCGACTTTCGTATATGTATATCTGCCATATGATATATCACTTCTACTTCTTCTCCTGTATCTTTTATTGTTTGTTCTTCTATTCTACCTTGTTTATATATTTCACAAATTTTTTTCATTTTCTTTTCATTTTCTTTTTCCATTTGATCTATTTCATTTTTATTTTCTTCTTTCATATCATATTTTTCTAGTATTTGTTGTAAATTTACCATTTTATAATTTAATATATTGTTTTTACATAATCTTTTATTCTTTTATATTATTTTTCATAAATTAAAATTATTTTATAGACTTCATTTATTATATTCTTCTTACTATCTTATATTTTAGTTCTTTCTATTTCTTTTTCTATTTTTTTTATAATTTGTATTATTTCTTCCTTTCTATATATTCTTTTTTTATATTTTATATTTTTTGCATATATAACCTTGTCAAATTCTAAAATATTATTATGATGTTTATATATTTCATCCTTGAAAAAATCACTTATTTGTTCCATCTTCATTTCTATTGACATATTCTTTGTTTTTTTTTTCAATTCTAAATATCTATTTATACATTTTAATAA
>Ga0307935_1000763_pt1 | contig 12893 bp, 18 predicted proteins | sample OrgLakmetageno92_FD_201827 | JGI IMG/M metagenome (GOLD analysis project Ga0307935, IMG submission 201827) | Saline water microbial communities from Organic Lake, Antarctica - #92 | ecosystem: Environmental > Aquatic > Non-marine Saline and Alkaline > Saline | place: Antarctica: Organic Lake...
ATATCCAACTAAAGCATGTTTTGCAGCCACATGTGTTGCTCCAAAATGATAGCCTCTTTCTCCAGACATGGAACTTATAATACAAATTTTTGAAGAGAATCCATTTTTAACCTGTTTCCTAAATAACTTAATAATTTTCAACATCATTCTATGGGTTGCGGTAACTATATTCATTTCTGCAGTAATTAATTCAGGACTTATTTTTTCAAAAGGAATATAAATATTATCATTTTTCAACTTATAAGAGCCAGCTCCCATTCCAATAGACTGAACCCAATAAAAATTACTTTTTTTAGGCAAGTTCTTTAATAGAAAATCAATTCCTTCATCTGTAGAAATATCTGATGGAATATATGATATTTTGTTTTTATCACAACCGAGTAACTCCATACCCTCTGTTATTTGTTTTAATTTTTGCTCATTTCTTGAAACTAAAATAACATCAACACCTTTCATGGATAAGTAATATGCAATTGCAGTACCTATGTTCATTTTGTGAGGTATTCCATTAATAGGAATCTCATTGTGAGTTGTTTTATTGTTATGTTTATAAACATGGTTAATTGGTTTAAAACCACAACCAGTAACAATAACTTTGAGATTTTCTGCTTGTTTCATATATGTAATTATACCAGAGTTCTGAAGTCTTATAATGGCAATTAAAAAGCCCTATATAAATAAGTCTTCTAGAGGCTGGGTCCCTTCATGGTTAGGATACGGAACTTTTTATAAATAAAAAAGCTCAAATTATGTTTTTGAGCTTTTTTTATTACGTTTTAAATTAAAAATATAGAAGTTTATGGAAATAATCCTGAGCTTCATCTACCTTTTCCTGCATTTCAGGATATTCGTCGAGAAACTTACCAAGCTCATTTTCGGCATTCTTAGCGGCTTCTACATGATGAGCTACTCCGCCGCACATATTTGATCTTTTTTCTAACCTCTCAGAATTACCAACCAAGATATGAAGTTTCATCCTCGTGCTTTCAGCTTTTTTTTCGCTATTATTTTTCATTTTGATATATTATTTAGTTAGTACTTCTTTTTTATTACTATACAGTATCCTATATTACTTATCAAGTATTAGTTCTGTATTACTGAATAGTGCAAACTAAAAACACCATATAAATAAGGCTTTAAAAAAATGGGTCAGTTCGTGGTTAGTGTGTAAAACTTTTTGTGATAGGATATGGCCCCCCTATAGGACGTCAAACTATTTTTGAAGAAAAGAATAATCTGGCTATTATATTCCTACGTTTTATCTTACTGAGGTTTCACTATTTCTTGTATAGAAAGTATATTATGGTGAGGTATTTTATTGTTATTTAGTTTTCCCTAATTCTGTATCCGCACCAACCCTTATCGTCTAATTGTCACGCATAAAATCCTACTTCCCGTGAAGTATATCTTTAATTTCTCTTGCCCCATCGTGTGAGTTGTCACGCAGTTTTTCAGACTCCTTATTTACGTCACGAATAATCGCATCGCGCAGTTTAACAATTGCTGCAAAAATATCGAAATCAGTTTCATCAACAAAGAAATTACCGGTTGCTGTACGGAGGTTAATTTCAGCTCTATAAATATCACCATTATTCTGATCAGAGATAGTTTTTTCTAATTCAATCTGAGCCTGAGCAGAAGTGTCGCTATCTGGAACAACTGCATCTAGTTTACCTAAATGATCTTCGATATAGTTGTCAATTGCTTCTGATTGTTCAATGTTTGTGTACTTAATGTTGTAGGGTATAGTCATAGTATTTTCATATTAAAATTGTTAAAAAATTAATTGATAATTTTTTGAATGATTCTCTGTTCCATTTTTTACGTAGTTTTGTAAGAACCCGTTTGTGTCACTAATCGTATTTTTTCTAAAAGATCATTAGGTGTGGTGTTTTTGTGATACGTTACATTCAAATCATTTGCGATCGAATAAAGTTTTTCAAGTTCTCGGGGTTCTTCACTCTGCACAAGAGACCGTAAGTAGTCAAAATCAGGTGTACCATGTTCGTTACGCCAATTTTCCATAGAGTCGATTTTATTTGGGTTTGCTTGCTTCATATAATTATTCAGTAGTTACTCCATCAAATTGTTCTTTGTGGTGTTGTTCTTCTGCAATTTTTTTAGTCTCCTGAATAGCACCATCTTTATGTTCTGGTGATCCGTATATCGTGTGCAGCTTCATAATTAGTGAACCTGTATTCGTGATGTTGTGTTCTGCCCCCGCAGGAATAACAATAGCATCACCATCTTTCACCTCTGTCTCTATTCCATTAATATAAGCAGTCCCTGAGCCTGATTCAATTCGTATAAATTGATCAATGCCTTCGTGAACTTCTTTTCCAATATCTTCACCTGTCTGAAGTGACATTAAGACCAATTGGAGATGTTCTCCTGTATAGAGCACCTTTCTGAAATTATTGTTTATTAAGGTATCGTTTTCAATATTTGTTTTATATCCTTTTTTCATGTTTTTATTTAGTTAGTTGTTAATTTGGGTGTTGTTCTCAAAGAAATTGAATAACTTAGCATTTAGTAATCTTACTTGACGTATAAATTAGAATTTTCTTACTTTTTCACTAGATAAAATATTAATCTCTGAAATTTTAACACCAACAATAATTAATTCTCTGGATTAACTCTGTCGGCAATATTACTTCGAATGTCGTTTATTTTTTCTCTTACAATATCTTTTTTTTCTTCAACTGATTCCTGTAATTCTTCTTTTTTTTCTTGGTGAGCTGAATTGATTTCTTTTTCAGCAGCATCAATATGCTCTTTTGAACTCTTGTGTGTATCATTATTTGTCATAGTTTTATATTTAGATTAAGCGAATAAATTTAGTTAATATTTTTCATCAAAATATTTGCGTTTAGTTCTTTTCCATCAAGAATAGAAAGTGCATCCTGTAATGGTGTTTTAGTATAATTACCATCAATAAGACTTATTTCAAAGAGATGCACATTATGTAACGTATCTAACAAGGCATCTGATAATTCAGAATGGATTGATGCAGGGGCTGCAACAATCATGCGCGTTATTGAATTATCATGTGTCTTTATATAATCTTGAATAGACTGCGTGATTGTTTTAATATATTCAGAAATTTCTTCTTCGTAATCTCTTTCGTATACCATTCCAGAACTTTGTAGGTTTCCGTTTTTACCTGATTGAGTCAGTTGACCATGTTTTTCAGGATAAGGTACGAGTTTAATGTTAATTGATTCGATGTGATCAACAGTGTTGTTTAAAATATGATGGATATCTCCAGAGTGTGTTGAAGAGATAATTACCAACGTTTCGTTATTATATTTTTCGTTTTCTTTCGTAAATTGTGATTTCATAATTTTTTGTATCTTAATGAATAAATTTCAAAAAACATATCTTTTAAAAAATAAATGAAGCAACAAAAAGAATAATAAAAATAGTAAAGAGAATTTTTGCAATTGATGCAAATCTACTTGCGATTTTAGTGAATCCAAAAATTCCAAAAATTAAAGCTCCGATAATAAAATAGATTGAATATTCTAGCATGATACTTTTTTAAATTAATGAACAATAATGAATGACTAATTCATCTGATAACCTTAGTATAACATAATATTACAAGTTGTACAAAATACATAATATTACTTTACTATATTTTGTACAAATGATAAAATCAAATCATGAAAATAATAAAAGCCAGTGATGCTCGCCAAAACTTTCAAGATATGATTGATACCGTTTACTATAAAGAAGAACCGACTATTGTTATTAAACGAAAAAAACCTTGGGTCGTTATTCAGCCTTTTTCGAGTCTTGACGAAAAAATGCAAAAACGAATTATTAAGGAAATAGAGAAAGAGAGTTAAAAAAATATTAGAACCAAAAAGACCTTACACAAGTTCTTTTTGAATGTTTTTATTTTTGGGTCAGTTCATGGTTAGGATACGGAACTTTTATAGATAAATCTGTATTAATTAGAGAACCATTCAGTTAACCAAGCATTCATCATATTGATTTCTTCATCTTGTACGTCAATAATTTCTTGAGCGAATTCTTTTAATTCTGGTCGCTCGGTTTTATCTTTAATAATGATTGCCATATCAACTGCTCCTTGGTGGTGAATAATCATATCTTCGAGGAAAATTCTATCAAGTTCATCTCCTGATTTACCTTCCATACGAGCTGTCATGTCCATCATCATCGCTTCCATACTCATGTCATTCACATTCATTGAATGGTTCATCATAGAGTGATCCATCATCATTGGTGCTTCTGCCGTAGGGGTATTATTGTTATTCATTGCATAGCCAATTCCTCCTCCGATAAGAAGCGAGATGATTACTACTAGTAGTGTATTTGTTTTCATAATATTTTTAGTTTGTTATATAAATAAACGTATAAAAAAGATGTTTTTAAATTTATAGATGTGAACGTGCGAGTTGTTGATACGAAATAGGTATTCGCTCAGAGGTATTATCAAAAGTTATAAAAGGAACAAATCCTCTATCTAATGGGGTGGTTACGGAATTAGAGATATTAGGTAGTGTGAAAAACTGTGATGACGTTTGCATTTCATCACCTTGAATCTTTTCACAGATTTCCATATTCATTTCGTGGTGACAATCATCACCTTCACATAGTTCAGTATGTGCATGGTGATGCGTTTCTACCATAGCTTGTACTTGTAAAGAATGATGCCCAAGTAGGACTAGTGCAATAATGAATATTCCTATATATTTGTAGGCCTTTAAAAACATATAATTACATTAATACTATCATAATTATTGCCATCACAACCATTAAAATATCTTCAACCAGAGTTACCCAGGTCATAGGAACCTTGAAAACGGTACCAAGGCATGCACAAGGTATTTCTTCTTTCTTTAATAGTTTTCGGTACACCCCAATGGCTCCGATTCCCATAACAATAATGGTGATAATATTTGTTATTAATGGAGTGATATTTATAAAATAAAGAATTCCTAATGCTAGTTCTATAAAGGGATATGAATGAGCATAAAGGCTACTATGTTTAGCTAGAATATCGTATTCCTTATACGCTACAGCAAAATCTTTCAATTTTAAAACTTTTAATATCCCAAATACAGCAAAGAATCCTCCCATAAACATTCGCATACCAAAAGAGAATCCATTACCTGTTATTAGACTAGTAATAATTGAGAATATTAGGATAGCTCCAACTATTACAAATAATGGGATTAAGTCTTTAATATGATTTTTCTTTTTAGCTTCCTCAATAGATACTCCCATATCCATTGAAATAATATATTTCCCAAGAGAGCTAACCGCAGTTTGCATTACTGGTGTTTGAACATATTCTGACATTGAAATTTCTGCTGTTTCATTTTCTCTATCAATTTCAACCTTAGTAATCTCTGTAATATATTCTAAGGCTTGAATAATTTTACCTTTACAATTATCGCAAGTCATTCCTGTTATTTTGTATGTGTGTTTCATATCTATAGTATATTCCTCTAAGTTTATTTTAAAACAAAAAGAACCCTAATAATATAATTAAGGTTCCATTTTTTAAGTTTTAAATAGCTTACATAGCTCTTACTTCATCTGGAGTTTTTCCAAGTAAATCGTGTCTGTCTTTAGTTCGAAATTCTCCCTCTTCTAGCTTAATGACATCAAACCAAAAAAGTAATCCTGCAGCACCTGATCTACATCCAACCCCTTTCTTTTCTCCAACTTCATTGGTAGAAATATGGCTTGGCATTTCTGTAATTCCTAATTGCTTAGCAGCTTCTTTATCAATAATGATCATATTTTGTATTTTAAGTTAATATATATTTGAATATAATATAGCACTTATAAAGTAGTTTGTCAATAATAAGTTCTGTAGTCCCGAAAGGGGTATCATTTTTATAGCTAAAAAGCCCTTATAAATAAGGACTTTTTATTTTGGGTCAGTTCATGGTTAGGATACGGAACTTATACAATGAACAATCATTAATTGATCCCAGTTAGTAGTAAATCTATTTGAATGAAATCTACGTTTCATATGCCATGTGTTATTTTCTTTACTCATAGCTCCTACTTTAATACAATCCTTACCAAATCTATTATTAATAACATCTAAAGCTTTCATCAACTTATCATTTTTATTGTTTAATGGAATAAAAAGATTTTGTTGAACATTTCCCTCTTCTTCTAAGTCAGTAGCCATAATTCCTGCTTTTCCATACACGTAACCTGAACTCCAAATCTTATCGACTGTTTCAAGAGCCTTCGATACTATCTCGAGAGTATTGTTAGTTGCAACATCAAGTTCAAATACTCCATAACTATATTTCTTAGCTAAATCATCCCTGTACTTGGGCGTTCTCATGAATACAGAGAAGTTACGAGCTACTAATTTCTTTTGACGTAGTTTTTCTGCAGCCCTTGTAGCATATTCAGCCACAGCTTCTTTCATTTCTTTTTTAGTAGAAACACCTCTTCCAAAACTTCTCGAACGCATAAGACTTTTTGCTGTAGTCGATTCCAATTCGAGCTCAATACAATTCTGACCATTGATTTCCCTAATAGTATGAATTCCAAGTTTGTTTAGAAAACTTCGTGCTTTGAGAATATCTAATTGAGAAAGTTCATATGCATTAGTAACATTAAACTTCCAACGTAGTTTCTCTGACCATTGCCTTCCTATTCCCCAGACATCTTCAATAGCTTCTTGCTTGAGAATCTCTTCTGCTTCTTTAACTGAATTAATGACAAACACTCCACCAGTAAAAGAATTTTTCTTTGCATAATGATTCGCTACTTTTGCAAGAGTTTTAGTTGGAGCGATACCAACTGATACAGGAACACCTGTCCATTTATAAACAGTTTGTTTCATATCCATACCATGTTCGTTCAAACTCTTATTTGGTATATCACTTAAATCTAAAAAAGACTCATCGATACTATAATCTTCAATATTTGAAGAAAACAAATCTAATACTTGTTTGATGCGATGACTCATATCGCCATATAAGGTGTAATTGCTTGAACGAACAAAAATACCTTTATCTTCACATAGCTCTTGTATTTTGAAATATGGAGCACCCATTTTAATTCCTAAATCTTTTGACTCCTGACTTCTTGAAATTACACATCCATCATTATTCGATAAAACAACAATAGGTTTATTTCTTAATTCCACATCAAACACTCTCTCACATGAACAATAGAAATTGTTACAGTCTACAAGAGCATACATACTAATTAAATTTATGTATTACTGATGTAACAACTCCCCAAATTTCAAAGTCCTGACCTTTTTTCACTTCGATAATTTCATACTCATCGTTTTCAGCGATAAGGCTGTGTTTACCATTTGCAGTTAAACCATATCTCTTAACTAATAATTCTCCATCAAGGACGGCAATAATTATTGATCCATTATTAGCATTCTTTGATCTATCAACTATAAGCATATCACCAGAGAATATACCCACCCTCTCCATTGAGTCTCCAACTGCCTTAACAAAAAAAGTTGCGGGAGCATTTGTAATTAAATGAACATTTAAATCTAATTTCTGTTCAATGTAATCTTCAGCAGGACTAGGAAATCCAGCAGAAACAGAAGAAGATAATAAATTTAGATACAATAATTTAGGATCATTTTTAGGTAAAAAAAATAAGCTTTTATCTTTAATCATATTTTCTAATCACACTGATAACTTTTGCATGTATGTTAAGTTCTCCTTCTGGATACATGTCAGGATATTTGTCGTTGGCAGCTTCTAAATATTTTACTCCACCTCTAATTCTTAAATATTTCATAGTCCATTCTCCATCAATCTCAGCTATCACAATCATTCCCGCTTCTATGTTATTTGTTATTTCAACCACAACGTAATCACCACTTGCTATGTTAGCTTTTATCATTGAATCACCTTCTACTTGAAGAATATAATTTTTCTTGGGATCACTGATTATCCAATCTTCAAGTAGTATACTTTGACTAAATACCTCTTCACCTAAGCTTGGAAATCCTGCAGAAACAGTACCTAGAATTTTAATTTCTGCCCTTAAGTTCATAGGAAATAATTTTCCATCTTTTTTACCTAGCACTCCTTGGTCTATCATACGTTCAACAAATCCACTTACCCCTCCCTTAGATTTATAACCTAAGACTTTCACCATTTCGCTATAGCTAGGAAGCCTTTTTTCCTTAACGTAAAAGTTTCTTAATTTTTCTATTCTATCTTCAAACATATATTAAAGTATATATCGGACGTTCGTCCTATGCAAGTATTTAAAAAAAGTATATTATATTTGTAATATGTTTGAAGTATATAAACAACCAATAGTGTTCTGTGATGTAGAAACAACTGGTTCAAACGCAAAATATAGTCGAATCACTGAGATAGCATGTATTAGATATGAAGACGGGAAAGAGGTTGATAGATTCGTTTCTCTTGTTAACCCTGAAACAAACATTCCCTATAATATTCAAAGAATTACTGGTATTAGTGATGCAATGGTTAATGGTGCTCCAACCTTTGACCAGATAGCGGAAAGAGTTTCTGAAATATTTGAAGGTGCTGCAATCTGTGCACACAATATAAGATTTGATTATTCATTCGTAAGAGAAGAACTATCTCGTTCTGGGTATGATTTTGAATCTGATAAAATTTGCACCGTACAATTCTCAAGAAAATTATATCCTGAGTTCAGATCGCATAGCCTATCTAACATAATTTTACGCTATGATTTTAATTGTAGTGCACGACATAGAGCCCTAGGAGATACCGAAGTTCTGGTTCAATTTATTAATCATATAAATAAAGATAAGTCACAAGAAGAAATACGTTTAGCACTTCAAAAAACAAAAGGTATAACAAACATCCCTCCTAATATTGCGAAAGATGTTGTAACTAAATTACCAGAAGTTCCAGGAGTATATTCATTCATTGGTAAATCAGGAGAAATTCTTTATATCGGAAAAAGTATCAATATCAAGAAAAGGGTTTTTTCTCACTTTACTAACGCATTACGTGATAACAAGAGTCGTAGTTTATGGAAGGAAATCTATGACTTAGAATATGAAACTACCGCTAGCGATTTAGGTGCATCACTATTGGAGCTCTACAAAATAAAAGAAGAACTGCCAATATTTAACAGGAAATCTAGAAGATTAAAGAAATTATGGTATTTGAAAAAAAATATAAATGATGGTGGCTATATAAATATCACTGTTCATTCATCAAGCCAATTAGAACCAAAGATTTTTGAAAATATTTATGGAATTTTTAGAGGTCGAATTCAAGCAAAGAAATTTTTAAATGAAATCGCAAAGGAGCATGGTTTTTGTCCTTACTTATTAGATATAGAAAACGGTAGAGGTGAATGTTTTTCACACCAACTTCAAGTTTGTTCTGGAGCATGTGTAAATGAAGTTCCAACTTCACATTACAATATTAAGATTGAACAAGTATTCGCAAAAAGAAAATTAAAACTTTGGCCATATAAAAATGAAAAAGAACTTACCTTTCATAATGAGCTCTCGGGAAAAACCGAACGTTTTGTAGTAGATAATTGGATTCTTAAATCTGCAGAAATATATGAATATGAATATCCTTATCCATTATTTCCAAATATTGAATCAGTTTTTGATTATGAAATGTATAAAGTTATTTCAAAATATTTATAAAAGTTCCGTAGTCCCGAAAGGGGTATCATTTTTGTAGCTAAAAAGACCTTAATAAATAAGGTCTTTTTATTTTGGGTCGCGTCGTAGAGGACGTCAGAACTATTTTTGAAGAGAAAAATGATTCGACTATTTATATCCCTACGTTTTACCCTACTGATAGTTTCACTATATCTTAAATAAAAAAACCTAACAACTTTAATTGTTAGGTTTTAACTATTTAAATTTACCACAAGTCCTGAGCAGTAAGCTCACTTGGCAACATACTATGTTTTTCAAGGGAAGACCTAATCTCGATAACGGACGGTTTAGTCGCTTTTGTTTTTTCGTAATTTTTATTAAGAAAAGATAAATCTTTTGTATCAAAATATTTATAGAGCTGAGTTTTTATTATTCCCGGCATCTTTTCTATGTTTCCAAATACTGAAATAACATAGGCTATATACCCTTCTGCAATCATAGTAGCATCAATATCATTTGCATATTGAGCTCTATGGATACTAGATCGAATTACTCCTTGTAATTTTTTAGGCAAAGTAACTTCTAAAACCTTTGTGATTTTATCATCTATCAATTTCTCAATAGTTTTTAATCTCAAGCCAGTTAAAATCGGATGCTCTTTATCTAAATCATAAATACGAGTTTTCTTTGAATTAAACTTCCATACGGTGCTCTTTTCAATTTTTTTAATTAAAGAGCTTATCTTTTGTTCGATCTTTTCTTTAGATTTTAAGTTAGTACTAATAGCTAAGTCATCAACATATATTGAAACCTTATCAGAACTAAAATCGTCAGAAAAAGTCTTTAAAAGATCAGTATGAGCAACCATAAGTGCCATAAGGATTGGAGAGGTTGTAGACCCTTGAACCATTACACTTTTGTAAGTAACAATTCGAGATATAATTTTAGAAATTTCTACAAACAGTTTTTTTAATTTTTTATCATCTCTCCCGTCTCTAATTAAATACCACAAGTTTGAATTGTCTTTTTTTCTAAAAAGTACTGGAGTGTAGTTTCCAAATCTTTTACCTAAATAACCTTTTATTAAGTCAAAGTCTTTATCAAAACTAGATATTGTTCTTTTGGTAAGAGCTTCTTCGTTCTCATAAGAGAAAGATCGAGACCACTTTGCGTTTAGGTCAAAATCATAAAAAATCTTCTCCTTATCAGGATATTTTAAATATCTAACAATTGAAACTTCTTGGCAAAAAAGATCATAAATTGCTTTAGATAAGGGATTTTCACTTACACAATGAAATGCATTTTTTAAATCCATCTTAACTAAAAATTTTGATGGCTTTCCTGTATGTACATTTGCATGGTCAATAATTGAAGTCTTTTTAAGTCCTCCAAAAATATTTTTAGGTATTACTCGATGGTATGAAAGTTTTATAAAAAACTTTTCATATAAGCGTTGCTGAACCAACTTAGTTAATCCCTCAGGGGCATGTATCATTCTTTTACCTCCACTTCTTTTAGGAACTGAAAATATTCTATAGTCTTGTTTCTTGTATGCCTCTTGAATATCAGTGATACTTAAGGAACAAATATTTGCAATAATTTGTATTGATTCTTGAGTATAATTCATAAGATTATTAATTTATATTTTTACTCACTATAATATTTTAAATAGTAAAGTCAAGTTTTATTTTCCATTTAAAAAACCCATAGATACATAATATCTATGGGTTACCGAACTCCTATAATCTTATTTTGTAGACTAATTTTGAACAAGCGAAGAAAAAGCCTATGCTTTAGAAAAAATACAAATACCATTGGTGTATAACTAAATTAATAGATAAAACCTAAACCTTGTTCTGCAGCGAAAAATTCAAAATTCGAATACAAAATAAGATTATAGGGGTTTTGTAATATTTCTGGCACATACTTCAGAAGAAGTGCAAAATAATAACGTTACATTTTCACGCTAGAATCTAACGTAAGTGTTTTTATTCTATTTTTAAAAGAACTAATGTATTATGCTTCAGTAATTTAAGTCTATTATATTTGATATTCTTAGTCAACAACAATACTTTCATCTTATTTTCTTTCATCGATAGCATATGAGGTCTTAACAAAAAAACCCAACTGCAATAGTTAGGTTTTACATTATGTGAATTTCTTTTATTTACTATTATTTTTAAAATCAACAATAGTTACGTTATAAGATGTGAAATCTAATTCAATTTTTTTTCCATTCAAGAAGAAACTACCGCCTTCATTGGTTATAACATCATTACTTCTTTTAATAATAAAAGCTTGGTATTTCTCCTGTCCAACCATAGAGGGGCTATTTACCCTGATATCATCGTTAAATAAAGTTAACTCTCTAATTAGTCCGTAAAGCGCTTTGAATTTAAGGTTGAGTGAATAATCTAAACCGTCTGAAATTAGATGGTCCAATCCAAGTTGATCGATTGGAAGATGGGTTTTTACTAATTCGCTACTAAAGTTTTCACCTTTGAACTGAAATCCATAATATTTTTCTATACTCATGATTATTATTTTTAAAGTTTTCTTTATATTACAATTTATTAAAAAATAATCAACATACAAAGTTCCGTAGTACCGAAAGGGGTATCATTTTTATAGCTAAAAAGCCCTTATAAATAAGGACTTTTTATTTTGGGTCGCGTCGTAGAGGACGTCAGAACTATTTTTGAAGAGAAAAATGATGCTACTATTTATATTCCTACGTTTTAACCCCTTGTTAATTTCACTATATATATTAAACAAAAGAACTTTACAATGAGGTTCTTTTTTACTATACATTCATTTTTATTATAAATAACTAATGAAATTACTCCATACTATGTTGCGAGTAGTTCATTACAGAAGCAAGTTCTCTTCGGAAACTTTCAAATTCAGGTGCAGAGACATCATACCCTTCTCCTACACGCATCAATTTTTCTTGAACCAAAGATAATTTTTCTGGATTTTCTGGTAACTCATTATTTACAATATTAAATACAGAGGCTAAATGTTCTCTAATCCCTGCAAGCTCATTTGAAGCTATTGCTGGATGACTTAAAAGATTACCAATTTTATCTCCCAGCTGTACAGATGATGTTTCTAAATTTTTATCAAACTTGTTGACGATATTGTTTTTCATATTCTCAAAATTCATATTCATATTCATATTCATATTCATATTCATATTATATATCTTAAATTATATTATGTACATAAACGATTTTCATCATAATTACAATTAGAATGAAATATCGGAACCAAAAAGACCTTAATA
>Ga0307935_1000766_pt1 | contig 12858 bp, 17 predicted proteins | sample OrgLakmetageno92_FD_201827 | JGI IMG/M metagenome (GOLD analysis project Ga0307935, IMG submission 201827) | Saline water microbial communities from Organic Lake, Antarctica - #92 | ecosystem: Environmental > Aquatic > Non-marine Saline and Alkaline > Saline | place: Antarctica: Organic Lake...
TTCTTACAATGGGTTCTTCAAAAGTAACTAAAATGTCTGCTTAAAAGTATCTATATAAATAAATAAATAAGATGGACAAAGATATAAATTGGTACTTTTCAATAATCGTAACATTTGCAGTAATGTATATATATTTTCTTTTTTGCTCAACATCAGAAAAACAATATGTAGGAATGAGACCTACTTAAATGTTGTTAGATATATAAAAAGAAATGGCAACACAATATTATCATTGTGACAATCCTACATTACACTCTGTTTTAAAACTCAATTGTCCTTGTTACAAAAAACATCGCGTTATGAGTCCCACGACAGGTCAAATCCCGGAAATAAAGTCTGAAGACGGTATATTACAGCAAAGTCGTTTCGAGACTACAAAAGATCCTTATCAAAAAGAAATGATGAAAATGCGTGCTCTAAGACCTGCTCAAATAGAAAAGCAAAAAAAGCAAGAACAAAATATAAATTTTACACCAGATTGGAAAGGATGGATCAGATATATATGGAGCAATAAAAATTTTAACGGTGGTCAAGTTGGACCTTTTAAGATGAATGTTGAGTACAGTGATAATATCTCAGGCTATCAAATTAGCGACACTTTTTCAAAAAGACATCCAAATATTGTAACTGATAGCCAAGGTCTATGTGTAAACCTTCCCCAAAAACTTAAACCAGGAAATACAAGTTTACACAATGGAGCAAGCGTTAGTCTTAGTTTTCCTAATCCTGTGAGGGCTGTTCAATTTGCTATATTATCTCCAACAATAGGACCAAACAGAAAAGATGCGTTTCGTGTATTTTGTAATGACACAAAGCTTGAAGAAGGTGAATATTATCATGGAACTGGAACAGTCATTTCTGGAGGTACATTTTTAGCAATCAAACGTACGGCTGATAATATAGGACAAGGAGATATTCTGGTAAAGGTTAATAGACCAAATTTAAAGATAAAAAATATTAAAATAGAGTTTTCTAATTTAGATAATGAGCCAATTGGTGGTCGTCTTGCTCTCACTGATATTTTGATTAAGTAAGTTTACATAGAAAGAGAATCATCATCAAAAAAGAATATCGTCGGTTGATCGTCTTCAAAATTATCTTTTTTCTTGAATTTTTTAAGGATCTTTCTTATCCACTTGAACATTTCTTATTATTGATAAGAAAATTTATTTTTATTAACACAGTGTTTTCATTATCTCAAATTCTGTGAATTCAGGAAACATTACTTTTAATATCTCCATTTTAAGATAATTATTATCTCTTATCTGCATAAATGCAATCAGTTTATTTTTACATTCACACAATACCTCATATTTTAGCGATTTTGTAACGTATTCATAATCACGTCCTAGTTCATACAGATATTTAACCATATCCAAATGATCATTTTCCACTGCCCAGCAAAGTAAATATGCTTCATTTATTGAAGAATAAATGTGGTTATGATTAATCAAAAATCGAACCACATCCATATGACCGTTTTCAGCAGATTTTTTGATTGCCCAAGCATCATGTGCACACAAATCATAGCAAAATTTAGCCAAATATTTAACTACTTCCAAATGACCATTTTGGGATGCATATCTGATAGCATAAAAATCACAACTGGTAGGATCACATTGCAATTTAATAAGATATTTAACCACTTCTAAATGACCATCTTCAGCCGCCCATCTTATGGCAGCATTATTGTCAGCTGTTGGATCACAGCCCAGTTCATAAAGATATTTAACTACTTCCAATTGACCTTTATTGGCCGCCCATCTAATTGCATAATTATCAATTGCTTTTGGGTCACATCCTATTTCTGATAAATATTTAACCACTTCCAAGTGACCATTTTCTGATGCCATTCTGATAGATCGATTATGATCTGCCTTTGGATTACAACTCAGTTCAAAAAGATATTTAACTACTTCCAAATAACCATATTCTGATGCCATTATGATTGCGTGATTATTATGTGTTGTCGGATCACACCCTATTTCTGTTAAATATTTAACTACTTTCAAATGACCATTTGAAGACGCAAATCTAATAGAGCAATCATGACCTGCTTTTGGATCACATCCTGCACGAATTAAATATTTAACTACTTTCAAATGACCATTTTCTGATGCGTGTTGAATTCCAATATTATAATATTTTACACAAAATTTTCCTTTTACCATATATTTTACCTTTTTTATGTCGCCATCACGACATGCTTTCATAAATGCTTTATTCATTTTTCATATTCCACAATATGAAATATAAAAGTCATTTTTTATCTGCACAAATATTAAATAAGAAAATATATTTTCATTTACATTTTAAATGGATACAAAGGATATTTGTGAGATGGATGAATTTAAAAACGATCCTCAATGCAAAAAAAAGAAAAATTGTGGTATTTCAGATGATATATTTTGGGCTGTTGTTCTTGTAACAGTCAGTTTTTTCACAAGAATATGGTATATGATCGTTGACAGAATTTTAACAAAACTATTCGGTATTAAAAAAGACGACTATGAATTGGCATTTCTAGGATTGGTAAGTCTTGTTATATTACTATTATTGTCTCAATGTTTCGATGTCAATATTGCAATGGATTAATTGTGCTCATATTAATAAAACGATGTATAGAAGAACAATAAAGAAATGGCTTACCAAACTTATTTATGGAAGCGATATTATTCTTAAAACTGGCTTAGTTGTCGCTCCAGTAGCCCACGACATTAGTATGATACTGGTAAACCAAATGACATCTCTTGTCGTAACATTAGGAATGTACACTGCAAAGAAAACTGCTTATAGCGGCGCTGTTTTATTAGGAGGCTTATTGGGATTATTAATTTAATAATTTCATAATTAATATTATGAAAGTTTAATCAAATAGATTTCTAGTGATTGTAAATCCAGAAGAAAGGCTTCTGGACATTTGAGCAATCGCAGTAAAAGGACCTACAAAAACAGTTTGCAGTCCAGAACTAATAGAATTGCATACCCGTGTTTTATATAAAAGTGTAGAATCTTTTGATAAGCAATTTTTTCCAGCAACCACGCCAGAAATAGCCATCAACGTCCAAATATAATTATCTGGAAGCATAAAGTTATGTGTATAAAGAACCACTGTCAATCCAGTTCTAACAATCATACTGGTTAGTAGAACAGTAACCGCAGTTAAATAAATATCAGTTCCAGTAAAAGTTTTGGTTGACATTAATGGTTCGTTGTCGTAAGTATAGTTTTCGGGCATTTTTGTCATTCTCTTACTAATCTAATATTATTTAAGCCAATTTGTTGGGCTAGAATCAAAAGATAGATTGTAGGTTGCATGTTTTCTGACATTTTGGATATTCTTGCATAAGGACCGAAGCCCATTTCATAGCAGTGTCGGGTTTTTGTTTTAAGATTTCCGGCAAACAGTTTTTAACAACACACTCTATTTCCTGAGATATCGTTTTGAAAGTTGTACATTTTTCTCCTGCGCATGCAACTGCCTCAACAACTTTCGATATATATTCAGGCGTTTCTTCTGGTTCTAATTTGCTAACCTCATCAAAGCATCCAGATTTCATAACACATTCAAGTTCTTCAACATATGGTTTTATTTCAGGTACTTTGTTGCCAAGAAAGGTTAAACAATCTGGACCAGATTCTTTTATCCCTTCTACTGTCGGATAAGCATGAACTATACTTACAAGCACCCACGATCCAACATATAAAGGCAATCCTAATCCATCAACCACATTATTTTGACGCTGCCATGGTAGTAAGCCAACCATAGATATTACTGCTAAAATAGATGCAGAAGGACCGAGCCATCTATCACTCCCGTCAATATGTTTGCTAATAACCCATCCAAATATGGCCCATCCCACTATGTATAGGGGATATGACAGCCATGGCGTTACATTTGCGAATCTCATCAAAAGAGTGCTAATAATTATTGCAACTATTGCAGGAAAAAAGTACATGGCTTGTTCTGGTATAGTTTGATAAAATCTATAACCAACCATAAGCCAGCCACCAATAAATAGTACCATTCCTAGTATAGTAAGGATATAACGCATTTCTTTAGTTAATGCCACTGCTTCTTTCGCAGTGCTTGCTAATGATAGCCCTGTAACAATTAAAACAGCCGCTAAAAACATTTGAAGCAGACGTGTTCTATTGATAATTCTGAGGGGACATTCTGCCATTTTCTTTTTATTATTGTTTCAAAAAAAGAAAATAAATAAAAGATTACAATACTTTCCATCTTGGTTTTGTTCCATCCTCTTCTGCTATTTTTTCCACTTGGCCCGCTCTCTCCAAAGCATAAAGATGTTTATTTATCATTTTCTTTGTCGCACCCTTTCCAAAAACCGCTTTTGATATTTCTAGTGTCGGTACTTCTTCTTCCCTTTCCGTCAAAAAACTTATAATCTGCAGTTGAATATATTCAACATCTTCCATTTATTACTCTTTCTTATTGTTTCTTATTAATATAAAATAATAAGAAATTACTTGAGCTTATCCATCTTCTTCTTTGCCTTGTCGACATCAAGGGGATCAACATCCCAACCCTTGTTTTCACAGTTTGCAATGTCACGCTTGTTCAACTTTCTAATTCCGTCCTTTCCCCATGCGGCTACAACACTTTCTTTGTAAACAAGGAAATTTGTTTTCTTTGCAAATGTGTAATGGTCAGGAGGACTCTCCCAATCCTTTCCACCACCAGCATTCTTGCTTACAACTTCAAGTTTAACGTCCTTTTTCTCTTTACTCTTTCCCTTCTTGACTGGTTCAAGTTCCTCAGGCGGCTCACTGTTGTCGCTCTCATCGACACTATCCTCCTTCTTCTTGCTGTGCTTCTTCTTTGGACTTTCTTCTTCCTTACCCTTTTTACTATTCTTTCCTTTCTTGGGAGGAGGCAACGAACTGTCGCTGCTTTCGCTAGATACAGCCTCATCTTTTTCAGAAGAGGAACTGCTATCGTCATCCTTTTTGCCCTTTGGCTTTCCGGGAAGTGAGCTGTCGTCAGACGAAGAACTGCTGTCATCATCCTTCTTACCCTTTCCTTTGCCCTTAGTATCCTTAGCTGGGGCGGAACTGTCAGACGAAGAACTGCTGTCATCATCCTTTCCTTTGGCCTTTGTACCCTTAGCTGGGCCAGAACTGTCAGACGAAGAACTGCTGTCATCATCCTTCTTTTTGCCCTTGCTCTTTGTACCCTTAGCTGGGGTAGAACTGTCAGACGAAGAACTGCTGTCATCATCCTTCTTTGTACCCTTGCTCTTAGTATCCTTAGCTGGGGTGGAACTGTCAGACGAAGAACTGCTGTCATCATCCTTCTTATCATTCTTTTTGCCCTTTGTATCCTTAGCTGGGGTGGAACTGTCAGACGACGAACTGCTGTCATCATCCTTTCCTTTGCCCTTTCCTTTGCCCTTTCCTTTGCTCTTAGTATCCTTAGGTGGAGCAGAACTGTCGGAAGACGAACTGCTGTCATCCTTCTTCTTACCCTTTGTATCCTTCTTCACCTTTTTCTCGCTTTGAGAACTGTCAGAAGTGCTGTCATCACTACTGTCAGTAGTACCATCTGTTTTCTTTTCATCATCCTTTCCCTTATCACATTGGTCAGAAAAATCGTTTTCACTAGGTTGACCAGCGACAGAACTAGAGTCACTATCTTCTTTTCCAGAACTACTGAAAAACTCCTTTAGAGATTGAAGAACTTTCTTTTCTTTGACACCAAGTGTTTTAACGAGATGCTTAGAAAGCTTATCAAGATCTGGAGTATTTCCTACTTTAACCCCGGCATCTTCCAAAGCGGATTTAACAAGATCGACAGAAACTTCAAGTTGTACAGTTGCCATTTTATTTCTTTTTTTATCCTTAAACTTTTTTAAAGTTTTTCAATTTTATTTTTTTTCATTTTATTTTAATATATCTCAATATAAATGACCCCAGAATTTTTTCTGATTAGTGGTATTGGAACTTTTATATATAGTTTATTTGCTGCAGCAAATTATTATACCTTATCAGGAGAAGATATGATTGACCCTAAAGACGCAAAAAAGATGATAAAAAATGGAACTATTCAATATGTTATTGATGTTAGAACAGATTTTGAACGCAACTCTCTTGGATATTATCCAAATTCTATCCATATTCCTGTTACAGATATGAGTGAAAAAAGGTTGAGTAAAATCCCGCGAAATTCTTCTTTGTTAGTATATTGCAATACAGGACAGAGAGCGAGAAAAGCAGCAGAAATATTAAAAGAAAAAGGGTATTCAAAAGTTTATTATATCGCTGGGACATATCAATCATTGCTTTAAGCGACAGAATATTTGTTTTCATTTTATAATTTTAATTTAAAATGAAAGTTAACCAGTGCACCCCTCACAAGCCATAGCCGCTCTGGCTTTCATACTAGAATTTCCTCTCATATAATACATACAAGTTTTTGCTCCACGCTCCCAACTTCCAATAACATTTTTAAACCATTTATTGAAACTAGGCTTTCCAACAAACCAATTAGTCGACTGCGACTGGCAAACAAATGGTGTTCTTTGTAAGGCCTGCTTTATAGATTCTCGAGCACCAATCTCATAAGCAGTTCTGTACTTGTCCATCAAAAAATTCCATCTTGCGACCTTTAGAGGACTATCTTTAATTGAATCTGGAATTTTTATATTTTGAATACTTCCAATATTGTTATCGGGATCAAAATAAATTTGTTTAGCAAAATCGTCATTCCACACACCTAATTTTTGCATATCTTCAACAAATTCTTTACAAACAACAGTATATTGACCAGAAATCAAAGACTTGCTACCAACAATAAAATTAAAAGGCTCAAAGCAAGGACTTTGTTCAGCAATAATACTGCTGGTCGCTGTAGGCATAAGAGCAAGAAGCGTACTGTTTCTCATTCCTTTTGATGCTTTGATTCTAAGAGAAGACCAGTCATAGCAATCCAAAAATTCAGAACGGTCTCCATTTGGCGCTCTCCAAATATCAGGATGAAGAAGGCCTTTTGAGTAAGGACTTCCTTCAAACGCAGGATAACTTCCAAATTGCTGAGCAAGATTAGCAGATTCGTCAACAGCATAATAATAGATGGTTTGAATAATTTTGTCGTTCACTTCACGTGCTTCTTCGCTGTCAAACAACAATTCCATTTTAGCAAAAGTGTTTGCAAGACCTTGAATACCAATTCCAAGAGGTCTGTTCTTGAGATTTGCGTATTTAATTTGTGGGATTCTTTCAGGGTAATAATTACGATCGATAATGTTATTCATAAAACGAATAACAAAACGCGTAACTTCGCCAAGATAAGAGTAATTAAATTCGCGGGTTTTATCATCTACAAATTTAGACAAACACAAACTAGCGAGATTACAACTCGCGATCTCGTTTTCGCTAGTGTGTAGGGATATTTCACTACACAAATTGGAACTGCGAATTATACCGATATTCTTTTGAATATTGCATTCGTTGAATCTGTCTGAAAAGCACATATACGGAACACCCTTTTTGCATTGCGCTTCAAAAAGAAGGTGAAGAATGCTTCTAGCCTTTACAGTTTTGATACCCTTGCCTTCCTTTTCATATCTAATATAAAGATCTTCAAGTTCTTTGCCGTAAACTTCAGTTAATCCTGGACATCTTTTTGGACAAAAAAGAGTCCAGTCCTTATCATCTCTGGCGCGCTCCATGAAAATATCTGGGATCCATGCACTGTAAAAAAGGTCTTCGCATTTATTTCTTGCATGACCACTGGCTTGATTTCCGACAGGAACCTTCATCATAATAAATTCCTCAATATCCACATGCCATGTTGCAAGATAAAAGGCGGCACTTCCTTTTCTCTTTTTGCTTTGATCTACATAAACAAGAATACTTTCGTATGGCTTTAAAAGAGCAGGAACGCCATCTGACTTACCAGCATTTCCAATCTGTGAGTGGCGAATCTTTGAAACATCTGTTCCAATTCCTCCACTATTTCTGCTAATTTCTCCAGTGTACATCCAGTTATCTTCAATAGAATGCAAACTATCTTCAATTGTTTTAACAAAACAAGACGCACATTGTGGCCGAGAAGTTCCGGCGTTGTACATCGTCGGAGTAGCACAACTAAAAACATTATCAGAAAGATATTGATACGCTTGTTTGATCATTTCTATATCTCCTGTTTTATCGTTGTTGGAAAGCGGACGGCATACAAAAGTGGCAATGCGCATGTACATTTGTTCAAATGTTTCTCCAACATAAAATGTTTCACATTCTGGGCAATCTTGTTTGCAATTACCGCACTTGTTATACTTGAGTAAATAACTTTTATCTACGACGCCAACGGCAATTGCATGTCTATTTTCACTATTTTCCTCTTTAGGTATTTTATTTAACTCGTCTTTATGCTCGATAATATAATTAAAATAATCTTTGTCTAAATACAGGCCAAGTTTGTTAGTGCTTTCGCTAAACGTTTTTCCTGCAGTTTCTCTGATCAACTTCAAATGAAGTCGTGCTCCTAGAATGCTCCAATCTAAATTTGTAGTAATTCTATTTGCGCACAGTCTACTAAGAGATTGAAGATCGTAACTGTCGGCTGGACCCAAACTGAAATCGATATTTAAATCGGTAGAAAGCGGGCCACAAATTTCTTCAAACTGTTCTTGAGTGTACTTCATTTTAGTTGTGTTATTAACTGAATGAGAAAAATCTTTTCATTTTTATTTTATTTTTTGCTTTTTGCTTTTAATTAAATGGCTTGTAATTGATTGATAATAAATACATCACAATATGAACGGTAAAAATTGAGAAAAAAATAATCAAAGAGCAGAATTTTGTAAATTTTCTTTAAATAATTTTATTCTTACCTATAAACAAAAATGGTCAAAGGACGTTACGTTAAAGCCGGCGCTAAGCGCCCAGCAGGAATGAAGGCACAATCTGCCAAAACTAGTGCCAAGAAGGGAGGCGAGAAGCCAGTCCTTTACAAGAAGCTTCTTGCCATGAAGCTCGACAGTGGCAAGATCAAGCAACACTTTGGTGGCAAGACTCTCAGCCAGCTCACTCTTGACCAACTCAAGACTCTCCACAGCAATGCCTCCAGCTACAAAAAGGCTGCCAAGAAGAGCCCAGCCAAGAAGGCCAGAAAGAGCCCAGCCAAGAAGGCCAGAAAGAGCCCAGCCAAGAAGAGCCCACTCAAAAAGGCCGCTAAGAGCGCTAAGAAGGCTGCCAAGGCTGCCAAGAAGACCGCCAGCGAGCTCAAGCTTGCCCGCTCTGCTTGCCCAAGCAAACTTACCGCCACCCGCGGCAAGACCGTCAGCACTCTTACACTCAAGGCTGCCACCAAGGGCTCCAAGGAGTGCCACTACAATCGCGACGGAAAGCGTGCTTAAGCATAATAAATTAACAAAATAATGGAGCAACACGGTTCAAACAGGAAGGGGATGAGTTTGAATGTTCGGATGTTGTTACACTTTTCATATTCTATTAAAATAATATGAAATTAAAAATCGTTGAACATTTGTCTCCGTCTTCCAACTATTTCCTGTTTTTTAATATCAAAAAACGATTTTGCTGCCATCCCAAGAAAAAATAAGCATATAATCAACCAAATCCACCAATACATTTTTGTCCTTTCTTATTATATTCATTTTGCAATAAGAAAAATTTAATATTCCACATGACTTTTCATCATGTTCCGACAACAACTCCTTAGCAACCCAAGTTTGTCACAAGCATGATCGTCTGATTCCTTTCTACTTTCTTCATCCCATGTCATCTTTTGTTTTTCCCAATCATAAACCATTCCTGTTAACTTCCAAAAAGTTTCCCATTTGTTACCCAGGACCTTGCCACACTCAAAACACCGAATAGGAGGATTCATTATTTTTACATTTTCATATCATTTAGTTTTTTAGTTTCAATTTTTAATTTCATAATTAAATGACGCCAATAATTCAAATTATTTTATCTGTTGTAATTTCTTCCATAGTCGCTTTATTTATAGAAGAAATAATGTTTAGATTAAGAGTACCACAAAACACAGAAAGTAAGGGCGAATATCATGGTCGATTATATTGGGAATCCAAAGATCCATTAGACGGTAATTCCAAACTTCCACAAAATAGTCTTTTCAAAATGATAAATTACATCGGAAGTCCAAGTTGTGTTGATCGCAATAAAGGAGGAAGCGCCGTTTGGAAAGAAAAGGATTTAAGAAATACAAAATTTGTTAGAGCAGAGATTATTGACGAAATGATCCCTCATGACAGCCACTATGACTTTTTTACAGTTTGGATTCCTATGAGCATTGCACCTGAAAAATCCAAAAATCTCAACACAATATCAAAATCTGCAAATTACGATCCTTTAAAAAGATGGCTTTCTGTCAGATGCTACAACCTCCAAAGCATCGTTGTAACAATGTGGCTAATCAAAAAGTATAGTGACGGCGATTATTCTCTCGATAAAGTATTGCAAGAACATAAACCTAGATTAGAAGAAATTAATAACGAGAAAGAGGGTCTAGACAGTAAATTATTCAAACAATATTATAGCTATTTGTAAGCAAAGCGGATCCATAAGTTAGTGGTGCGAAATAATTGAATCTTAAAATTCAAAATATATCAAATTAGAAATGACAGATTTTTCTTATGATAAATTGTCTGAAAAAGATAAATTGAAACTTCAAATTTATGTTTGGGTTCCTTATTTGCGATTTTATAAACAAAATGTGGTTGACAAATTTAGAAAAAAGGGACTGATGTCTGGTATTCATATCAACAAAGACATTGTGTACATAGTTCCATTTCCAAGTTTTATTAAAACAGATCTATCTTTCGAAGAAAAAATAGCTTGTCTTAAAAATTATGAAAGATGGGCTGGATCAGGAGGCTTTATAAGTTTGCCTCCTGAAAAAATGTACGATTATAAAAATTCAACAGAAATTATAGGATTGTGCAAAAATATGATGTTTCAGTGAAAGAAAACTCTAAATTTTCATAATACAATTATGAAACATATTTAAGGATATTAAGACAGCCAATACTTGATCAATTTTTTCTGCGCCCATTTAGGATACGATTTAAATGTATATTTTCTTGGTCCAAAATCAAAACCATATTTTGTCACCAATAAAATAGTGAGATTTATATTACCTTTTTGAATGGCTTTATCCAACAAAGATTTGCCGGAATTCAATTTATGATAAGGATTGGCTCCATATCTTAAAAGGAGATTGGCCATTTTAGAGTTTCTATGATGAAGTTTCCCAATACAGCAGTAAATCGGTGTTTTTCCTTCATAGTCTTCAAAATTTGGACAAAATTCCAACTCTAACAACTTTTTCGCAAGATCGTAATTATTCCATCTTACAGCATGATGTAAAAGTGTTTGTCCAAATTCATCGCAACCCATGGAATATATTTTGTTATCTTGAAACTGAGATTTTGCGATCAGTTCAAAACTATCATAACTATCTACTCCAACAAGATGTTTGGAAGCAATTGTTGCAAGACAGTGACCTTCTTTCTTCATCGCTTCTTGGTTGTTGACTACCATATTTATTACTTTAGTTTTACTAAAAGGCATTCCTTGAGGATAAAATCCAATTTTTTCTACACAATTTAAAGCATAATACAAAAACCATTTTTTAATTTTGTTTTGCTGTTGATTGGAGCAATACGCTTTGTAAAAGCACAATTGTCTTTTTAATTCAGCCACGTGGTTTAATTTATCTACAAATGGGTCTGGAAAAGACTTTTCCGCTGTGCTGTAATCAGCATCGCTATCATAACTTATTGAGGAGGATTCCTCTGTGTCCAAATCTGATATATGAACAATTTCCAATTCTTCAGATTCCGATTCGTAATCTGAATCGGATAAATAAGGAATGCATGTCATATTCCTTTTTCTTTCCAAGAGTTTCTTTAAAAATTTAATCATCTTTATTAGTGCTATCAATTTTTCTTAATATTAATTAAGAAAATATTTACCCTCTTGACACCATATTAAACAATTCATAATGGGTGCTTTTAACAACTTTGCCATACAATTCAATTTCTTTAAACTCTGTTTTAACAATATCCGTCAACAGGTAATAATTTCCTGAAATTCTACCGTTCAAAAACGTCTTTAGTTGTAAAACAAGTCCTTTTGTAAAAATATATTTTGTTTTTGAACGCCACTTATCATAATATATCAGATATTGAGGTTCATATACGCGCGCTACATGATCAAGATCACAATCTTTCGCTTTTAACATGATTCTTTCGTTTGTCGAAATCAAATATTTAACATAATCGTTGTATTTATCAAAATTATGAATCGTGTTATGAACATAATCCCATCGCCCAATATCAAGACTACATTTTTCAACCAGATATTTAGAAAAATATGGATTTTTTATCAGAGCGGCTTTTTCAAAAATAAAAGTTCTCATATTGTTCATTCTGTAACTTTCTCTTTTTCTGTCAATATAAGCATGAACATTTTCATCATTCCTCAATTTAGGTATTGATTCCCAATCACTAAACAGTTTTCTGTCAACGCTAACAAAATAATCAAACACATCAACATGATTGTAGTTCATCGCCATCACTATTGAACTACAATGATGATCAGTCATTTCTTCCAACTTGCTATTTATCAAAGTTTCTACAATCCTTTTACTTCCCCAACGTGATGCAAGTTCCAACAATTTCATCTTTTTAATGGTAGACTTTTTCGTGTTATACTTTTTAATGTAATAAATAAATTTGTCGAGGCGGCGTTCTTTGCACGCTTTTCTCAGCAACATTTTTTCCCTAGCATGTTCGGGGCATTTTTCTTCTGCTTCCCCATAACCAGTCATTTTTCTTTATATCTTAATTG
>Ga0307935_1000769_pt1 | contig 12817 bp, 12 predicted proteins | sample OrgLakmetageno92_FD_201827 | JGI IMG/M metagenome (GOLD analysis project Ga0307935, IMG submission 201827) | Saline water microbial communities from Organic Lake, Antarctica - #92 | ecosystem: Environmental > Aquatic > Non-marine Saline and Alkaline > Saline | place: Antarctica: Organic Lake...
AATTCTTGGTCTACGTCATTTTCGTAATCTGAAAAAACGACTTGGCTAGTCGTACTGTCGGTTCTTGAGCCCAGATAACTAAAACGACTGTCCACAGTAATAGTAACTCCCAAGTCCGCAACCAGTAGTTTGTTAGGGCTATCATAGTGGTTGAAATGAGAGGGATACTGAGAAACTTTCGTTGAGCCGCAGCCAGCTATCAATGCAGCAACGGCCAGAAATTGGCCTAACTGTAAAATCTTCACAAATCTTCTCCTGAGTTTAGGCGGTTTAAGCTCATCCGTTGTCGAAGGATCGCCGTCAGGCATGCTGCTGGGCAGGAGCGGCCCCAAAGCCGCTCATTCATCCGACAGAATGAGAATGTCCGAGAAGGCCTGATCGAAGACTTTGTCCAGACGATAGCGCCCGGTTCTCGTCAGAGTGCCATCTGAGTAGTAGAACTGATCGGAAGTCGAGCAGCTTATTGGTTCAATGTAATGAACCAGTTGCTTGAACCGTGCCATTGCCGGTGGGATTCGCCGTGCCGTAACGAATGCTGCGCATGGGCTGATAGTGCGGCCTTTTACGTCGATCCCAAAGTAGGACAGCGCCTCGACGGTTCGGCCAAACGTTCTCCACGTTTGCATCTCACCTATTTCTGATCTCATGTCACCGGCGATCACCCCGGGCCCCGACCATTCCGACGAGTCGGTCCAGGTCCAGCGTTGAGCCGTCATCGTGTCAAACTGGATGACGGCCAGTCGCTGAATCCGGTCGTTAGAGATCACGGCGTAGGCGAAATTCTGGCTTTTAAACCTCCCCGTGCTGGTCGTTGAGGCACTGCCGGATACTTTTTCGGTCTTCTCTCCAGAACTCAGGAATTGATACTCGTTGGCAACGCCAAAAGTCGCAGCAGGGTAGGCTTCAGAGATCACCCGGTTACCTTCCCGGAACTTTTTCGACTGGCCCGGCATGTTGGCACAGCCGGCAATCATGATGACTGCCAGAATCACTGACGCAGTTTTTTTCAAAGCGCACTCCTTGAGGGATCTTTGAGCACCGGCTCGCTGTCCTCGGACTTATTAAGTTGTATTGACCGAAAGGCTAGCTGATCTCAGTCGCGATGGACAGGGGTTCTACCCCGTTACACCGGACATTCCCAAAATGGACTTCCCCCGATAGGCATGACACGCCCCAGCCTCAAACGGAGGCTTGTTCAAAGACCTCGGGACTGACGCCACCCAAATGGGTATGGCGTCGAATTCGGTTGTAGAAGACTTCGATGTAGTCGAACACATCCGCCTTAGCCTGGTCACGGGTTTTGTAAATTCGTTTACGGATGCGTTCCTTTTTCAGGCTGCTGAAGAAGGATTCCGCCACGGCATTATCCCAACAATTGCCGCGCCGACTCATGCTGGGATCCAGGTTGTGAGCGAGGCAGAAACGATGCCAGTCGTCACTGCCGTATTGCGTGCCCTGATCCGAGTGAATCAATACCTTGTCCTTCGGGCGTCGACGCCAGACGGCCATCAGCAGCGCATCCACCACGATGCTCCGGTGTAGCGTGGGTTTCATGGACCAGCCCACCACACGGCGGGAGAACAGATCAACAACCACCGCCAGGTACAGCCAGCCTTGCCAGGTGCGAATGTAGGTGATATCGGTCACCCAGGCTTTATCCGAGCGGCTTACGGTAAATTCGCGTTGGAGCTTGTTCGGGGTGATCGACGGTCTTCCGGCGATCACCCTTGGGGCTTTATAGCCTCGCAGAGCTTTGATTTTATGTTCTTTCATCAGCCGAGCGACCCGATTCTTCCCACAGGTTTCACCGGCCTCTCGAAGATCCAGAAAGACCCGTGGAGCACCGTACACGCCCGAACTGCCCTGATACGAAGCCAGGATCTGCGCCAGCAGCCGCTGGTTATCGATGGCTCGGTCAGATAACGGTTTATGCAGCCATTGATAAAACCCGCTGCGAGCCACCTGGAGCACGCGACACATCGTCAGGGTGTTGAACTCGTGTCGATGATCGTTGATAAACCGGTACTTCACTCGGGCTCTCTGGCAAAGTACCGAGCGGCCTTTTTTAGGATATCGCGCTCTTCTTCAATTCGACGCATCTGGGCTCGCAGCCTGAGAATCTCGCTCTTGGCTTCGACCAAATCAGCGGCCTGTTCATCAGACTTATCCGGCTTCACGGCTTTAACCCATTTGTAGAGGCTGTGAGCCGAGACTCCAAGTCGTTTTGAAACTTCGGCGACGGTATAGCCCCGCTCCAGTACTTGTCGGACCGCTTCATCCTTAAATTCTGGGGGGTAACGTTGGTTGCTCATGGCACTTTCTCCTATGCTCTAATCATAGGCCAGGAGTGTCCAGTGCACCGGGGTAAGTCCAATCATAGGCCAGGAGTGTCCAGTGCACCGGGGTAAGTCCAAAAAGAGGCTGGGGTGTGTCATGCGTATCGGGGGAACTCCAGCTCGTGAGCCGGGCGTTATCCCCAAATCTGAATGTTCGCTTTGCGATCTCAGCGTGCTTTGTGTCCGAATAGCGGATTGGGCAGGCCCCTATCTGAAAAGGTCTGCTATATGGTCGTTGCGTCGAAATCATTGGAAAGCGGACCATTTTGCCGTGCTGAGATGGGCTAATGTCGTCGCCCTCATTAGAGTCGGGCAATTTGTTAGAAGCAAAGGCCAAATGTCATCGCTAGAAGTGGTGCCTCAAGGCAAAATTGGCCCCCTTAACAACCTGGTCAAATCCCGCTTCGACTGACCATGCCCTACCTAATTCATAACTTACATCGAGGCGCCGGTAGTTTCGCGGCCTATCTGGGCTTGAAACACCGAAATGGCGGATCTCAGCTGTAAGACGAAATCTACCCAGTCCCACGCTCGTGTTAACGCTCATTGATGGAAAAACACCCTCGCCCGCGAAGTAATTCACCGTAGGGATTAACGCAATTTGTGTCTGTTTTCCGCCCCAAGCCATACCAAGCCCGCTTTTCAGTTGGTAGTCGACTCTATCTACCGCAAACTCGCGACTCCACCCTGTCGAAAAAGACCAAGAGAGTGGTCGTCCAATCACTGAGCGTTTCTTGATGGAAGATAAAGCAACTAAGTCCACTTTCTCGACTCGAGCGTTATCATCTTTGAAGCTTAGAGTGGTATCCAAGTAACGGAATTCACTCTCGTTAGCCAAACCGAGACTTGCACGTGAGCGATCAAATAGTCCGGGACGGAACTGCAGAGTGCCACGCGAGCTCGGGTATTCTCTCCAACCAATTGACAGCATTCGGGGTCGTTGGCCATTTACCGGCAGTTCTCGATTGATATCTAGAGGTTTAGCCGGCAAACGCATCAACTCTGAGTAATCTATTGGCGGCTCGCCCAAGGCACGGAACTGTCTTCGATAAATGGCCTGCGCAAGAGGAAGTACATTACTGCCCTGCCTTGCAACCCATCTCGCTTTGTCTTTCGCGCCCAGTAAATTTTTTAGCGCCTCTCGGTCGGAATCCGGGAGAGCGCGATAGGCATCAAAAAGGCTTTCCGAAAGGGCTTGGTGCTTTTTTTCGCTAACCACCAAATTATGAACCTTCAAGCTCTGAATAACGTTTTGAGGCGAAATCAGTCCCGTTATAGGTTTGTCTAATTTCTCAGGAAAAGCGATTGCAAGTAACTGCTGAATGCGAGTTGCACAATTACCCCAGAAGAAATTATAAGGTCTATCGACTGCCGCCAACTCAAAAATGTGGTAGAGGAGTAACCGTTTATTTTCAGCGCCTACGGCTAGCTCGTAAGTCTCAATTGGGCGTTGATCCTCGTCAATATACTGGCTGATCATCTGGTGATAAGGCGCAACCTGATACAGGCCACGAATGCTTGAGAACGCTCCTTCTGCCGTTATTGATAGCATACTTTCATCTGATTCTATGGGTGCAAGAAATGCGATGGTTCTGGAAAAATAGACATCATCTTCTTTATTAAATTTCAGGAACAAATGACCGAAATACGACATTGGTGAAGCGACTGATGGCCCTGCAAGGACCAATTCCAGCGAGTCTGACGCCATAATTTGCATGAATTCTTGCAGCTTGACGCAGCTGTGAAAATTCAATGGCTGATCCAAGAGGCCGGCCCGTTCCAGATAAAGCATTCGGGCAGGAAAGCGACAAGCGAGCTCCCTGAGTTGGCCATTCAAAAGCGCTTTCATTTCTTCGGCTGGATCAACGGGAGCGTCTGTGACGTAAAATTGTTGCAATGACTGACGTGTCATCGTTCCGGGCTGGTTTGCCAGCAGGAGGCTTCTCCAAAGGGGGTTTTCAGAATTGGCATTCGCGGGCGACGGCAACAGTAAAGTAGCGAGGCAAAGCAGATATCTGAGGGTGGTTAAAGGCTTGGATTTCATCCTGAACAAGAGGACGTTGCATCCCTGAGCTCACGGTAAAATTCATACGCATTCGTCTCAGCCAATTCAATTCGCCGAATGCAATTTAAATCAACCTGCTGGTTGCGCGATCTCAGCTGACCCAAGAGACTTTCGAGCCGGTGACCCTCGCCAATATGGATTTCACTACGCAATCGGTGGGCATTTTGAAGGATGAACGAGGCTAGCTCAGGGTCGAGCCAAGCCGTTCGCCGCTGGTCCGGTGTATCTGCAGCGCTGGGGACACTTAAAAGCGCCAACAGAGCGCAGGCTAAAATTCTGCTTTGTTGGCGCATAACATCAACTCTCGACGTCAGTCGACTCGTCAGTTGATTCCTCATCCTTGTCTAATTCTACAAAATATGAATTGGGCTCATATTCGAACGCTGCACCCGAGATCATATCTGTGGTCGAGTAGTCCCAGAAAACACTTAGGATAGTGACAGGGTCATAGGACTTGGTTATGTCCCGAGTGATAGTCTTGTAGCCCTCTTTTTGAATCATGACCGAGTCTTTTTTATTCTTTTTAACACTGAGAGAGACCGGCGTAGTCCCGACCCTTGCTCCATCAAGATAGACCTCTGCTCCACTCGGCTCACTGTTAAAAGTTAACGTTTGGGTTGTGCCAGAAATGACCGTAGCGCACCCAGATATTGTTAAAGATGCCATTGTAGCGGCAGCGAGAGTGAGAGACTTCTTTGTCAACGTCATATACAACTCCATTATTGACGGTATCTTTTTCCATTAAGTAAGTATGAAAAAACTAGATTATTCATAAAGTTCCAACCGAACCGTACCAGAGAAAAAAGATCAGCGGCAGCGTTTTGAGTAAAATTTTGTGAAAACTGAGGCAATTGCCTTGATGCCTAACACCCATCGCGAGGAATCATGTTGGATCCTCAGAAATTTATCAGCGATCTATCGATCTAGTAGTTTCCGAAACGGCAATGTTTTCATTCCTATGCGCAAAAACGCGCCTGGTCCATTCGGGTTTTATGATACACCGGAGCGTCAAATCGAGTATTGATCACTTATAACCGTGTCTGCACACCGCATCTAATTGGGTAATTGGGGTGCGTAGAAAGAACTATTGTGGCCAGCTAAAAAGGTCCGCTTTGTCGTCAAAGCAGTTGTCCAAACGCGGATAAGATGAACACTATGCGTGTGGGCTATTCCACAAGTAGTCTTGTATAAAGCTATTAAGCGACCCTGGCAAAAAAAGCTTGGTGTGAGATCAACCAAGATATGGTGAGTTGATCGTTGAAAAATATGTTTTAACTGGTCTTTCGCTGACAGAGAGGGCTATTTCAATCTTGCTAAGTGAAAGCCTATGCTGGAAGAGGCGTGAAACAATAGTGATCATCGGACCCGCTTCCCGGCGCTGGGTCCCGATCTTTCTGATCAAAAGTCCCGAAACAAGTATCTGGTGTTCAGACAGTTGGCTAAAGGAGCAGAAAACCTTATGCAGTACCTTCACACAATGATTCGGGTCGGCGACCTGGATAAGACTCTGCACTTTTTCGATTTGTTGGGCATGGTTGAAATCAGTCGCAAGAGCAGTGAAAAAGGCCGGTTTACCCTGGTGTTTCTTTCTGCGCCGGACGACGAAAAGCGGGCAAGGGAAGACAAAGCTCCGATGATCGAGCTGACTCACAACTGGGACCCGGAAGAATACACCGGTGGTCGCAATTTCGGGCATCTGGCGTATCGGGTCGATGATATCTACGGGTTGTGCAGTCACCTGCAGGCTAATGGCGTTACCATCAATCGCCCGCCACGGGATGGCCACATGGCGTTTATCCGTTCGCCGGATGGTATCTCTATTGAGCTGCTTCAAAAGGGCGATGCTTTGACGCCCGAGGAGCCCTGGGCGAGTATGGAGAACACCGGCACCTGGTAACCCTGTTTGAGGAGATCGCATGAGCCAGACCGCCAGCAGCAACAGAGCGCACTCCGATCAGGAGATTCTGGAAATTCTGGGATCGGTCAACACCATTGCCATGGTGGGTGCCAGCGCCGACGAGTCCAAGCCCAGCCACCAGGTTTTCCGGTATCTTACGGAAGCCGGTTACCGGGTGATTCCGGTCAATCCGCGGCCGGAGCTGACGGAGATCCTCGGCCACAAAGTCTATCCATCACTGCAAGCTATCGACCGGCCCATTGATATGGTCGATGTGTTCCGGCCCTCTGAAGAACTCCCGGATTTTGCCCGCCAGGCGGCAGAAGTGGGCGCAAAGGTTTTCTGGGGTCAGCTTGGTATCCGGAGCGAAGACGCGGCGCGGATTGCAGGCGATGCGGGGCTGAAAGTGGTGATGGACCGGTGCCCGAAAATCGAGCTTGGTCGTTCCATTGTGCAGCGCTCGCAGAACAGCGATGGCATTCTGCGCCTGACGCTCAACGATCAGCGCCGACGGAATGCCCTGTCCCTGGATATGCTCAGCCTTCTGCGCCTGGCGCTGGATCAGGCTGCGCTGGAACCGTCGGTGCGGGTCATCGTGCTTGCGGCTAACGGCCCGGCGTTCTGTGCCGGTCACGATCTCAAAGAGATGACCCGGGCGCGCCAGGCGCCGGACCATGGTCGGGCTTTTTTCGCCGACACCATGGCCGGTTGTTCAGCGGTTATGCAGGCCATCGTGAATAATCCAAAACCGGTGATTGCGGAAGTCGGCGGTGTTGCAACCGCCGCTGGCTGCCAGCTGGTGGCCAGTTGCGATCTTGCCTACGCGTCGTCGGATGCGCGCTTCGCCACGCCGGGCGTCAATATTGGGCTCTTCTGCTCCACGCCGATGGTCGCGCTTTCCCGTAACGTCGGAAACAAGCAGGCGATGGAGATGCTGCTCACCGGTGACATGATTGAATCGGACCAGGCGGCCGCCATCGGGCTGGTCAATCGGGTCGTGCCGGCAGAGCAGCTGACCGAATACACCACCGACATCGCGCGGAAGATTGCCGGGAAATCCAGCATGACGCTGGAAACCGGCAAGAAGGCCTTTTACCGTCAGCGCGAAATGCCGCTGGCGGATGCCTACGAATACACTTCCAACGTCATGGTCGAGAATATGCTCAAGCGTGACGCTGAAGAAGGCATCAATGCCTTCCTCGAAAAGCGCAGAGCCCAGTGGTTGGATCAGTAGCCCGGGGCATCTGCGGGTCGCCACCCAAGGTGGTAGACTGCTTCGATCTTAATTCGGAGTAGCACCATGGGCCTGATGTTTGAACAGATCGACAGCCAGCCATCGGCGCTGGGGGAAATCACCCTCAGGCGTCGTCGTATTCCGGCGTTGGACGACCGGGATATTTTTGAAGTGAAGCTGGGCGAAGAGTTCCTCATGTCCAGCATGTTTGTCGATGCGGAAGTGGCGCTGGCGGACTACGGCCTGGAACTGGCCGCCGGCGACTCGCTGGATGTGGTGGTAGGCGGGCTGGGCCTGGGGTATACCGCGGAAGCGGCGTTGAAGCATGAAAGGGTAAACGAACTGTTAGTGGTGGACGCCCTGGATACGGTCATCCACTGGCATCAGCAGGAGCAGGTGCCGTTAGGCAAGGTATTGAACGCCGACCCCCGCTGCCGCTATGTGCTGGGCAGTTTTTTTGATCTGGCGGTGTCGGATACCGGCTTCGATACGAGTTCCCCGGGCCGCCAGTTTGATGCAATCCTGCTGGACATTGATCATTCCCCACGCGCTTTACTGAACGCATCCAACGCCAGTTTCTACACCGCTGACAGCCTGGGGAAAATGGCCCGCTTCCTCAAACAAGGCGGGGTCTTTGCCATGTGGTCCAACGACCCGCCAGACGAGGCTTTTATGGACGCGTTGCGCGAGCTGTTTACGGATGTAGAGGCCCGGGTGGTGTCTTTCTTTAACCCGTTCCAGAACCGTGAGTCCACCAACACGGTATTTCTGGCCCGAAAGCCGGGGAGTTGACGCCATGACCGGAATCGAATCCATCCAGTGGTCGACCACGCCTGCCGCAGTATGGCGCCGGCATCGATCGGGTCTGCGGGGCATCCGCCGGCTGGACCCGGTGCGGTGGGATAGCCTGAAAGGCATTGACCGCCAGCGCGATGCCCTGGCCCGCAATACCGAGCGTTTTCTGGCGGGTATGCCGTCTAACAACGTCTTGCTGTGGGGGTCGCGCGGCACTGGCAAGTCGTCGCTGATCAAGGCGCTGCTGAACCGGTATAAAGATCAGAACCTGCGCATGATCGAGGTAGACAAGGACGATCTGGTGAATCTGCCGGACATCGTGGACGATCTTTGCGAGCTGCCTTACCGCTTTGTGATCTTCTGCGATGATCTGTCGTTTGATGCGGGCGAGTCCGGTTACAAAGCGTTGAAGAGCGTACTGGAGGGGTCCCTGGAGTTGCCGCCGGAAAACGTGCGGGTGTATGCCACCTCCAACCGCCGTCATCTGATGCCGGAATTTATGTCCGATAATCTGAAAAGCGGGGTTCGCGATGGCGAGCTGCACCCGGCAGAAGCCATTGAGGAGCAGGTGTCGCTGGCGGACAGGTTCGGGCTGCAGCTGTCGTTCTATCCCTTCCCTCAGGACACCTATCTTCAGGCGGTCGATGCGTTTTTTCCGGAGATCCGGGATCGTGCTGCCCTGCACCAGGAAGCCATCCGCTTCGCCACTGCCAAGGGAGTGCGCAATGGCCGCACGGCTCAGCAGTTTTATCGTCAGTTTTCAGACAGTTTCGACTGAGGCAGGGCCACCGTAAAGCGTACACCACCGTTTTCATTGTTTGCCTGGATTCTCCCGCCGTGGTGTTCGGCAATCAGCCGGGCAATCAACAGCCCCTGACCAAGGTGGCCTTCGTGGCCGGAAGACCGAACCGACACAAAAGGACTGAAGATGTCCTTCGCCAGTTCGTCTGGCAGCGCGGAGCCCTGGTTGAACACGCTCAACAGCAGGGACTTTGATTCCGCCCGTAGGCTGATGTCGATCAGACCATTTTTTGGGGTGAAGTCCCGGGCGTTGTCCACCAGCTTGTCCAGCAGCTGCACCAGCAGTTCAGGTGAGCCGTAATAGCGAAGCCCCTGCGTCGGACCCAGATAACGAATCTGAAAATCCGGCGCCAGCGACTGATAGGCCTGGGTGGCCTGGGCGCAGACATCGGACAGATCAAAAGTTTCCTTTTCGGCATGGTCCAGGCTCTGCTCTAGGCGGGCAGCTTCGCTCATGCCGTGGAGTATCTGGCTCAGGCGGTCGGTCGCGCTTCTGGCCCTGGCCAGATAGTTTTCCCGGTCCTCATCGCTGGTGCTCTGGGCCAGATTTTCCAGTGATGAGCGAACCACGGCGATGGGGGTTTTCAGCTCGTGGGAAAGCCGGCGGGAAAAACTTTCCAGATAATGGGTATAGCCATGCAGGCGCTCGGTCAGATGGGTGAACTGGCGGGAGAGATCCCCCAGTTCGTCCCGGGCCTTTACCGTGGGTAGGGTTCGCAGCAGGCGCCCATCTTCATCAATGCTTGCGCTGACGGCACGCTGTAGCCGGGTGATTCGCCAGGAAAGCCAGCTGGCGTAACCCAGTAGCACCAGCATCAGTCCCACCAGCAGAATCATACTGCGCGTAATAACCGAGCCCAGGGTGTTGCCCGAGAGCGTCAGCATCTGATCAAGGGATTCTTCCAGTACCAGGGTGCGGCCATCGGGCAGCAGCTCTGTGGCCAGCAGGTAGGGATCACCGCCGACATGCCGGACCAGGCCGCTTTTCGGCAGGTCGCCCGCCGTGAATCGAAGGGCCTGGCTGTGGATCAGAACCGGGTCGGGCTGGTAGGCCCTGACCAGTGCGCGGAGCCCGTTCAGGCCGATGCGCTCAAGAATCTGGCTTGGTGAGAGGCTATCGAAGTCGGGTGCCTGTTGAGTCGACGGCTGGTCCTGCCGGGCGACTACCCAGCCGTCCGGTTCCAGAATCCACGCATTCTGCCCCGGCGAGATTAAGGGTTCCAGTTGCCGTTCCAGTGTTGTCTGTCGGCTTATCAGCCTTGTGCCGGCGTGTTCGAACAATACCGATGGCTGGCGGTCTGGGCCGTTCGTAACATCGACCGGGCCGGTCAGGCGAAAGCCGAATGCGGCGCCCTGCTCCGGCCGGGGCAGGCGCACTTCCAATTGATGCCCGTTGTCGCCGGTGGGTTCCCAGACCCCGCGAATGCGGTAATCCGTTGCGCCGTCCTTGCCGGGAATCAGGCCGTTGACGCTGCCACGAGTGATCCGGCGCAGGCGTCTTTCGACCACGCCTTGCGGTTGTTCCAGAAAAATCCGCAGTTCATCAAACGGGCGATCGGGTCGGGACGGCTCATAAAAGCCGTACCTGCGATTATTAATGCGGACCAGCAGGTAAAGATTGCTGTCCTGAACGGCCACCCGCCAGTTCAGCGTGGCATCCCCTACCATTGCGCCGCCGCCCTGCCAGGGTTGGTGGCCGTGTTCCTCGTCGTAGTCGGGCCAGTCCGAACCGAAACCGTCTGTATTCAATGGTCGGTTCAGGGTCGGGGCGTAGGTCACCGGGTTCGGGTTTGCCCCGGCTTCCGGTACTGCCGCGGGACGATCTATCAGTCTGGCCAGTTTGCCCGCCTGTTGCTCCAGTTGGGCGCTGGCCTGCTGTCGCAGGGCGGTATCCAGTTCCAGCACGAACTGCAGACCGGCCCAGGGAATCAGCAACATCAGCAGACTGGCAATGAAAAGCTGGCGCTTCAGGGTCACGAATCAGGCCTCATGAGCGTTCCAGCGATAGCCCATGCCGTAGGCGGTGTGGATACCATCAAAAGCACTGTCCACGCCCTGGAATTTCTTGCGGATGCGCTTGATGTGGGAGGTCACGGTATTGTCGTCCAGTACCGTGCTGGCGGCGTCCATCAGCTGGTCGCGGCTACGGACGTGCCCCGGATGCTGAACCAGCGAATGCAGCATCCAGAACTCGGTGACCGTCAGTTCGATGGCCTGGTTGTCCCAGTGGGCGGTCATCCGGTCCACGTTCAGCGCCAGGCGGCCACGGTTCAGCACTTCGTCCGGCTGCTTCAGGGCCTCGGCCCAGGCATCTGCCCGCCTTAACAGGGCCGTTACCCGTGCCAGCAGGTGATCCATGCTCATATCTTTGGTGACATAGTCGTCGGCGCCGAGGCGCAGTCCGTGAACTGAATCGATATCGCTGTCACGGGCGGTCAGAAAGATGATGGGCAAGATGGCGGACAGTTGTCGCAGGTCCTGGCACAGGGTGAAGCCGCCCTCGGGCTCGTCGCCCAGGCCCACGTCGATGATGGCCAGGTCCGGCAGGCCGGTACGCATGGCCTGGTACGCACTGCTTCGTTCGCCATAGGCCGACACCCGATAGCCACGGCGCTCGAACGCATCGCGGTAGTTTTCGCGAATGGCAGGTTCATCTTCAATAAGCACGATGTGACGTTTCATAGCCCGGGTGGACCTCTTGTTAAGCCAGGCTCTATTTAAACACGGTGCCGCCGCAGAACAAGGGTGCGGCGCCGCCTCGCCACAATTCATCATTATTCGTCGGCTGATCTGTCCGTTTCTGGCACCGCACGGCCTTTTCCAGACGCTGAAATAGCGAACAGTTGCCCATTGCGTCCGGGCGTTCGTTTTTGACTGGAAACTGACTGAAAAGGAACTGAAACCATGTTGCCAACCGACTTGCGGTCGTCGATTCGTTCTCGCATTACGCCTTCCTCGAGGCCGCGCATCAGCCCTGCCCGTTTGCGCCGGATACTGGAAGGGATCTCGCTCTGGCTGGCGATGCTGATGCTGCTGTTTGTTCAGCCTCTCTACGCAGAAGCGTCTCAAGGCAGCGGTGAACTGAGGTTTCTTGACGGGCAGGGTGGTTATCAGGCGTCTGCGCCCCAGATTACGGCGGATTATCAGGTGGAGGTGACCGGGCTGATTGCGGATGTGCGCCTGAGCCAGACGTTTCAGAACCCCGGCCAGCGCTGGCAGGAAGCGGTTTACGTGTTTCCCCTGCCGGAAAAAGCCAGCGTTTACGGCCTGACCATGGTCGCTGGTGAGCGTCGTATTGTCGGCGAGATTCGCGAGAAAACCGAAGCCAGGCAGGAATACGCCCGGGCCAAGAGCGAAGGCCGGAAGGTTGCCCGGGTGGATCAGCAGCGGCCCAACCTGTTTACCACCCATCTGGCGAATATTCCGCCGGGGGAAGCGGTGACGGTAGAGCTGAGCTATCAGCAGCCGGTGCAGTACCGGTCCGGCGAATTCGAGTTGCGCCTGCCCACCACAATAACGCCCCGCTATATGCCGGGTGACGTTATTCGAGGGGGTGAAACCACCTGGCAGGACGGCTGGGCCACTGCGACCACCGAAGTGCCAGACGCCAACCGGATAAGCCCGCACACAGTATTGCCACAAGATGTGAGCCCGCGCAGTCATCAGGCCACCATCGCCATGAGCATCAA
>Ga0307935_1000770_pt1 | contig 12787 bp, 11 predicted proteins | sample OrgLakmetageno92_FD_201827 | JGI IMG/M metagenome (GOLD analysis project Ga0307935, IMG submission 201827) | Saline water microbial communities from Organic Lake, Antarctica - #92 | ecosystem: Environmental > Aquatic > Non-marine Saline and Alkaline > Saline | place: Antarctica: Organic Lake...
TTTTACGATTGGAAAAATTCTGGTTATAGCTTCCGTAATCTCGGGCGTTTTCTGACGCTGCGCTACTATCGGGACGTGATTGTGCCTATCCTTTTCGCTACCTGGGGCGTGTGGATTCCATTGGTGGTGATCCTCTACTCACTACCATCTTTGCTACAGATTCCACTCTTCGCGATGGCGCTGGCGATGTGGGTGATGCTTTTCACTTGGATCAGTGAACAACGGGCGAGAGAGCCTCATCGTTAAACGCTCATTGCGCACGAGATCCGGGCAATCGATAGCTGCGTTAAGTCACAGGCGAGCATTGCAGAATGACACAAATTCCTGCAATGCTCTCGCATGCCTGAACCAACTGTAGAAGTCGTGACCCGCGAGGAAGTGATGTTTTTCGATACTGACTGCGGAGGAGTCGTCCACAACCTGGCATACCTGCGGATGATCGAAACCTGTAGGACAAGACTGGCCGCGAAGCTGGGCATGGATCTGCGTGAGATGGCGACAACCCAGATCTTCCCTGTGCTTACTCGGACAGAAGTCGATTACCGCAGGCCGGGGAAGCTCGGAGATTGGATACAGATCCGCGGCTGGCTGGGGGAAGTGAGGTCGGCACGGTTCTGGTGCGAGTTTGAAATGCGCCGCGAGGAGGATGACGAGCTTTTGGTTACCGCTAAGCAGACGCTGGCTTTGGTAAAGATGCCCGAGGGTAAGCCAATACGCCTTGATCTATCCAAGTTCCAATAGAGCGCTAGCCGATTACTGAATCAGTTTTCCATTACAATCAGCGACCTGAAGTAGGCGGGGTCCGCCTTCACTCGGGCGATTTCCTTTTCGAGGAGGGTGATGGCATCCGCGTCATTTTGAACCCGGAGGCTTTCGATACGCGTTTCGATACCAGTGATATAGAAAGCTGCTTCGCGATCAATTGTATCGGTGAGCTGCTTGCGTAAATCCTCCTGCCGCTCAAGAGCAGCTGGGTATGACTTGAACACTTCTGGATACAGCATGAGCTGCGGTGCGGCTTCCGCTGGTAACAGGTAAGCGTCCTCCTTCCAACGATTGGCGCTGTTTCTGAGGGCTGCTTCCGCGTGACCACGTGCCTCGCTATCGAATCGCGAAAATACGGAAGCAAGGCCACTTCCATACGCAAGGGTGTTTGCCTTAACTTTTTCGTAGAAAGCTTTCTGATAAGGAGCAACACGCTCGTTCATCAACTCCTCAGCGCGCTCGAAAAAGCTTTCGACATCGTATACCGGATTCAGACCTTCCTCAGCAGCGGTTTTTCGAGCTAGCGGATTCTTCTCTCCGTCCATTTGTTTCTCTGGAATTTTCGTTACCTCCGGCTCCACGCTGCCACCGTCAAGTTCGGGGGCCACAACCGGATCGTCTACTTCATTGCCGGAGATAACCTCCTCTTGAACTATTGGCACCTCTGAGTCCTCTTTTTTGTCTTTTACCTTGAGGAAATAGTAGGCGCCGGCCCCTCCGATAAGAAGCATGACGACGAGAATACCAGCTCCCGGAGATTTTTTCTTCACTGTCTTCGGCGGGGTATAAGGCTGCGCAGCGGCCGCTTGGCTGGCTCCACCGCTCAGAAAAGGGTTCACCGGCTTGGAAGCAATTTTTTCGAGAGCTACAGCCATTTCATCTGCAGAATTGTAGCGTTTTGCCGGATCAGGACTCACGGCGCGGCGGATGATGGCAGCAATTTTCGGATGGGAGACACGGATTTCAGAGCTCAGCTGAGTTTCCCCATTTGGTGTGATACCAGTCAACAGCTCGTGTAACATTACGCCCACAGAGAAAATATCCGCGCGGTGGTCAAAAACGTGCGGTGGCTCGGTCACCTCTGGCGCAGTATAACCCGGGGTTCCGAAAATTTGTTCTCCCTCCTGTATTTGACTTTCCAAGGCCCGGGCGAGCCCGAAGTCTCCGATTTTTGGGGTGAAATTCGCGTCCAGCAAGATGTTGCTCGGCTTGATATCGCGATGGAGAATCTGAGCCTCGTGTGCATGAGTCAGGCCGTGACAGGTATCGATGACAATTTTCAATGCGACGGTCTGATCAACTGCCTGACCATCCGCTGCCTCGTAGAGTGAGTTTCCAGCCACGTACTCCATGACGATGTAAAGCATGCCGTCAACGTCACCGAAGTCATAAACCCCAATCAAATTGGGATGGTTGAGCTTGGCCATTGCCTTTGCCTCTGCCTCAAATCCAGCTTGGAACTCTGCGTCTTGTGAAAATTCACGTGGCAGAATTTTGATCGCAACACCTCTGTCCAATGATCGCTGTGTTGCATGGTAAACGGCGCCCATTCCCCCGCAGGCGATGAGTCCGTGCACTTCATAGCTCGGGAAAAGAGCAACAACCTCCTCAAGGCTTGGAGCTTCAAAAGGTGTCTGGTGATCTGAATCGCTCATATAAATACAAAGGAGAAATGTCTTGGGCCTATCGAAAATGCCCTTAACTGCGGGATGGATTACACAGAACTTGGCGAACAACGCAAGTGCCAGAAGTCGCTTTCCCGTATTTTCTGAAAGTCTGACTTAGGCCGTTTTCGAGATGAGATTGTCGATGTGGGCAGATCATAAGGCGGCCTCTGCACATTGAGTGAGACTAGAATCAGCATTACTTATTCTTATTGTGAATGGAAACTTAGCGCGGGGCTTCAAGCAGTTTTATCATCGAGTCTCCCATGTGCTTGCCTATGAGGTAGTAAGTTTCCCAATTCCGCATCCAATGGTAATCTTGCTTTGATGGAGACTCTTCTTGCGGTCTCTGAAAATCACGAGTTTCAACTCCTGCCAAGTTGCCGCGGAATTCCGGATATTTCTCTGGATCGGCTAGAGCGAGCTGAGCTTCCATTAGCTTCTCTACCTTCGCCTTGTAGCCGCCTTTGATATCCCAGCCACCCATACCGGTGTTGGCGATCACGAAGGGAAGCCGTTCAATACCGAGATCCTTCCGGATATCTTTTACGAAATGGACCATGTTGCTTTCGTAAACATCAACCGCTGCTTGGTTGATGCGATCGTTCCAACCCTGGTGCCAACCGAACCCCACAACCTCATATCCTTTGCCTGCGTAATCGGGAAAGTAACCATCCAGATCCGCAGTGATTTCTCTCACGTGTCGCAGCACTTCCAAGTATTGAAAACCTCTATCTCCATCTTTCATCGGAGGCGGATAATCCGCAGCGCTCGGTGACAGAAAGTTCTGATACAACGATCTGCCGCCCCAAGCGCATTTGATAATGAGAACCGGATCCTCGAAATGATCACCGAGCTCGAACCCGAAGGCATACTCGGGACCTATGTGCTTTGGGCTGGCTCCATAGCCAGTGGTAAGCCAGCCACTCTGCTTTTTATTCGGGCTGGAGAGATTCACCAACCAGACGTCATCGCGGACCACTGGATCACCTTTTCCATCAATCAAATGGGCATAGGATTCCGGATTGCTCTCTGCATAGCTCTTCATCGTTCCCGGCTTCCCCTCGACCTGGCCGAAACCGACCATGTTCGACTGCCCTGCAAGGATGAAAATTTTCAGTTTCCCATCGGCCGGGACTGGCGGCCCGGCTTCTGCCACGGCTATGCCAGAAAACAGCGCGCCGTAAGCTAGGAAACGCTGTGCTTTTAAAAATAAATTTTTCATCTGATACTGTTAATTAGGTTATGTGAAAAGCGGGACGCGTTCTCACTCTAGGCCCTCAAGCCTGCGAAGGAGCGCTCTGAGGACTGCTCCAGCGACTGCTTCACCTAGTAAGCGTTGCTCTTCATACGAGTAGAAGTGTGGATCGAAACCTTCGCGCCACTCGTCATAGACCGGTGAATTCTCGACCACTGAATGGAGATCGTTGATGAGAATTTCTGGATGGTTTTGCATCACCTCAAGCGCAGCTTGGTTGAATATAGCAGGCACGCCTTTGCGGCGCGCATATTGCGTTTTGATATCTTGGGGAACCGGAGTGGTGCTCGCCCAAATCAAGGTGGCACCGGTCCTTTTGAGTATGGAAATTTCTTTCTCGAGGCTCTCTTTATAGAGCTCAAGAGACACAGCGTAGTCGCCGAAGGTATCCGTATCTTTATCGTAGCTCTGCTTCAGGTCATGCAGGCCATGGTTGAACTGTATCACATCCCAATGCAGACCTTCTTCCTGATAATTGCCTAACCAAAGTTCCGCATTGCTCGCACCGTGGACACTGGAGAACGCATTGCCATCGTTGCGATGGTAGTTGACGGTGCCGTCTAGAGCATTGATCGCCGCCTTCTGGTAATTCATGCTGATTGAATCACCAATCACCAGAACCCTTGGCAAGCTCGCGACGTCCATCGCACGAGGATCGGGGAAGGACGTGACTTCCATGCGGTTGATCATGAATTTGCCCTTCTCTTCTGCTCCGCTTAAGGTCGCTTTCCAAAAGCCATCCGCCAGCACGGAAGCCTCCACCGGCTCATAATAACGAATTTTCCAGTGACGCTTGCGCATGGAAACAGGAACTTTTTTCCCATCGACTTCGATCACACCGTGATGGACTCCACTTTTCCTTTCCGGCGTGAACCGACCGATGACGCTGAAGCGGTCATCTGCTGATGGTTCAAGAGAATCCACGCCAGCATGAATTTCCGCCACTCGCGCTTCAAATGCCTGGCCTGCGGCTAGTGCTTTAGTCCCTGCCTCGTCGATGCCATAAAACTTAGCCATCACTGGGCCTTCGACATCCGCGAAGGTTTGGATTTCTTTCGCTCGTGTAACCACGGTCGAATCTTTCCAGAAAACGGTGAACCGCGATTTACTGATATCTGTCTTAGGATCATATTCAGTCTCTTTAAGCAGTTCGAAGCTTTGCGCTTCAGTATCGACTTTGAATACTTTGCCTGTCGCACCATTAAGATCCACTAATGGCTCTGCTAAAACAGTTAACGCGGAAGCGACAAGGCAAAGACCGTTGGCGATGATTAATTTAAAGCGTTTCATTGTTTCTCTTTTCTGAGCTTGGCCACGAAATCGATGAATGTCGATATCATGACCGGATCTTTCTGGCAGGGCTCATTTGGCGGTTTCCTTGACCGTCACTCGCTTTTGAAGAACTTGGCATGAGCATATATTTCCCTAGATCGCTGATGGTGGCTACCCGAGATCGTGAAAATCCTGATGCACTTGATACAGCGGTTTCGCATAAATCTTTCAGTTTACATAAGGCTTGGTATCGCTTTTTAACGTCGCGAAGGGTTCCTTAGGGCGTTCCGGTAGAAGATTATCTCTCGGCAAAATGCGCGCATTTGAAATCGATAGCTTGACGTCCACCGCTCAGAAGCCAGAGAATCTTCACCATGGCATGGCGTCTGGACGAAGCTGTCGAACATGGATTCATCGACAATACTGTCGAAGGTATTACCTCTGGTAAAATCTGGCTAGTTGGGCGCGATGAGCCGTTAATACTTTCTTTAAACGGAGATTGCTGGAGAGACCTGGCAGGAACAGTGCTCGAGTTCGAAAACCCAAAACCACGCGCCTGCGAGGAGGCCGATACCTTCGATACTGACCAGACTGGCATTGTTGGTGACATCACTGCCTCGCGAAAGGCGCGGGTTCCTGAAATTTCCGAAGCTGAAATCATCCAGTATCACCGCCAGGACAAAGAGATCCCATGCCAGTGGCGTAACATCTTTTACATGGAGTGGTTTAGTGAAAGCAACGGTCGCATACTGATCGAAGCTTCCGACTATCAGTTGAACATTTCTCCTCAGAAATGGCAAATGGACGAAGACCTCGAAGAAGCACAAAAGCTAGCCAACATGAATGGCATGCGTGATTTCATGGCTCAAATCATTCGCCGTGACGGAACTTCTGAAATCAAACGCAAAGCCGAGCCCAGCGATTCACAGGCAGAATTAGATGAGTTCCAATGGGAGAAACGGCTCAAAGAATCCGACCGCTTGTCTGACGCCTATCAGGAGGTGCTTGAGAAATACATCGACGATCCAGATGCTGAGCGCATCGAAGCTTTTGTGATGGGCTGGGATGGCTTGCTCGGCGCAATGGCAGATCGGGAAGAAAACGATGAGTCCTTTGATTTTGAAAACGAAGATGACGAGGATGACGAAGAGGAATGGCAATGCTCTGAAGAAGAGGATGACACATCCAGTTACGGGAATGAAGAGGACGAAGATCATCCATTGCAGCGGCAGGCATACGAAATCGCGCTTCGATCGCTTGATATCATCAGCGCCACTCATGAGGAGAATGGTCCAGGCTACCTAACCACTTCACGATTGATGCGCATCAGCGCAAAATTGGCAGGAATTCTCAACAACCGGGATTCGGACTATCAACCAGAGTCCGGCTTCGTCCTTGCAATTCTGAAGCGCTGCCTGCACTGGACCAACGAAGCGCTTGGCGGATGTAATGCGCTCATCAAGACCGAGCAAGATCCCAGTCAAATCACCGGCTTGGAGAACCTAAGCAATGATATTTTCAAAATGCGCGATGGCATCATTGAACTTCGGCGATTACTAAAGCAAAGTTGACAAAGCTGGAGAATCGTCGACTACTCATCCAAACATTTGGCACCCCAATACCTTCAACAATATGAAACTTTCCTTCTTAAGCTTAGCGGTAATCTTCGCACTTTCCTCCTGCAACACAATGATCGGTGTCGGTCGTGACACACGCTTGTTTGGAGAAGGCTTGGAAAATGTTGCCAAGAAGGCCGCTGCCTCGGACTCGGGACCAGCCGATTACGATACTGGTGCTTCCGGAGCTCCGGTTTACTAAAACCGATTTGTTAGTAGCCGCGCCAAAAGCTCACGGCGCATACCAAAGTCGCCACGCCATAAAGCAGGCCAGCGATGGCAAAAGCATTCCAACGCTTTCCGGAGGCTGTTACCCATGTCACCAAGTCACGGAAAAGATAGGGCATGCCAACCATGAACAGAGAAGCTGTGAGCATCGCGTAAGCAAAGATTGGTATCAGCAATCGGCTGGTGGGATCTTTCAGAAACGCAGCCTGTAAAAGCGGAGCTGCAACCATCAGGCCCAACAAGCCTAAGGCACGAACTGCTAGGAAATCGCGGACACTAATAGCAACCGCAACAAGAGCAGCCGGAACAATCAGCCTCAATAGCGGCTTTGCATTGTTGAACTCACCTAGGTCCATTTGTAGGGCACTGAGCTTTCCCATTCCATCAGGGGCAATCAGCAACCAGAACCAAGCAAGACCGATACCGAGGATCACCTGCCCTGAAGTCGCATTACGTGGAAATTTTTTCAACCAAGCCTGAGTAAGGTTCGGCTTGGCCAACATCACGCAGTGCAGACCAATCAGCCACAGGGCAAGAAGCAAGCCGGCGGCGAAGAGCGAGAGCTGCTCATAAGGGTGACGTGGATCCATGTGCGAGAGGCTTTAGGGCCGCCGGCCCAATCATTCAAGCCGGAAGTCTCAACTCCAGTTTTCAGAAAAGGTCGTGAAATCGGGGTTGTCGGGCGCCGTTCAAATGGTTAGCGTTCGCGAAGTCTTATTTCCCTAACCTTTATTCCATCTACCTCATGGGCATTTTTAACAAACCCTCACTTCGCAGCAAACAGAAGCGTGATGACATGCCCGAAGGGCTGTGGTCCAAATGTCCAGAATGTGGAGCGATGGTCCACACGCTTGAACTAAAGCAAAACCTCCAAGTCTGCCCACCATGTGGCCACCATTTCCTACTTGGTTCTATGGATCGTGCATTCTTGCTCGCTGATCCGGGTAGCTTTGAGGAAACAGAGATCAATCTTTTCTCTGCAAACCCACTTGGCTTCAAAGGCTACGAGGAAAAAATCGCCGGTCTCCGCGAACGCACGGAGATGAACGACGCAGTCATTACCGGGCGGCTCACCATCCACGAAAAACCTGCGATGATCGCGGTGATGGACTTCAAGTTTTTCGCCGGCTCGATGGGCTCGGTAGTTGGGGAAAAAATCACACGTGCGATCGAAACGGCGATCGCTGAGAGGCGCGGCATGATTATCGTTTCCGCATCATCCGGCGCACGCATGCAGGAAGGCATGCTCTCTCTCATGCAGATGGCCAAAACCTGCGGCGCTCTCGCCAGACTTGGCGAAGCAAAACTGCCCTACATCTCCGTTCTCACCCATCCGACCACAGGCGGAGTCACTGCGTCCTTCGCGACTATCGGTGATATCAACATCGCCGAGCCTAAGTGCATGATCGGTTTCGCCGGCCCACGTGTGGTCAAGGAAACCACCCACCAAAATCTTCCTCCCGGCTTCCAAACTGCTGAGTTCATGCTCGAGCACGGACTGATCGACGCGATCGTTCCCCGCCATCAGATGCGTGACCGTATTGGCAAGGTTTTGAACTTCACGATTAAGTAAAGTCTGAGCGATCAACGCCGATAAAGGCATTGGACAATCTGGGCGAAAAATTTGGGAAGTAAAAGAAGCGCCTTGCAGAATATCTACGCTCCTTACGGCTAGCGATTTACCCGGGTGGCAAACAGCTCAGCGAAGGATCCGCAGCCTAGAAAGCTCGGCCTCTAGGAAAAATAGATTGCGCGCTGCGTTACAGAAGCATCAACGCGGGATTCTCGATGAGCTTCTTGATTTCAGCGAGGAACGATGCCGCAACGGCACCATCAACTACCCGGTGGTCTGCGGAGACGCCAATGTTCATGCGCAGGCCGACAGCCAGCTCGCCGTTTTTGACGACAGGCTTCTGAATCGCTGCTCCTACCGAAAGGATCACGGCTTGCGGTGGGTTTACAATCGCGTCGAACGAATCAATTCCCCATGCACCAAGATTGGAAACGGTAATCGTTCCACCGTCGAACTCGTTGGGCTTGAGTTTCTTGTCCTTGGCACGAACCGCGAAGTCTTTCACCGCGCGAGAGATGGCGAGCAAGGATTTGCTTCCGGCTTCTTTGATAACCGGAGTCACCAAGCCATCGTCAACTGCGATCGCGACGGAAAGGCCGATGTTTTTGAAACTAACGATATGATCGCCGGCAAAGGATGCGTTGACCGCTGGAACCGCCTCGGCGGCGTTGATCGTCGCTTTCAGGATGAAGTCGTTCACGGAATACTTGTTGCCGTGCGTTTTCTCCGCTTGGTCGTTGACCTGTTTGCGCAGAGTCATGAGCGGTGCGGCATCGACTTCCACGTGGAGGTAGAAATGCGGGATGGTCGTTTTTGATGTCAGCAGGCGCGAAGCGATGATCTTGCGCATGGAGGAGAGCTCGATGCGTTCGTCTTCGTCAGAGGCAGTCGGTTGAATTGCCTGTGCTGCTGGAGCTGGAGCAGAAGGTGCGGCGTTGCGCGATTTAGCGGATTGGGAAATCTTTGCTGCTGCGGAGAGCGCTTTGGAAGCTGATGATGGCGCGGTTCCAGAACCGGAAGAGGCTTTTTCCACGTCGTCTTTGACAATGCGACCGCCAGGGCCTGTTCCGGAAATACCGGAAAGATCCACCCCGGTTTCCTCGGCGATTTTACGCGCCAATGGCGAGGCTTTGATACGATCACCATCCGAAGACTGAGGAGCTGCCGGTGCGGTGCTTGATTCTACCTTGGCGGACTTGGAAGGTTCTTCAGCTGCCGGTGCATCTTGTTCTTCAGCTTTGGTTTCTGAGCTGGAGTCCGATGAGTCGGACGAATCTGCGTCATCTCCATCAAGAATCGCAAGAGTTCCGCCAATCTCGGCCTTGTCACCCTCTTGAACGAGAATTTCTGTGATTGTGCCTTCGTCAAAAGCTTCCATTTCCATGGTGGCTTTATCTGTCTCGACTTCAGCAAGTATGTCGCCGATTTCGACTGCGTCGCCGACTTGCTTGTGCCATTTGATGAGAGTGCCTTCGGTCATGGTGTCCGAGAGCTTGGGCATTTCAATTTTTACTGACATGATTGGGAAAAGAGATGTTTAGGTGGGAACAATGGTAGAACCCGCAGGTATTTCCAATACTTTTTGTGGACCCTGACAACAAACAAGCGCGGAAGGCTAAAACCGTTCCGCGCTTTGTGAAAATTTCGTATCGTATATCGCCTATTCAGCAATTTTCTTCATGGTCGGGATGAGACCGATATGTGGGCTACCCGTAGGGCCCTGAGCTGTGGAATTTCTAATCGCAGTCTCATCGTCCATTGAATAGCAGGAAGAAAGCGCGATAGAGACCGTGGCGAGAGCGAGAAGGCTAATGATTTTCATGAGTTATTTTGAGTTTGGATTGGATTAAAAGAGACAGCAACAAGAAGTCGCCGCAAGGGAGGTGAGAGTTAAGGCAGTCAGAAACGCAATACGCTGAAACATAGCCCAATCGTATGAACTTCAGTATTCTTGGCAATCGAATTTTGAGCGCACTGCCTAGATGTGCGTTTATACTGGCTGGACGCAGCGCATGGCTTACGACACTTTTGCCAGAGGATGATTGATTTGGACTGGATGAAACTTGCCTTGGAGGAGGCTCGCAAAGGGGTGGGGAAAACTGCTCCAAATCCACCTGTGGGCTGCGTCATCGTGAAAAATGGAGAACTGCTTGGAGCTGGCTGGCACCGCGCGGCTGGCTTGCCCCATGCCGAGATCGAGGCGATGAATGGCGCCAAGCGAGAGCACGGCGATAGCTGCCTCGAAGGCGCGACGGCCTATGTGACTCTGGAGCCTTGCTCCTCGGTGGGGCGCACTCCCGCTTGCGCTTCCGGGCTGATCGCGGCGAAAATTTCTCGCGTCGTTTATGCCTGTGAAGATCCTAACCCGAAACACGCAGGAGCGGCGGATGCCCGGCTGCGGGAGGCGGGAATTGAGGTCGAGTCAGGAGTTTTAGCTGATGCTTGCGCGGAAATCCTCCGCCCCTTTTTCAAAGTTCAGCGCGCCGGCCTGCCATGGGTTATCTGGAAATGTGCGATGTCACTCGATGGCAGAATCACGCGGCCGGCAGGCGAGGGCCAATGGCTCAGTGGCGAGGCCTCACGTCGCGATGTTCAGCGGATTCGCAGCGAAGTCGATGCCGTCCTGACAAGCGGAGAAACTGTCCGGCGTGATAAGCCAGCTTTGACAATAAGAGTTCCCGAGCTCCTTGAAGGGCGGGAGCAACCGTGGCGTGTAGTTATTACAGAGCGCCCCGAAAGCTTGCCTCAGGATACGCCTTTGCTCAGTGATGAATGGAAAGAGCGAACCCTGATACGGGGCTCTGCTGACCTAGAAGACACTTTGCGAAACCTCGTCAGCGAGCAAGGTGTGCTTTCTGTGATGATCGAGGCCGGTGGCACTTTCTCCGCAGCCATGATTCAATGCGGTTTGGTTGACGAAGCGGTGATTTACTATGCCCCGCTGCTCTGCGGCGAGACCATCCCGGCACTGGCTGGGAATGCTTGGCCGGAATCTGTGAAACTCGAGACGGTCGATTGGAAAAACTTTGGAGACGATCTCCGGCTGCGCGCTCGATTCGTAAAGTGACCGTGATGAGTTCCCCGTTTTTCGAAATCACCAATGCCAATGTCTGGCGCGGAGATGTATTGGCGCTGCGCGACCTCAATCTCTCATTGAGCACCGATGAAAACGTCGCGATCCTCGGGGCCAACGGCGCAGGCAAAAGCAGCCTTCTGAAACTGATGACCGGAGAAGTCCGATCCGAAGCCAAGCAGGGCAGCTACTGCAGACTCTTCGGCGAGAAACAATGGTGCTTGGAAGAACTGCGTCACCGGCTGGGCCTGGTGATGCCGGAGGAGGTCAGCCGGTTCCTCAAAGAAGAAGTCGCGGTCGATGTCGTGCGCTCCGCCTTTCGCGGTGCTTACGGTCGCACCGGCGATATGCGTTTCAAGGCAGAGGAGAAAGCCTTGGCCAACCAAGCCATGAAGAGCCTTGGGATCAGCAATTTAGCCGAGCGGCTGTTCGGTCAACTTTCCTCCGGCGAGAAACGCCGTTTCCTAATCGCTCGCGCCTTGGTTCACCAACCGGAAATTCTTGTGCTCGATGAACCCTCAACCGCTCTCGACTTTGCCGCCCGTCTCGCGATGCTAGAGCGACTACAAGTGATCGCCAAATCTACGGGAACTCTAGTATTAGTCACCCATGACCCCGGCGAGATCCTCCCAGAGATCGATCGAATTATTCTACTAAAGGAAGGCCGCATCATTGCCGACGGGAGCAAGCGTGATGTCTTGAACTCAAAAACGCTGAGCGAGCTATACAATATGAAGCTCAAGCTGACCTGGTCAAAAGGCTGGGCGATGGTCAGGCCTGAGCGTTGAACTTTTTACTTAGTATCTCGGGCCTGTTTCCTCCCCGGCTTTTTTCGGTGGCACCGGATCGTAGCCATGAGTTCCCCATGGGTGGCAGCGCAGCAAACGCCGCAAGGTCAGCCATGAACCTTTGAGCGGGCCGTGCACTTTTAATGCCTCAATGCCATAATGGCTGCAGGAAGGATCGTGGCGGCAGACGCCATGCCCGCCGCTCACCACCCGTAACCAAGGCGAAATTGCCAACTGGTAAAAACGTATGAAAAGAATGAGCAGCTTGGACACGCTTCCAATAAAGCCTGAAGTTTTGGAAACGAAAACGCTGAAAGCAAATTAGCGGAACAACAACACGGGAATGTGGCAGGTACGCACAAGGTTCGTCGTGGTGCTGCCGAGAATGAACTGCCGCACGCGCGAGTGCCCGTACGCACCCATTACCAAGAGATCGCTTCCGCTATCTTCCACCTTAGCGGCAATCACTTCATCCGGATCTCCGGCGAGCAACTGTGAGTCGACCTCGTAGCCAGCTCCGCGTAGGGCGGTCGCAGCGTTCTCCAGCGAA
>Ga0307935_1000773_pt1 | contig 12766 bp, 12 predicted proteins | sample OrgLakmetageno92_FD_201827 | JGI IMG/M metagenome (GOLD analysis project Ga0307935, IMG submission 201827) | Saline water microbial communities from Organic Lake, Antarctica - #92 | ecosystem: Environmental > Aquatic > Non-marine Saline and Alkaline > Saline | place: Antarctica: Organic Lake...
TGTTCCCTGCTGATTACTTATATCTACAATCTCCCCTCTTGTTACGGTCGGCTTTGTCCCAGTAACTTCAAGTATTCCACCGTTTTTATCCCATTCTGCAAAAGCAGAAAAAACAAATTCACTCCCTCCTCCAGCTAATTTTTCATCTGGCGAAGGATATCCCATCAGCCTTATAGGGCTACCAATATCATTCTGATACTCAATAACTCTTGTCGGTAAAAGAAAAAAGTCATTAGCTAAAGGTTTCACAATCGCTAAGTCTAGTTCAGGATGGATTGCCGTTACCGCCGCAGGCACATTACACTTAATCTTTAGATACACACTCATGTCTTTTTGTGGGCATAATAGAATAAAATCTACGGTTTCTTCGCCGACCGTAACCACGTGTTTATTGGTTATAATGCCCGTCCGTTTATCTCGATCGACTAGCCGGTCATTTGCATTCACTTCAATTGATGTACCAGAACCAGTGCCAACAAACTCCAATTTTTTTTCCTCACCATTCCAAGTAAAAGCTACAATTTGATAAAGCGAATCCTCAAGATTAGAGGCCTTCGTCTCATTTCCTAAAACCATAAGCGCTAAAGCTACAAACAACACAAATTGTTTCATAAAAAATTTCTTAATTTAACTTACTTTAAACCAATAAGAATAGTTTTCAAAATTACAAAAATCCGCCAAGCCCCTGTAAGACCTTGCGGATTTTTAAATGGCGGGACCAAACGAGACACTTCTTGCTCGCTTTCAGCTCACCGAAGCTTTCAGCACCAAATCAAAGATTTGGGCTTGCAGCGCGAACTCGGCTCGTTCAAGCCTCACGACGCTACGCGTCTAAGTAAAAAATGATTTCAACTCTTACAGAGTTCAAATCATTTTTTAAATGGCGGGACCGACGAGACTCGAACTCGCAACCTCCGCCGTGACAGGGCGGCGCTCTAACCAATTGAGCTACGATCCCCTTAAGGGAAGCCAAGGGATATTAAGGCAAAAATAAAAGACGTCAATTATTTTTCTATCTATAGATTCTTAGCACTTTCCAATACCTTAGCCTCCATCTTATCTTTGTAATTCTCTAGGCTTTGAGCGACAGCCTCATCACTCGTGCCAATGATTTGTGCGGCCAGTAAACCAGCGTTTTTACCCCCATTAATAGCCACCGTGGCTACAGGAACACCCCCTGGCATTTGCACGATTGACAGCAACGAATCAATTCCCTCAATTGAGTTATGTGATTTAACCGGCACGCCAATCACAGGCAAAGTAGTGTAAGCAGCGGTCATACCGGGTAAATGAGCCGCACCACCAGCGCCAGCAATAATCACTTTTAAACCTCGTTTACGAGCTGATTTAGCATATTCAGCCATGCGATCTGGTGTTCTGTGGGCCGACACGATTTCAATTTCATAAGCTACCCCAATTTCATCTAAAGCCTCAGCGGCCGCTTGCATAACGGGTAAATCTGACTGGCTGCCCATAATAATTCCAACTTGTGCCATGTTTTTAAATTTAGTTTAAGTACTTATTTTATAACTCAATCACTTACAACCTGCAACTTTTGCAACACTTCGTCGGCTACAGTTTTCGCTTTCTCAACTGTGTCGCGAACGACGGTAACATGGGCCATTTTTCGTCCTGGACGGGTTTGGGTTTTTCCGTACCAGTGCATGAAAACACCATATTCAGCAAGCACGTCTTCAACGTTAGTGAGCCGTGGAGTTCCAGTATGTCCTGCGGCTCCTACTAAATTTACCATCACACTTGGATTGAGTAATTTCACTTCCGGCAGTGGCAAGCCAAGTACCGCCCGAATATGCATTTCAAACTGTGAAATACTGGTCCCCTCAATCGTTAAATGACCAGAGTTATGCACCCTTGGCGCACACTCGTTCACTAAAACTCCCCCCTCTTTAGTGATAAATAACTCAACGGCCATAATACCGACCAGTTCAAATTTTTCAGCGGTAGACTTTGCCAGTTGAACACATTTTTTATTCAAATTATCAGTTATTTCTCCCGGGCTCACCACGTATTTAACTAAATTTAAATCTGGGTCAAAATCCATCGTTACCGGCGGAAAGACTTGTATTTCCCCTTTTTTATTTCGAGCCACCATCACCCCTACTTCACACTCTAAATCTACTAAATCTTCAAGCACCGACGGCACATCAAAGGCTTTGGCTACATCTGTTTCAGACTTTAATATTTGCACTCCCTGGCCATCATAACCACCCGTTCTCATTTTCTGAACGATTGGAAACTCCGTAATCTCACGTACCCCTGATATCAACTTAAAAGCAGGACTCACAATGCCGGCGTCAACGTAAAATTGTTTCTGCAAACCTTTATCTTGAATGGTTCGAAGTAATCTACTTGAAGGATTAACCGTCTTTCCTTCTTTTTCAAGCTGCTCTAACGCCTCAACGTTGACGTGTTCAATTTCAACCGTAATCACGTCTACGGTTCGTCCAAAGTTTAGTACGGTTTCATAGTCCTTAAAATCCCCCACCGTCAAGTGGCTCGTGAATGACGCTACGCTGCACGCTGGATTTGGGTCTAAAAAATAAACTTCAACGCCTAAATCTATACACGGTGTAATCATCATTCGCCCCAGTTGTCCGCCGCCAAGAATGCCTAAGGTTTTATACATCAAAGTTATGCTAGTTAAATCTGCCAGTGACACAAATTAGAGCATTTTGACTCGTAAATATTTTTATATTTTTTATAACTAAAATACAAAATGCTCAACGCCCTTAAAACCCTTTCACCGACAAGTCTTACTTTAATAGGGGCGTTATCTTTGCCTGTCGCGGCGCAGGAAAACCTGACATGGCAAGAAAGGCTGGCCCAATTAAAAATACAATTTGCGGCAGAATGCCACACTCAACAAGAAAGCGGCGCAGTCAACTGGGATGCGATTAATACTTTAGCGAGCATAAATGATCGTATAGAATTTTTATTGCAAGCTGAGGGTATCACCGTCGTTGAAAATCGGAACCAAGAAAGATTTTACGATACACAAATCCCCTCTACCGAAAACGGCGATGCTGATTTAGTTGTCAATGGTCACATTGCCAAACGCTTTCCTACCTGTAGTCGCTCAAGCCGTGAATTTATGTCGAATTAAATCTGAGCTCGTTTCTTTAATTTTAGATTTATCTAAATTTTTAACTAAAGCGTTAATCCCCTCTTCTAGTTCAATAGTTGGATTAAACCCAAGTTCTTTTTGTATTAAATCAATATCGGCATATTGGCCGCGCACGTACCCTTCTTTAACCGGATTAGGAATGTAAATTGGGGTAATTTCTTTCTGAAGGGCTTTGTTAATAGTCGCAAAAATTTCGTTAAACGACGTTCCGTCACCGCGCCCAATGTTGTAGACTTTGTTGCCAAAACCAGCTGGTGTATTGATGGCTAAATTCATGGCTTGCACAATGTCGGCTACATTGGTGAAATCGCGAAATTGTTCTCCGTCTCCATAAATCACTGGTGGCAGGTCACGGGCAATATCCCATAAAAATTGTGAAATCATGTTGGCAAACTGCCCCTTTGCCTCTTCATTCGGCCCATAAACCGACATAAATCGAAATCCGAAAATATCCATCTCTGGGTACACTTTATTAAAACACGCGGCACAATGTTCATAACAAAACTTAGTGGCGGCGTAGTGATTTAAAGGCGTTACCGTTTGCGTTTCAACTAACGGTAAAGGATTGTTACCATAAAGAGAAGAAGTTGAGGCGTAGATGAATTTCTTAACACCGACTTTTCTGGCGAACTCAATGGTTCTCACAAAACTGGCCACCGAGTTAATATACCCTTCTGCCATACCATCCCCCATAAACATCGGCGCTGAACTGGTTCCCGCTAAATGGATAACGACGTCAAATTTGTCACCACATTTGGCTAAGTCTTTATTTTCACAAGCATCGCCTTCAATAAACGTTGTCCCTTGATTGAGATTGTCCGGACTGCCTAAAAACAAATTATCTAGTGCGACAATCTCATATTGTTCATTATTGAGATTACAAAAATTAGACCCAATAAAGCCTGCACCGCCGGTAACTAAAACTCTTTTTTTCATTTCAAAAAAATACTACTCACATTTAATTAAAAAAAAACTCCTTTAAATTTCTGGCTTGCCCAGAATCTAATTGGAGTTTTTAATAAATCAGTAAGCAGACTCTGGACAAGCCAGAGATTAAGATTTTAGATCTTTTACTGATTAGCTTTTAGTAATTTTTTTAACCGTTTCACTCGCTGTTTTACGCGCTGTATTAGCTTTCTTAGTAACGGCTTTCGACGTTTTATCAATTTTTTTAGAAGCTGTTTTTTTAGCTTTATTAATTGTTTTTGTCGCTTTTTTCGTCGATTTAGTCAGTTTCTTGGTGGCAGAAGCTCGAAGATCTTGAGCCGCTTTCGTAGCATTTGCCGCGACTTCTTCTAATTTTTTTTGCGCTTCTTTTCGTGTTTCCTCGGTCATTTCTTTACCCGCTTCAACAACCGCATTAAATTGATCTTTACCAGAAGTCATAACTTTTTGAAGTTCCTCAGAATTTTTAGCCCACTCAAGTGAAGCATCTTTCGCTTCTTTATTCGCTTTTAAACTTTCGTTAAAAAAGTCTTTAAGAGGATTTTCTGACTTCGCTAATTCTGAACGAAGTTTTTTACCTGGTTTTTGAGCAAACAACAAACCATATGCCCCTCCAACCGCTAAACCAGCAATCAATTTACCTAAACCTTTCATGTAAAATAGTGATTAATTCAGTACATTTCTAATCTTTCACACATTTTTTGCAAGCATTTCACCTTGCCATTAAGGCTAAATTCCACTAGACATAAAGGCGTGTTCCAGCGAAATATAGTTTTAGAATCTAAAACCCACAATCGCTCTTCGAGACAGAAATTAATTTTAATATGGCTAAATATTTTAGAGCGCCCACGGGGACGGTAGATTTCTTACCTGATTATCATGATTATTTTACCTTTGTGAAAAAGGTGATACGTCATCGTTTTAGACAATCTGGATTTAGAAGAATATCAACCCCTATGTTTGAAGAGACAGAACTCTTCAAACGAGCGCTAGGCGAAACCAACGACATAATTGCTCGTGAGCTTTATAGTTTTAAAGATCGACAAGACCGTGAATACACGCTGCGGCCAGAAGTAACTTCTGGGATTGTGCGCTCATTTATTGAAAATGAGATGCACCTAGAAGCCCTCCCAAAAGAACTGTATTACATAGAACCTTGTTTTAGATTTGAACGCCCTAATTCACGAACAAAACGTCAGTTTTGGCAATTTGGTGCGGAAGTGCTGGGTGAATCAGACCCGTCAATTGATGCACAAATGATGTATTTAGGACACCGAATCTTAAAAGATCTTGGTTTAGATGAGATTTGCGAATTAAAAATTAATACTATTGGAAGCCCCGCTGATCGAAAAGACTTCTTTGAGGCCCTGGCTAATTTTTACAGTGGAAAAGAGCGAACGCTTACCCCTGAATCACAAGAGAAATTAGCCCAAAAAAAATATTTAGAACTGCTTGATCCTAAAAGTGAGGATGAAGAAATTTTAGTACAAATGGCGCCTAAAATTACTGATTTTTTAAGTAAAGAATCGAGACAATTTTTTGATGACGTGCAAGAGTATTTAAACAGTTTTGGTATTAAATACACCATTGATTACAGCTTAACACGTCCATTAGAATACTATACCAACACGGTGTTTGAGTTTCATGAAGTGGGTAACAAAAACAAAGTCCTTGTGGGTGGTCGCTACGACGGTCTCATTGAAAAAATGGGCGGTGTTAACCAAGGTGGTGCTGGGTTTGCCGCTGGGGTCGATAGAATTATTAGTTTGATGAAAACCGAAGGCATAGAAGTACCGGTAAAAGACGAGCTCCAAATTTTCTTGGCAGCCACTGGCCCCGTTGCCAAAAAACACGCCCTCCCTATTTTGATTAAATTGCGAGAACACGGTTACCACGCGGTGGGAGTATTAGGGCGAACGTCTATGCAAGACCAACTGGAAAGAGCTCAAAAATTCAAAGTCCCCTACACCTTATTAATGGGCGATCTAGAAGTGAAGAAGAAACAATTAATTGTGCGCAACATGGAAACCGGCAAACAAGTCTGGATTGACCAAGACAAAGTTTTGGAGCACATGGATGAATTACTTGGTAAACAAATAAATTTAGATACCACCAAAGACTTTTTGGGACATAATTAAAACCTCTTTATTATTCATAAAAAACCATCTTAGGAACAGGATGGTTTTTTTATGTAAATTTATTTACAATTTGGCGGATGCAAACTTTACCACAGCCTATACAAAACGCGATTGATGCCTTATCGGATTTACCCGGTATTGGATCACGTAGTGCGGAACGCCTGGTTTTTAATTTATTACGCAATGAAAGCGGACTAGACCAAAAGCTGGCCACCGCCTTAGGGGATTTAAAAGCCAACGTAAGGGAATGCACAATTTCATTTAATTACTGCGAAGGTGAGGTTTGCCCTTTTGCAGTAAGCCCTAATCGTAACGACCGGGTTTTATGTGTGGTTGAAACGCCAATGGACTTACTTGCCGTGGAGCGAACGAGCGAGTACAAAGGTCGCTACCATGTTTTGCATGGTGCCTTGTCACCACTCAATAAAATTGGGCCTGACAAACTGCGTATTACAGAACTTATGACTCGGGTGCGAGACAACGAAGAAATTGAGGAGATTATTTTAGCCTTATCGGGCAATGTTGAAGGTGATGCCACGGCTTATTATCTGATGGATAAGCTCGCAGAAAACTTTAAAGGCACGGTTACGCGTTTGGCCCGAGGCATTCCAACCGGCGGTGATTTAGACTATTTAGATGCAGGCACCTTAAGTCGCGCGCTTATGGACAGAAGAACGTTTTAAGTTACACCAAGCCACGCTTTTTTCCATTGCCGCCACCATTTAACCTGTGGAATGAAATTTAAAATCTTAGCCCAAACAATTATTTCTTTTAAAAGTATTTTTTTTATACCCGTCGGTAAGATTTTTACTTCTGGATGTAGTTTTTCAAACACAGCCGCATTTTTTCGAGCTGATTTAGTTTGATCAAGCATTCGAGCTATCGTTTGAGGGTCGTTATGAAAAACTTTAACGGAAGGTTCATAAAAAATTTTTAGTCCTTTTTTTTCAAGCCGATACCCAAACTCACTATCTTCAAATCCCCAACCGTTAAATTGATTTGAAAACCGCTCTAGCCCCACAAAATTTCGGTTTAAAGAAATATTAGACGTGTAAAAATGACGCCAATCAGGCTGAGAACTTTTATTTAAACGTTTGTAATCAAACTGGGCATTGTTTTCTAGCCAACGATGAAATGAATCTTCAGCTAGCGCAGGCGTCCAGTGAATTCTCCCGAGCAAGGCCTCTTTTTCATCAGGATATTGTTGATGCCAAGCCAGTGTATAGCTAAGCCAATAAGGATCAACGAGCGTGTCATCCCCTAAAAAAGCGACGATATCCCCCTTTGCGTTATCAAGTCCTAAATTCCGAGCGCCGCTAGCAAAGACTTTGTTTTTAGTTTCTAAAATAATAACCCGCGCGTCATCGACAAAAAACGAAGGGGGCTTTACACCATCGAAAACTACGAGAATTTCGACCTCATTTTGAGCAAAATTTTTGCTCATAAAAATCGACTCTATAACTGGTTTCAAGGTAGATCTTCCGACCGTTGGAATAATAATTGAAATTTTCATATTCAATCTTATTCACGAATAATTATCGGTCGGGTATTTACATCAAGATTCACGCCTGAGCGCCAATCGTTTCGATCTGCGCCCAAAGCCGAACCAGAAAAGTCTGTCCACACCCAAGCGGCTTCATTAAGCTGACTAAGAGTTGTTTTAGCACCATTTTCAGTGCGCTCCGGCACAAGCTGTATCGCCACGCCATCATCGTCAGATTTCCCCGCTTCATCATTTACGAGGTTGGCAATCCTAAATTCAAGGCCACGGGAATCAGCGGCTGGAACTAAAAAATTGGCGAGCTCGATTTGAATCGTCATGGCTTTAGAATCGTTTCGGCTGTCGGGTATAACAAAAATTTGATTGGCAGGGACGCCAATTTCACTGGCATCAGGGCCTATTTCTACAATGCTAAAATCTGAAGCCTCTAGAAAAGCGCCATTTGTCTTTTCCATTCCAATAGCTCGCATTTCAAGGGTCATGCGTCGCAATTGTGAAGCATTTTTGTCGGCTATATTTTCTACCCTAAGTCGATAAAAAGCTTGCGGTTGTGTTTGAGGACTTTCAATTAAATTTTGAACCCCAAAATGATCAATTTTTAGACCAGAAATTCCGCGTGAAAAAATGGTAGATCGTGAAGCGGACAAACTTGCTTCTCCATAAGCTAAAGCTTGATTGTTGAGTGCTGCCGCCACTCCTTTTTGTTGAAACTGGTTATCTAAAACCCAGCGGATGCCGCTATCTTGATCTGTACCAAGGTTTTCTTTAGCTTTAGCCGCAATTCCAAGATTTTCAAAATCGCCTCCTATCATGATTGGGTTATCTGAAAGATCGAAATACAGTTTACCGTTGTCAGTAGATACGTCTGAAATAAGCGCCCCGTTAGGGCCGACTAAGGTGTATAAATATTGAGTTGCGGCTTGTACTTCTGATGCAGTGAGGGTTTCTGTTTCATCGACATCTGTTACAAAAGCAAGCCCTGTAACGGCAATGGGGTTCCCCGAAAGACTCTTGAACATGTAATGCGTTATAAATTTATAATCGTTACCATCAATGAGTGTTTGGCTGGTTTCAACTCGACGTTGCTCAATTTCAAGTTTAACCGAAACCGGATTATCACTACCGGCACAGTAAGGGCGAACTGAAGGTTCGGTACATTCAAATAGTCGATACCGAATAATATCATTCTGACAGTAGAAAGTTACATATTTATTTCTAGAAGCCGAAAAAGCATCTGTAAAAGTACGGTCAAAAATCTGGGTGTCGTTTTTTGTCCACGTAAATTGTGTTTTGCCCGCTGGATTGGCAACTAAAGCCCCATTATCGCTATCGTCGCAGTAAAAACTGTGGACGTCTTTACCATGCGCAGCACTAAAGCTAATACCTATGGCTACTAAAACGAGTAAAACTTTTTTCATTCTTTTAAAGAGTAGTCTTTTAAGCGAAAAAAGAAATTTAAATAACGTTAACCTCTGGCGTTAAAAGGACCCCAAACCGTTCTTCAACCGAGGCTCGAATATCCGAAGCTAACTGCCAAATATCAGCCCCACTGGCCCCGCCGTAATTTACAATTACCAAGGCTTGATCTTTGTGTACTCCATAATTGTCATACGTTTTTCCTTTCCAACCGGCTTGATCGATTAAATAAGCCGCCGGTAGTTTAAAACCATCTTCCGCTTTGTAGTGTGGAACGTCGGGATGCGTCATTTTTATTTTTGAAAGTGTATCGCTATCGATAACCGGGTTTTTAAAAAAACTCCCCGCGCTGCCTAGTAGTTTTGGGTCTGGCAATTTAGACTGGCGGATAGCCGTTACCGCTTGGCTGACTTGCTTTGGGGTCGGGTTTTTAATTTTATCCGCCGCTAAAACGGTATTAATAGTGCCGTAATCGACCTTAACTTCTGCGGTAGTATGAAGCTTAAAAGTAACGTTCAGAATGATCCATTTCCCTTTTTCGCTCTGCTTAAAAACCGACTCTCGATATCCAAAATCACAGTCTTGTTTACTAAATATTCTTTTTTCTCCTGTTTTAATATTGATCGCTTCAAGCGAGGCAAATACATCTTTTATCTCAACGCCATAGGCGCCAATATTTTGCATCGGGGACGCTCCGACATTTCCAGGAATTAATGATAAATTTTCTAATCCATTATAACCGTTCTCTAGGGTCCAAACGACAAACTCTGGCCAAGGTTCCCCGGCCCCAGATTTAATATACACAAAGTCACCCTCAGTTTTCACCAGTGACTTTTCAAGTAGGTTTAATTTTAACGTTAATCCCGGCCAATTTTTGGTAAATAGTAAATTACTGCCACCGCCTAAAACTAGTAATGGGCAATCACTCTGCTCTCTATACCAACCCAGCACGTCTTGCAGTTGAGCCTCAGAATTCACCTCGGCAAAAAATTGAGTAGAAACCTCTATCCCAAAGGTATTAAACGGCTTCAGCGATACATTTTCTTGAATCATTAACACTTATAACTGTAACCACACCACGCCGAAGAGCAAGATACCAATGCCGACTATTTTTTGAATAATAATAGGTTTGGTAATATTCTCTTTGATAAAATTTGGCCACCACAAGGTTAATATAATGCCGAGTATAAAAGTAAAAAAACCTTGTATGCCAGAAATGGCCCCCACTAACGCCACCGAGGCGAGTGAAATAGCCCATAAATAACAAACAAACGCCAAAAAAGAAACCATGTCGTTTGCCCAGAACAAGGGAAATATTTTAAGAAAATTATTTCCAAAATTTTGACTATCGTTTTTAGGCCAGCCCCACCAGGCTAAAAACAATCCAAATACAACTTCTCCTAAAGATTGAAGCGCAAATAAGTGCCAGAAATGTTCTGGGTAAATTTGTAAAAAATATTTAAAGGCCACAAATTTAACGCTCACCAGTAAGGTGGCGGCTAACATATAAGCCAGAGCGGGCTTGAGGCTAAAGAACTGACCGACGTCTTTTTTTAAAGATAAAATTAAACCGCCTAATAAAATAATAATAAAGGCGATTAAATCGTTGCCCACTAAAACTTCATTCAAAGCTAAAAAAGCTAATCCTGCCGACCACACTGGCGCGATTTGAAATAAAGGCACCACGTAAGAAGTGTCTTCAATTTTAAGCGCTTGCAAGTAAAACCAAAGCATCAGGCTAAAAGCCCCACCGCTAAAAAAAATAAGCACCGTTTCTGTTATACTTGGTAACCATATCCCCTGCCACAAAGTTATACCTATAACCAGCGTGGCGGCACCAGCCGCACTGTACACGTAATAATGCCCCATTCGGGGAACTTTTTCTTTGGTTATGTATTGATCAACAAAACCCACTAGAGTCCAAAGAAAAGCCGCTAGCACACTTAAAAGAATCCAAATCCCAACGACAGTAGTTATTTTGACCGATAACAAAAACAATCGGTGGTGTGATCTTGTACTAAACCTTTCGACTGCATATAAGCATACATAATCTTTGAACCGACAAATTTAAAACCACGGGCTTTTAAATCTTTCGCTAAAGCGTCGGAAAGTGGCGAAGTAGCCGTTACTTCTGATATATTTTTTGGATGATTTATAATCGGTGTGTTATGCACCCATCCCCATAAATAATCTGAAAACGAACCGAAATCTTGTTGTATTTTTAAAAAAGCCTGGGCGTTGTGGCGCATAGAAAAAACTTTAAGTCGGTTTCGGATAATCCCAGAATCTTTTAACGTCACTTCTAAGGCTTCATCAGGCATTAAAGCCACTAAGGCTGGTTTTAAACCTGAAAACAGTTCGTAGTAGCGTTCACGCTTCTTCAGCACCGTTATCCAACTAAGCCCAGCCTGAGCGCCTTCTAAGCACAACTTGGCAAATAAATCATCATCGTCAAACGAAGGTCTCCCCCACTCTTCATCGTGGTATTTAATATAGATCGGATCATCGGTTACCCACGCACAACGAGTTTTCATGAATTTAAAAACGCTTGAGCGGCTGACCGCACTTCGGTTAAAAAGCCACGCATAAATCGATTGGGTTCTAAAATACCCGGAAAATCAGACCACACTAAATTAGAAGCCGTTTTTAGTAATCGCCCATCGCGGGTACTACTTTTACGATCATCACTTAAAATGGTGAAAGCATATGAATTGTCAGTGTTAGAACCGATTTCAGTGGTTCTATTTAAAAACAAAGCATAAGTGTTGGTTCTCCCTGCTAAAATCAGCTGTTCTTTAAAATCAATTTCAATTAAGGCTTCTTGGTTTTGATCCCCCCCAAGAGTTACGGTGGTTTTATCTTCAATCGTTTTCGTAAAATCTAACGTGCCGTCGGACTGAACTAAAAAGACGCGCGCCTGCGGATCTCCTTCAAATTTAAAACCTTCTAATAAAGCTTCAATGGTTATTTTTTCAATTTGAGCCGGCCCCGCTCGATCCGCTTTGACGGTAAAATGATAAAATTCTTGACCGTTTAAAGCGGGGTCAACTTTTTCTGGTTGCTGACTCGCATGATCGAGCGTAATTTTTGTAGCCGCATTAATAAACAAAGCACTACTGGGCCACGCGCCTATTTGTCCTAAAACCACCCGCTCAACCGGGTTTTTAGTTTTAACCGCGGTGGCTTGCACGCCGTTCCCAGCATACGATTTATCAAGGCTCAACCGAAACCAACGCCAAGAATCTTTTACTTCTGCAACCAATGGTAAATCTACTTTAACCGTAAAATCTTCTTCCCCCGATAATAAAAACTCGTTGTCTTTAAATTCAAAATGTACTCGCCCGGCGGCGCTTTTAGTTTGGCTCACTAAATTATCTAAACCGTCGTAAAGCTCAAACGAGTATAGCTTAGCCGTTTCAATTTCATGCAGCGTTAACTCATCAGCACTGGCTGCCACCGGATCATCAAGGGTGAAATGCAAACCTCTTAAATACACATCCCCGTCGTATGCCGTAAGATTAAATTTTAAAATCGGTAAATCTCGTGTGCCTGGAATTATAATTTCTGGAAAAATTGGGTTTCCGTTGCGAACTTGAATTTTAGGCTCGGCGGCCAACGATT
>Ga0307935_1000774_pt1 | contig 12759 bp, 26 predicted proteins | sample OrgLakmetageno92_FD_201827 | JGI IMG/M metagenome (GOLD analysis project Ga0307935, IMG submission 201827) | Saline water microbial communities from Organic Lake, Antarctica - #92 | ecosystem: Environmental > Aquatic > Non-marine Saline and Alkaline > Saline | place: Antarctica: Organic Lake...
TTCCGCCCTGGGTCTGGCTTGGTTTGGTTGTGGTTGAGTGTATTAGTGCTGTTCGGGCGTTTCGCTGCTAGGTTCTGGGTTCTCATTCAATTTCTGTTGCTCTGGTCGGTACGCCCCAGTCGCCTCGTGTCTTGACTTTGTGTCTTGTGTGTTCGGGTGTTGTTTGTTCTGGGTTGGTTTGTGTGGTCCTGGTTGTGGTTGTGGTGGTTTAGTTGGTTGCGTGTTCGCGTGGTGGTGTAAAGGGTTTGTGGTGGTTTTGGGGTGGTTGTTTGTGTGGTCGTTTCCTCTACCTGTAGTGTGGGGGTTTGTCTTGGGTTTTGTGTTGCGCCGCCTTTTGATTTCTACCCCTGTGTTTGGCGCGCCGTTCGCGTTGGCTCTGTCAAAGGGCTACTGGGCTACCTTTAGCCGTAGAAGTCTAGCGCGTTTTATCGCGTTGCTCTGGGCTTTCCTGGCGACTTTGGTCAAAAGGGTTGCGCGCTTGTCGTTGCTATGGTACTATTCTCCTGTCGCTGAATAAAGCGGCTTGCTCTTTCACTCCAATCGGACTTCGTTGTTCGGCTCAATCTATCAAAGGATTAAATGCTATCAGATTATTATGTGCTTTCCGCTCTGCGGTCTAAGTGTCTGCGCCTCCTTTATCTAGTTGTTTCGTTCATTGTGCCTACTGGGGCTTACCGTTTTATGGTGGTCTTTGGTTCGCGCCGTCTTTCCGCTTCGGGTGAAGGGTTAATTCTTTAATCCTTTTGTCTTATGTCACGTCCTAATCCAATTATCGGCACCGCTACTGAAATCTGCGATCAATTTTCTAATTCGCCTGCCTCCCTTAATTCTCGTTTTGTTCGAGTGATGCACGAAGACTTCTACGTGTCTATTAAGCCTCGCTACGATGATTCTGCGGTGTTCTTTTTAACCCCTCAAGCTGACGGCTTCAAGCTATCGGTTGCGGCTGCTAAGAATGATGAATCCACGCACTTGGCGGCTCGAAAACTTCATAATGAAGGCTACTTCGATCGATCTATCCTACTGGAGGACGGTTACTTACTAACTGAAATTTACGAATGGAACGTTCTCAAACGAGTTTTGTTCGCGTTCGGTGGTGGGTTCTAGTCGCGCCGCTCGCGCTTAATTGTCCGTGGCTTTTTTCTTTTCTATTTTCTTTTAACCCTTTTGTCTTATGTCTAAAACCGCTTTATCTTTTGTCGAAGTTCGCAATCTTTTGCTTCAGCACGATATCCGATTAAACGAAGATCGCGACTACCTTGCGGGGCAATTCCTGCCTGTTAAAGGTTCATCTTTCTTGGATGAGTTCGGAACGCATGAAATGTACAATCGGCAGTCAGTCTTTTCTTGGCTTGGCTATTAATCTTTTCTTTTCTCTTTTCTTAAATTTCTTTTTTTAATCCCCTTACTTTATGTTAATTTTGTCTACTGAATTCGTGCCACGTCAGTCTTTCGTTGATCTGACTGTAACTAAAAAATCTTTTAACGTTGTGGGCTTGGCTTCCAACGTTCGGGGCTTGGCTTCCTCTGAATCATTCGAGGTTCGTGCCTTGGTTTGTGGTTCGGTTGCCGTTGACGCGCCATCTTCGGTTGTGCTTGATGATTTTGAAAATTTCAAGGCATTTGTGGATCTTTACGAAAAAACGGAAACGGACGCCGATCTTGACTTTAACTCTGACGAGGTGTCGGAGGCTGAATTCACTTTTCTCGAAATTAAGTTTTCTGATCGCTCGGTGTACTTTGACCCACAAGGTTTTCTCTACCCGCGCTACATCGGACTTACTTCTGAAGCTCTTTAAGGGGCTGTGGCTCTTTTCTTAAATCTTAATTCTTTTTTCTAATGTTAAAATTCACAAATGACGGCTTCGTATGGTTGGTTATCTCAAAGGCGCATGCAGAGGCACAGTTCTGCTCTGAAAACGGTCTTAGCGTTTATATGCTAGGCGAGGACGATTCTGATCGTGAGGTAGTTGAATTCGATGATTTTGAAAATCATGACGGTGAGTTCGCTATCGAGGGTGGTTTCCCTGCTCCTGCTGATTTAAAAGCGGCTTTAATTCAAAGGCTCCTTTCTCTATCTGGTTTTGATAACGCTTCAGAATATGCAGAATCTGAAGGCTTCGTGTGTCTCCTGGAAACCGAAACCGAAGCGGTAAACATTCACACGGAATCTATGGAGTTCATCTTCAAAAACTTAGCTTAATTTGCGCCGCCCTTAATAATTTAATCTTTTACTCATGGAAACCTCCGAACTTGCCGATCTCATTACAAACTTGCTACAAGAGCACCTTGCTGAATACCCAGAAGATTTCGGGGCTGCAGCTAAGGTCGAATCATTCAATGACGCAGTGGCGCTTACGTGGGATAAAGGTTGTTTTGTCTCGATTGACGGTGAATGCTTCATGGTTCGCATATCTTAATTCTTATTTCTTATTTCTTATTCTTTTCTAATCATGACTACTCTTACTCTCTATTCTCGTTGCGCTGACGCCGCCATCTTCCGTCTTGCTGCCGTTGGTATCACTTCAAACGCCAAGGTCGAACTAATCGGCAAAGGTGTCCGTCTGCAGGTTGGTTCTATCGTGTCCCCGCTGTTCTACTCGTTTACCGCGTTTCGGCTCTGGGTGGATGCCCTGCAGGAGGCATAGCGTTGTAGGTGGCTTAACTCATTTTCTAATTCTCAAAACTTAAATTTACTATGAAATACCTAACAGATTACATTTCGGAAGCTCAAACCGCCGCGTTTGATGAAGCAGGGGCGTTCTTCGCGTTCGGCACGGAACAGTTCAAAAAGCAGCAGGTCGAGGGCGTCAAATACGTAAACATGGGCGGTGGTTTAATTTGCCCTAAAGAAACCTACAAAACACTCTCTACGTCGCTTGAAACAATCGCCGCCGCTGGTATGGCTCAAGACTTAAAAGAAAACGGCAAGGAGGGCGTAATCGCTCGCGAGCTTGGCAATCATGAATATGGCTACACGGGAGATATTAGCGACACGGTAGACACCCTAGCAGGTTACGGCATTACTCGTAAGGAAGTGGCGCAGGTTGCAAGGGGTGATATCGGTCGTTCATTAATCGAATCTTCATAATGAAATTTTTAATAAACGGCTACTGGAAAGATGATGAAGTTCATTTTTATGATTACATAGTAACTTCCGAAACTAACCCACCGAACCCTGACTATTATTTTTTCGAGGGCATCACTGAAGATGAAATAAAAAAAGCTATCAAGGACGGAGTGAAATCCGATTTTGAGTTCGTCATTACTTCTTACAAACCTTACTAATGTTCTCAATCTTACTAATCCAAAAACTTTTACGTCGGCTTTCATCACGGTTCTGCGCCGCCCTTGATTCTCTTTGGCTTCGCGTTCCAGCAGTTCTTATATTTTCTTACCTACTTTTATCTTATGTCTAAAAACAACCCCTATTCCGCACTTCGGTACCAGTTCACAATTGTGAACGGCGAGTTTGAAGATTCAAACCATATTGATTACCCGGGCAGCATCGCACCAAGTCGAGCAGAATTGTGTGAGGCAGTAGCGCGTACTTATTTGGAAATTTCAGCGACGCCGACGGTTGAGGAAGCTGAAGAATTAAAAATAACGCTTGATTCGTTTGTAAGCGATGACGTGCTGGACTTACCTGACGGTCGAGCGATCTATAAGCTTGATGAAACGGTGCGCGAAGTGATCTACCGTCACCTCTGGGTTCATCCTGATGTTTACTCGCTGTTCTATCAAGAAGTGTTCGAGCGGATGGAACGGTTCGGCGGTAGCTTTGCTTCGGCTCTAGCGAATTGCTTTTACCGCGCCGACATCGAAAACAGAAAGCTGATCATTGAAACCTGGGGTGAGCTTGTCGAAAATTACCGAACTCTTAAAGCTAGAAAATAATGACTAAATCTAAAGAACCAAAAACAATAGTTATTCAGGATCGCTCTGGCTTGCTTTGTGCCTACGAAGGCTACGAATCAACGACTGAAGCATGGGCGGCTCACGTTACAGATGAGGCAGGGCGGTTGTTTATCGCCGTCGACGCTGAAGATCTAAAAACGCAGCTACGCTCTCGGAAGGTTCAAGAGTTCACTTTTGTACCTGTCTCATAACCACGGTATTTCTTAACTGCATAAAATGCACAATACACTACTAATCGTTTTCGGACTCGCGTTTGGGTACGCGGTCACACAGCTCTGTTTCATTCATCATTATTTGCGCCAACGCGAACGACTCGCACGGGTGTTTAAAGACCTAGCGCAAGCCAAGCGCGAACTGCCTCGCGTTCAGCACTCAAGCCCTGCCTGCCCAGAAGTTCGAAAAGCCCCAGAAAATGCGCGACTGATCTATAACATTTTATTTCTGGCTCCAGGTCTTACTACTGACTCGCTACTCGAACGATTGCCTGCTGGCTTGTTCAAAGGTGATGATCGCGCCCAGCTTCGGGCAATCTCAAAGTACCTTTTGTACTACGCTCGAACTGGTCGGTATTTCCGAATAGTTAAAGCTGACCACATCGGTGAACAGAATCATTATTTTGTAATCACTGATAAATCATGACCGCAAAAATCAAAACGGCAGCGTTAAAACTAATGATTGAGGCACATCCTGAACCAGTACACAGAAACACTTTTTTACAAAGTTACTTGTACAGCTTCAGAAACCGCTTGAGCGAATTGCGAAAGGTCGGAATAAATTATGACGCCACGCTCGCAAAAAAATCGCTTTATAAATTTGCGGACGATGGAAGTCTGCAGAAAGCGAAAGAATTAATTAAATAACCCCTTAAAGATGGCTATATGGTCACATAAAAAATTGCGCTCTATAAAAAACGACATTCAGGAACAAGACCGAATTGGTGGAGTAGGAAAACTCCACATACCTTACGCCTTAGACGGTTGGAGACGCTCAACTTGCAATAAATGCAAATCAATATTTTACTGCGAAAAAATGGAAAGATCCACTTATAAAGAACGGCACAGAACCGTGAAGCTTTGCCCCGATTGCGATCCCTTCCCTAATGATTGGAAGAGGAAAGGAACCAAAGAAGACGATCGTGTGTACTTACTTAGATGCGAAGCACACGGCATAAAAATAACTAGACCTACAAATTAGCTATCTCGCTCTTGCCTCTGGCAGGAGCGAGGGAGTCCACCCTCACTTATTTCTTAGCCCCCTAAAAAATGGAACAATCTACTAACCCCCTACGTGAATGGCTAACCCTACAAAACGTAACCATCGCGTTGCTGGCATCGGCATTACTGCTTCTATTCTTGTCGGTGGCGCCATCGGGTTCACCCTCGACCAGTTCGTCAAAAACTCCGACATTGGAGCGTCAGCTCGAAACACACTACACGGAGAAAGCCAGGCTACGGTTGCAAAAATCAGACTTGCTCGTGAAGCAGGCCGAGTCGCAGGCGATTCTGTCGGGGATTCAATCGGAATTAGCGACAGTGAACCAGAAGCTCGTATCAAGCCAAGAACAAGAGATAGCTCTATCGCTGCAGGCTGTGTCCTCTCTGGCGAGTTTAGCCTCGACCGACTAGCTCGCGCCGTTGCTCGCCATGAAACGGCAAACTGCACGACTGGAATCGGACCGCAGACTAATAACTGTTTCGGCATCCGAGACTTCACTACCGACTGGTTCAAATTCTACGATACTCCAGAAGACTCCTACAAAGATTTTAAACGGATCTGGTCAACGTATTACAAAGGATTTCCCACGGTGAAAATGGCAGAAAAGTGGAGCGGTAAAGACAGGGTCGACGCCTGGATGTGTAACGTCGAAAAATTCTACAAAAACTCTTAATCATGAAGCTTAACGGATACGTTATCGGAGGCGCGGTTCTAGTTGTGTTTTCAATCGGAGGCCTGGTCGGAAGACTGGACGGTCTGAATGTCGGACACGATAAAGGCTACGAACTCGGCAAGGTTGAAGCCTCGCCTAATTACGACATGGCGATTCAACTCGCGGTCGCTAAAAGGGTGATCGAAGAGTTCCGCAACGGCTCGCACATAAACTACGAATGCGAGGAGCGTGTCGTGGACGCCTACGTCAAAGGGGCGCGTGAATGCACAAACTAATTCTTAACCCACAGAATATTAAATGAATCTATTTTTAGTCACAGACGGCGGCTCCAGGGGCAATCCCGGACCGAGCGCGAGCGCGGCTATCTGCTATGACTCTGCCGGTACTATCATCTGGGAGAAAGGGATCTTGCTTGAGGGTGATCGAACGAATAATTGGGCGGAGTACGCCGCTGTTGTTCTCGCCCTGCAGGAGACTCTGTCGCGTGGTGAAAACGAAGCACACATTGAGTTGCTTTCTGATTCATCAATCGTGATCAACCAGATCAACGGCAAATACAAAGTTAACCGCAATCGAAATAAATTACACGTGATGTATGACGAAGCAAAAGAATTGCTCGAGCAATTTCCAAACATAACTTTTAAACATATTCCTCGCGACTTCTCGCAGGACGCTGACACCTTAGTCAATAAAGTTTTAGATGAAAATCGAGTAAATAATAAAAATGTTCCTAATTTCTTAAAAACTAAATTCCAACATGGGACTGATTGATAAAAAACGGCAAACGGTGAGCCACGCTTCAAATAAAGACTTGAACGCTGACGCTCAAAAAATGGAAGAAGCAAAGGCTCGCGTTAAAGCGGCGCCAGGGAAGACGCCAGCACCCTCGATTGGTGAGCAAGTAATCGCCACAATGCCCGAAGGCCAGAAGATGTCCACGGATTTGCAGCGGTTCCTGGAGTGCGAGCAAATGGCTACGGCATATGTCGCGTCCAAAGCTTTACCCTCGGATATGAATGGCGGCAAATGTTTGATGGCTATTCAGTATGGTGCGGAGCTAGGATTGTCGCCGGTCGAATCGGTATTTAAGCTGTTCTTTATTAACGGCCGTATCGATACCTACGGTGAAGTGATCTTGATGATGATGTTGCGCCACGGTTATCAAACCGAAGTTGTCGAACGAACGCCTAAAAAAGCTCACATTAAAGTAACGCACCCGACCTCCGGTCAGGTTCATGAAGAAATATTTACGTGGGAGGACGCTGAACGCGCCAAGCTGCCACCGCTCCCTGGAAGTAAAAATTACGAAACGGACGTGTGGATTCTTTATCCACAAAACATGCTTTATTGGAAAGCTGTTTCAAACGCCAGGCGTTTCTTCTGCCCTGAAGTTATGCGTGGAGTGATGATGAAAGAGGACACTATGGGTTCTGTTATTGATGTCACAAATAATACTAACCCGGGATTAACAGACGCCGGTCGTGCATTAATGGCTGAACAAGACGCCGCCCCTGAAACGGAAACGCCAGAATCGCCTCCTAACGAGCCGGAAGTTGTCAAAGAGGTACAAACACCAGACCCAGAGGAAGAAGACTCGCCACAAGTTCACAGAGTTCCAACGAAGCCAAAATCTGCCAAGGCTGAACCGGCTAAAAAAGCCACAGCTAAAAAAGAACCTGCTAAACCGCCCTTTTCTTTAAGTGGAAAAGGCAAAGACGAATTACCTTACTAACCCATTAAATTTTATGTCACAAGAAACTATCGCTAACGAAAAATTAGAGCTCATTAAAAAAGATGTCGAGTCTTTTGTCGAACAAGGTGGCGCCATTGTTATTGATTCGCCTGAATCTTTAGCTGATGCTACGGAGTATTTATCAAACTGTATGAACCGCTGGAAACGAATAGAAGAAATCCGAACCGATTTAGTTAAACCGTTGAATGATACGGTTAAAAAAATTAATAACGGATTCAAAGACCAGCAGGCTCCGCTGAAGGATCAAGAGCGAATCATTAAAGCTGGTATCTCTAAGTATCAAATGGCTTTAATCGCTAAACAGCGCGAAGACGAAGCTGTTGCTGAAGCGGCAAAAGCAGAACTTGAAGCTGCCGCTGCGAAAGCTACTACCCCTGCAGCCAAGAAAGCCGCCGAAGAGGCAGCTTCTGCAGTTCAGGCTCCGGTTGCTGCCGCTCCTACTACGGTTAACACTTCCGCTGGTTCCACTTCTATGCGTACCGTTTGGAAGTTTGAAGTAGAAGACGCCGCCAAAGTTCCGAGCAACTACAAAGTGGTTGATGACAAACTTATCCGGGCTGCGGTCGCAAAAGGCGAGCGTTCTATTCCTGGTGTTCGGATTTACGAAGATGCTCAAGTAAGCGTTCGATAATAATAAAACTTTGGCATTTTACAGAGGCACCATGCGCCCAGAATTTAAACGCGCTGTTCTAAAAATGTAAGACCAATTTCTTTTTTCACCTCCGGTAAATATTTCTTAATAAATTCTTTCATGAAAGCGTTTATCCGGTCTATGAAGTCTGCCGCCGAAGGTTCAATGGATACTGTTCAGATTCGTGTGAACGAAGACGAAATGGTAAAAAACGGAGCTGTACTACTCCAATTGAAAAAGTACCATCACGTCACCGTTAATGCCGAGGCTAACCAAGCCGAGCTAGGTGATGATGGGGCTGTGTCGTTTCCAACGATAGAGTTCCAGGCTCAAGCGACGGCGTTCCTAGTTAGTGTTTTACCGAATGGTCAATCCGCTACTCTGACGTTCTCAGTTAGCCAAGAAGACGAAGTAGTCGCCAAGGTTATTAAGCACCGAATCAAAGGTGTGCCTGTCGACATTACGTTTGCTGAAGGAGAAGCTCCTAACAATGATTAAATATGACTGAATTCATCGTACAACATCTATCGTATTCTGCTGTGAAGCAGTATTGCGCCAACCGTTACGGCTTTAAGCGCCGGTACATTGATGGTCTTTATGACGACGTGATTCGTCCGGCTGGCTTAATTGGCCAGGCGGGGCATTTAGCTCTACAGCGTTACGTCGAAACAAAGGGCGATTATGCTGCGGCCGTTAATGCGTTGGAGATTCATATTTTGTCTACCCCGGATGCAAAGATAAACTGGGGTAAAACCGGGAACCGGGAGAAGTGTTTAAAATACGCTCGACAGGGTCTCGACCATTATTTAAACGAAGTCTTAATCGACTTTGATAAAATCTTGGGCGTGGAGCTAATGATGAAGCAGGAGTGCGCGTACAAAGGTGTTCGCATTCCTATGCCGCTCAAGTGTTACTCGGATAAAGTTATATTGGAGATTGATGATGACGGAAACAAGTGTTTAGACATCGTTGATTACAAGTTCAAAGATAAGTTTAGCGATATGTCTCTATCGAACGCCGCCTACACGATTCAAGGCATGATTAACATGCTTTGCTGTCATGCAGAGTTTGGCGTTGCGCCGCGAAAAATTACTTTCAGAGAAATTAAAGTTACGATGAACCGTGACGGCGGCTCTCAAATTCAAGACCACACAATTTACTTTAACGAGTCACACCAGGACATGATCGTGTTCCTCAACCTGTTGCACCAGGTTCTAGGGGAGCTTGACGAAAACAACCCCAGAGCCGCCTTTCTACCTAATTTTTGGGATTTCTATGACGGGCAGAAAGCCTGGGACAGTTTCATTGAAGAAATGGTAGATTGGGGCATTCCCAATTTTTCAGAATTTTACTAAAAAGCGAGGTATTCCTCGGCCTTAGAGTGGGCTAAACTCTAAAATTATTAATTATTATTACCATGGCTTTTATTAAAGAAGACGGCGAGGCCGTTAAACCTCAAAAGGATTTCAACCTATGTGTTATTACTGACGTTGTAGAAAAGGTTTCGGCAAAAGGTAACGCCAACATGTTTTTTGTTTACGAGAAACAAATCAAAGATGAGACCAAAGAACTTTCTAAGGTCTTCTGGCTCAAAATGATGCATGACGGCAGTCAGTTTTACGATGCGGTTGTTGATTCTCTTGGACTTGATCCTGAAGCGGATTTAAGCAAGGACAGTTTTGTTCAGCAAGAGGTTTGTATTAGTGAACGTATCGACCCTGAAAATCCAACCTATACGGATAACAATGGCTATGAAAAACCGAACTACGAACTGTGGGATGTCTACTCTCCTGAAAGTGGACCGAATCGAAGCGAGCAAGATTACCAGGCGTTGTGTGAACAGTTTGGTTTCACTCCTAAAGGTAAGGCGGCCCCGGCTGCAGCGAACCCTCCGGCTGAAAGTCAGCCTGGTTTCCCTAAAGACGCGCCAGCTACCGGACCAGCTCCTGATGATCTGCCTTTCTAATGGATTTATCTTTAATCGCCATCATTTGGTGTTTTTTTATGATCTGTTTTCACTACTGGATTGCGTTTATCGCAGACCTTGAAACGGTTATAAAAGATTCTAAACGAGTCATAAAAATTGCTACGCCTAAAATGGTACGCGATGACTCTAAAAAAATAATGCTGCTTTATGGCGCGTTAGAGTTATTCCTCCTGCTCCTTAGATTTGATTTTATCTTCTGAATGAGTTAGGACTGTCTGTGCGCTTTACTATCCAGAGAGTAATTTGAGCGCCTGAATTTGCACACCCTGCCCGCCTCTGGAAAGAAAGGCAGGCGTGTGTAATTTATTTTTTCTTTTTTCTTTTTTCGATACCAATGAACAAAAAAAGCTTTTACGCGATCATTCCGGCGAATGTCCGTTACTCTCCCATAAACGCCCATGCAAAGCTTTTGTATGGTGAATTAACCGCCCTCTGTAATGAGAAAGGTTTTTGTTGGGCTGGCAACGCCTATTTCGCCGGCCTCTATGAAGTTTCCACAAAAACAATCGGACGCTGGTTGGCTGAATTAAAAGGCCAGGGATTTATTGTCGTCAAAACGGAAAACTACAAACGAAAAATTCTAATTGGTAACGGTATACCCCTGGACAATTCTGTCCGGGGGGTAGGACAAATATGTCCTAGGGGGGGGGACAAAAGTGTCCTACATAATAATACAGTTAATAATACAAATAATAATACAATCTGTTCTAGCGAACAGACAGCGTTGCTGGACGATCCATCCGTTGAAAGTAAAAAAGAAGATCCACCAGAAGGTGGTTATGGTAATACTGAGATAAACGCTCTCTTAATTGGCCTTGCTTCAGAATGTCAGATCGACGCTTTTACTGAAACAAAACTTTGGCAGCGAAGATACGGCAAGCACTTAGTCGCGCTCTACCATAAAATTGGCAAAGAAGAACTCGTTGCGCGACTTAATCGAATTCTAGAAGATGCATTTCTTTTTAAGCGAGCAAACTCGTTAAAGTTCCTTTACCAGCAATTAAAATCCATGCCGTCTAATCGGCAGAATAAAGTCGCGCTATCTCCAATTCAACGAAAGCTTCAGGAGCGCCGGCTAAAAACTATTTCTTTACCCCCGGCTAAATGAGTCAGCAGCAACCCGGCTTCGAGACGCACAACCCAGATTCAAGCTGGCGTGTAATTTATGAGGATCCTGAAACGCGAAAGCGTGAGTCGATTATTTTAACCGGTGGACAGTACCTGCAGTTTTGTGAAGACCGCGACCGGGCCAAAGGTTACGACCTGGTTCCTATTACGGTCAAGGGGCGCTTCCTCAACCTACCTAAAAACGGTTTTAAGGGAGAAGTTGAGTTACCCCCTAAAAAAACAGCAATCGCCGGCAGAGAGCATTCAGCGACTTTCTACGATATGTGTAAATGGTCGCCTGAAGAATTAAAGGATTGGGCTTATGCGCAGTCTGGGGTGCTCGCCATGTTTCCTATCATTGCTTGCGGTGATCGGTTGATGAACGGTTTATCAAAAAGTGTTTTTAATATGCCGCCAACGTCGACGTTCCGGATTAAAATTTTAGATATTGGTAAAAGCTGCATGCCTGAAAAGAAAGCCAAAGTTGTCGAGCCGGAAGTTGTCGCCCCAAAAGGCACAGATTCATTCTCTACTTTTAACCAAATCATAAATGAAAAAAATCACACTGGCTGACGGAACGAAGCTAAGCGCAATTCAGGTAAACATGGTCTTAGACGGATTAAAGGATATGTCATACTTAGACGAACCCAAAGAATGGCCGCAAGTGGGGGATAAGTATTGGTACATGGAATCAGAGGGATATTTACAGCTTTCATACTGGAGAAATGACAGAATCGATAATAGTCGCAAAAAACAAGGCAACATCTACCAAACAGAAAAAGAAGGAGAAATAGCAGTTATTAGAGATCGAGGCATGAAGGTTAATAATACGGCAAAGAAAGGTGAGAAATTCTGGGTTTGGGATTTCGGAGATAATGCACCTAGGCCTATTCAGGCAGGATGGCATGATGCCTATACATTAGACCGCAAATTCAAAACAAAGGAAGAAGCCCAAGCATGGGGTGACGAATATAGTTCAGCTTTTATATACTTTAACTGATGAGTGAAACATTAACCGATTTCAGAAAAGCAGTCTTAGAGCGATTGCATGGGTGTAGTTATGAGGAGGCTATTAAAATTGAAACTGAGAATTACTACCAAATATATGAGAACATTTCATTGCTTGGGGAAAACGACCCACTAAGGCATCCCTCACAAGCAAAAACAATGCCTATCACCCTTGCCCGATTGATGGCGGCTTTAAATATAAACCAAAGCTTGGAGTTTTGTTTTTATGGAACAGAAATCGTGAGATTGAAAAACTCTTCAATAGTTATCGGTAAAGATTTTGGGTTAGGGAATGGGATAGACTGGAAACTCCTAAGAGAAGACAAAACCGAGTGTGACGAAACCGATCAGACCGAAGAAACGCTTTCAGCCTTAACCAATATACTACGATGAACGAAAAACCTAGGACTATGCGGATTTATGCCAATAGGTTGGAAAAATTGAATAAACAAGCTGGTGAGCTAGAA
>Ga0307935_1000775_pt1 | contig 12736 bp, 10 predicted proteins | sample OrgLakmetageno92_FD_201827 | JGI IMG/M metagenome (GOLD analysis project Ga0307935, IMG submission 201827) | Saline water microbial communities from Organic Lake, Antarctica - #92 | ecosystem: Environmental > Aquatic > Non-marine Saline and Alkaline > Saline | place: Antarctica: Organic Lake...
GTTTCTTTACCAGTATATAAAGCAAATGTTGGCTTACCCATTTCTTCTTCAGGTATATCAATATACCATTTAGAATCGCGTTTTTTTAATTTGAACTCGACAAACCCATTTGCTTCTAAAACTAATTTTAAAATTCCAATACCTTCTAGAGTTCTAAATTGTGTATAAATAAGGTGTGATCCATCAATTCCATCATGTCCTAGTGTTGTAGTTATATTCTCTAATATCCTCAAGAATTTCGGGCTGTATGTCTCTAACCCTTCAGGAGATAAGTATATACTGGAATTTTCTTTTAAAAATAAAAGGGCATCTTTAATTCTATCATCATAACTAATATCTATTTTATTTTCTTTTGATTTCTCTTTAATATCATCTTCGTCGTCGCTATGTAAAACCTCGGCAACATCTCCTGGGGTTATTGTTATTGCTTGTGTTATAGGTGCTACCATACTCATATTAGGTAAGATATTAGTTCCTTTATCTTCTATATCAGTCTCGTCCAGTTTATTTAATATAGCATCTTCTATATCATCTTCGTCTTTGGGCATTGGACGCTTCAATTCTGGCGGGAATACGAAGTTGCAAAATGCTCTTGAGAAAATCCTGTATGTAGAAACGGTATCATCATATAAATTATCACCTGCTGGTTTTTTTGTCGTTTTCTTTTCTTGTTTTCTCTCTGCGTGGCGTGCTTTTTCATATATATCGAATTGATAATCACTCATCGGTATTTTGATTTCCTTGAAATCTTCGTGCTCATTATAACGAGGCATTAACTCTTCACGAGCACTTCTGAAATAAGACGTTAATCCAAGTATTCTTCTCTTAAACATATTATCATTCATTACTTCACCGTTTTCATTAATAAATAATTGTTTAAAATCATCTAGTTTATCAGGGAGTGCTTTGAATAATGTAGGTCTTGCTTCTCTATTAACAACTTCTATATTTTCATTTTTTAGACGAGATATAATTAAGGCTATAAATTCGGCATCTGTCAATTGTGACTGATCACTGTCACCATGTGATGTTTTTACTCCCTTATAACTACCATCTTTTTTAGATTTTGCATTTATAAAACCAAATGGGTTCCTTGTAATAACAAGTGATTTTGTGGAAGGTTTATATTGTATATAATCTAATATTCCAACTCTCTCAAAGATATCTCTAAGGGTCGCCTCATTAATTTTTCTGTCAGTCCTGATATTTAATGGGAGTTCCCATGATTTTATGTATCCTCTTAATATATTGAATAATACACCTATTTCATTTGGATAATTGATAATTGGTGTCCCTGTAAGCATAACAATACGACAATCTTCCGCTTCTAGTAAATAATTATATAATCTCATAGCGAGTGAAGTTTCACGTTTTAATTTATTCACGATACGGCTTATAAAATTATGTGCTTCATCTATTATAATAACCTTATTTGAAAATGGATTTATTGTAAAATTTCGCGTTAATTTTTCAAGATGAGATGACCTTAAACCATTATAATTAAGGAATTCATATTTGAGTTGTATCATATGATTAATTTGTTTATTTAAATCCTCTTTTTCTATGGCTGTTAGAGAGTCGTAATTAGATTTTTTTGTTACATCTATTAACCAAACGCCTTTTTGTGCTCTTATAAATATAGTAGAAATATTCATTTTTTCAGTTAGGATACTCATATGCTCAGGTTCTATTGTTGATAACGGGACAAATTCCCAATATTGGTTCTTCTTGTATATTAAATCACCACATTGTTTTAATTGTTCTCTATAATTCATCTGGAGAGAAGCAGGTGTCATAATCATAACTTTTTTATCATGTTTTAAACCTTCTGCAATTCCAATAGATGTACAAGTTTTACCTGAACCTAAACCATGATATAATAATAATCCTCTATATGGAGAGAAAACATTGAGATAATCCCTCACTATTTTTTGGTGAGTGAACGCATCAAAATCACCACTACTCCCTTTATCACACGATATTTCTGCGTCATCCCTCATTATCTCGTCTCGATAAGGCATAAATAAAGTATTTATAAAATTAATAAACGTCTCTCTATTATTCAAATAATATGAACTAGCCTTTATTTCATCCAATGGTTTCCGTTGTATCCTATTTTCTAAATCATTTTGGAAAATAAGCATACTTTCAGGTGCTTCTGTTACAATTGTTGAACCTTGTATTTTCGGTACTATTTTAAATTTAGTTGGGAGCCTGCGTCTTATCTTTCGGATAGGTTTAATTCCTGTTGTGGTTGTATTACTATCTTCATCCACATCTATAGACAACGATGGTGGTGCTATTGCTACGTTGGTTTTTGTTCTTGGTTTACGAATAAGTATTTTACCTTTCTTTGTTACAGTGTCTTTTATTTTATCTTTGATTATTGACGGGGTATATATTTGCGTTGTAGCACCTGTAGGTTGGGTTGTTTTAATAGGGATTGTTGATTGTGAAGATGTCGGTAATACTAACCTTCTCTCTCTCAATTTTGTCAATAAACTCTGTCTATTATATCCAGTATTTGTTTTATCAATAATAGTTGGTGCTACAATTGCTGGTGATACATTTGCTGGTTCTGTTTGTATATTTTCTTCTTCATCTCTAATTGCCTGACTAGTGACACCGGTTATATCAGCGTCATCGTCTATTTTATCCTGAAATAATGTATCTGTCACATCCATTAATTGTGGTGTCTCTGGCGCAACAGGTTCAGGGACTTTCATGTTATCAATATTATCACTCATAACACCAACACCTCTAATAGGACCTATTTTTTTTATACCCATTATTATACCCTGTTGTTTCTTAGGAAGAGGTTTTTTACCGAGTTCTATTAAAAATGACATTGTTATATAAATAAATATATATTAAAGTTTTATATTAAAATAATTAATCATTACTAATAAAGAATTAAGGATAAAATCAACCAGTAATAATATTATTATCCCTATTAATTCTCTCAATAGCCATATAACATGCTAACTGTTCCGCTTTCTTTTTTATTTTATGAATACTTGAACCAAGCAATATAAATAAATTACCTCTAATATCCAACCTTTCTTGTAAATTGTCATATGATAAATTATCAATTTCACTATTATTATGATTTATATCTTCAATCGGTATATTAACACATAGATAAACCCCCATATTATACCCGTTATCGTCATGTTCTATTATTAGATAAGTTGGAGTTGTCTTAAACTCTTTTTGTATTTTTACCTGTAAAATATTCTTATAATTATCGTCTTCCTTAATTAATTTTGTCCAATTTATATGTTTCTCAAATATGGATTCTATAAAAATCTGAGCCATTTGAAATCCCGGACCTGTAACAAAAACATTATCGAACCAATGTTCTTCATCGTGAATACTTATCTTATTAAAATCCAAAAATAATGCTCCTAAAAATGCCTCAAATAAGCACCCTAGTTTTTTTAGGTTAGTTCTTATATTTTTCTCTTCAGCATGTTTTGACATTATACTCCATTTATGGAGACCCATTTCATATGCAAGCCTCCCAATATGTTCATTCTTAACAATGGCAATTTTTTTATCAGTCATAAATCCTTCGTTTTCCTTAGGAAAACGTCTGTATAAATAATATTTTGTTATACATTCCAAAACACCATCTCCTAAAAACTCAAGTCTCTCGTTTGATTTTGTTTTTAATGATATACAATTGTCTGGTTTATGAGCAATGGTAATATTATTTTGTAAGTTGTCTAAGAAAGGTCTTTTTACATATGATTTATGCACGAATGCCCTCTTATATAAATTCACATTATGAACCTTTCCTGGTATACCATAACGTGTAAGTATGGATTGAATATGATTAACGGTGATCTCTTTATTTAATGGATTATATGGATCAAAAATAATTTCTTCTTCGCTTGTCTTAATAATATCTATATCGCGCATAATATCTTTCATATATGACGTTGAATCACTATCACAATCAACATCATAATTACTACTTGATGATGATGATTTTTCAATAATGGGATGTTGTGCTATATTATTTTTATTCCTTACAATATTATTGTCAGGACACATTGAAACTTTATTATTTCTAAACATATATTTATGATATATATATCGTGTAATCTTTATATTATATTAAAAATTTATTTATAGATGAAATAGATGTTTTATTTATACGCCTAACTTTGCCTGTTTTTGTAGTATATTTTATATCTTTGAGACAATCATTATTTTCTTTTAACGCATCTATCAATCGTGATATTGTTTTATATTTATCCATAATTGCAATAGATGTAATTGTGCTTATACCGGGTATTTGTGATAACATTATAATGCTTATATTATCAGGTGTAATATTATCTTTTTTAATGGTTTTAATAGCAGATATATATTCATTTTTTATATTATTATTATTATCTCCACTTCCACCATTTATATTACCCGTATTAGTAGTATTATTGTCAGGGTCATGAACATTAATATTAAGATGACCATTTTGCATAACCTCATTATTTGTAACCATATATTTGGATTTATCATTATAGTATGCTTCTCTCTTATTTTCTTTCAGGATTTTATTATAAAAACGCAATATAATTGTCGCTGTTTCTTGTATATCAAATGAGCGTAATATAGAAAATCCTTTATGATATAAGATACTACATAGTGAAGAATATATAATATCAGGTGTAATCTTAGTGAATTTAGAATTCACATCTTGTATTTTACCTTCTATGAGATAAATTATATTATGATTATGAAGAGAATTATATGATAACCGTAATGATTGTTCATTATATCTACCATCTTTTATTGAACTCGCTAGGTCATTCACGGTTTTTCTCTCTATTATTATTACTTCATTGTCATCATCATCTAGAAATATTATATCACCCAATGGGAGTTGTCGTGTTTCAAGTTGAATAATATCTTTGTATTGTTTTGTTTTATCAATGATGTTTTGAATAATGGGAATTAAATCTTTCTCCCTGTTATCTATGATTAATTTCATTAAATTTATTAAATTATACAATAAACTATATCGGCATGTTTAATATATTTTATTATAGTATAAAATAGAATGATGAAATATGTGCGTGATATAATAGAAAATGAGTATATTGTATGGGGAGGAGGTATTATAGTTGTAATCTATATATTATTGAAATTATTCTCAGTTCAGAGAGATGTAGTTGAATCACTTACAAATAATGATTCCCCACCTGGATTTGAAATAATGGCGAAAGGAAAATTAGATGATTTAAAAAAAAGCATAAAAATGGGCGAGGATATGTTGAGGATAGATAAATATAAAAATGAATATGAAGACCTAATTATTGATTTAGATGAAATTGTAAATTACGGGATATTAACATCTATAATTATGGTAGGTGATAAAGTAGCAAAGGGAAATAATAAAGATAAAATGAATGTAGATGCATTAAAAGAAATCAATGAATTATATAAATTTAAGGAAATATTGAATTCTACTATGGAATTTTTGGATAAAAAATAAGGGGATATATCCCCTTAGACCCCTTTTTTAAATGGTTGTTAAAATGATTATTAAAATTATTGTTAAAATGTTTATTAGAAGGAAATGTAAAATATCCCGTTAGACCCCCGGTTTTTGGCATTACCTTTTTATAAAAGGTATAATATATCCCGTTAGACCCCCGATTTTTGGCATTACCTTTTTATAAAAGGTATAATATATCCCGTTAGACCCCCGATTTTTGGCGTTACCTTTTTATAAAAGGTATAATATATCCCATTAGACCTACAGTTTTTGGCGTTACCTTTTTATAAAAGGTATAATATATCCAGTTAGACCCCCGATTTTTGGCATTACCTTTTTATAAAAGGTATAATATATATTTTTTGGCATTACCTTTTTATAAAAGGTATATATATATGGACAGTTTCAATTCAATAATAGAATATTTAACAAAAAATAAAACACATATAAATTTTATGATTATTGGTATATTATTTATGTATGGGTTCTATTATTTTCTCTCTATGTACAAAGAAAATAAAGAGCCGTTTTTAGGAATGAATGGACGTAAAAACTGTCCTAACCTACTAATAAAAAAAGGTGATAAATATTTTATGTACAATACTCAAAAAACTCAAGTCCCGGGGGTTAATCCAATCCAATTTAATAATTTAGAAGAATACGTTGAATTTACACAATGGTTAAGTTCATCTGGTATTAAATGTCCTATATTGTATGCAGAACAGACATATGACACACAAGGTGAGAGAACATATAAATTCAAGAGCGATCCAAAACAACCAATGAACGGATTGCCTCCAGTCCCAACAACAAAATTATTTGATGCTGGACATAATAAAGGTAGTATGCCAGGATTTGATCCACATAATCAATACATAGGTGATAAGACGCCGTTAGATGAAGAAAATAATAAATTAAGCGATAATCCAATGGACAATAATTTTGGAGGAAAAGAATATGCTGAAGACCAAGTAAATAGTGGAGCATATGCCGACAATCAAGTCTCTATTTATGTTGATAATAAAATATAATATATATATATAAATGGCTGACCCAGGAAAACTAAAAACAATAGATTATATTCGTCATGGGACAGATATATTATCTATATACAAAATATTAAAAAGTGGGTCATTAAAGAGTTCGTTAGAATTAGGTAGTTCTGGAACAACCGGTGAAGATAATAGAATTATATATTTTACACCTGTAGCTTATAAATTTTTGACCTATGAAAAATCTACATCTATAATATTGGATTTTGATAAAACTATAGCGAAATATAAATCCTTTTTTATTAATAATAAAAATTCTTATGGACCCGGTAAAGGAAACCCAAATAGAAGAGGTGGATGTCTATGTAATTTCACTTATTATTCTCCAGAACTACCACAAGACTTGTATAAACCACCAGTAGGAGAAAAATGTTTTGTTACATCTCTGGAGAGAATATCTAATATTGTAATAGACTCTAATAAGCAAGAAGATGTATTTGAAAATTGTGATGGTGGTCCTGAAATAGGGTTTTATAGTGGTAATATATCATTAGATAAATTAATAAAATATATATATTTACCTGAAAAAAGTGCTTTATCCAGTTATACAATTAGAGAATTAGCAAATATAAATGTTAGTGTTGATGAATTATATGATACAATTAAAAGTAAGGTTCAAGAATATGGCGGTGAATTGATAATAAATAATAATTCAGGAAGACTAGCTGGTGAAATTAATGAAAAACACAAAACGCCAACTAAAAAACCAGTTCTAAAAAATAAAAATCATAAGAAGACCATTAAAAAGACCAATAAGAAGACACATAAGAAGACCCATAAGAAGACACATAAGAAGACACATAAGAATAAATTATATAGGAATAAAAGAATTATTAATAAGAGTAATAAGAGCAATAAGAAGAAAATATGAATACAATTATAAATACAAATATTTGTTATAAAAATTGAATTCAAAAATAAATAAATAAATGGTAATATAAATAACCTATAATAATGCCGTGCCCATTTACAATGTTATCTCATGATTTACATACTAATAAACCCAAAAATATGAATAAAGAATACCTAAAAAACTCCTCTTACGATTTAGTAAATAGAATGATTATATTAAAAATAGATAATTATAGCCAGTTTTCTCTATTGAAATATGTATATTTATTCTGGTTGTCTCATAAATCAACACCTATTATTAACGAGTATCCTGACATTAATGGTTCAGAAAAAGATAAAATAAGGGAAGAATTTGAAATTCTATTAGACTTAATCAAAATAGATAATCCACAATTCTATAAATATTATACTAAAGGCGGAAATGATGTTTTAAAAAATATAGTCGATAATAATATTACCGAAAATAATATTAAAAATGATAATGTTGTTACAATTGAAACTGGAATTGAAACCGTTTCTGAAAGCGATAATATGAGTATTGTTACAGAAATTGAAGAAGATAATCCTGAATTAGAAATTCAACAATCAATAACACAAGAATATACAGATGTTAATGGGATAATTTGGATATGGAATATTCAAGAAAGGAGTTGGAATATATCACCCTTATTTATTCAATATTCGCACATAACACCTCCAATTATAATAGACGGTTTAATATACAGTTTTCCACAGGTGTAAATACCACATGTATATAATATAAGTATTGTAATAAAAGGGATATTGATATAGTGATAATAAATATAAATAGCTAATATAATAAATTTTTAATTCGGGAATTGTGTATTATCGTGTTCGTGTTCAACTTCATTCCAAGTAGCTGTTGTGTGTCCCTCATTATCAGTAGGCAATTCCATTTTGATTACTATTTCCATTTCTATTTTTAGCGGTGCTGAAGGCGTAGGTTTATAAAGTCAAGTAGAATGATATTTAGCATATCGTTTATGACCGAATTTTTTACTATTGGCTAATAATACTTGTAATTATGTTTTATATCATAATTAAATAATTCGTCCAATACATCGTAAATATTAGTGTATACGATTTTATTGGAGATAATATTATTTACTTCCTGATTATATTTATTAGCTCCATAATTACGAATTATATTATTTATAATTTTTTGTTTTGTTGGAAAATATTATTAGTTATAATAGTGGGTTTAAATTTACTGTATACCTTAGTGGTCCCTCTTGTCGTTTCAATAGTTATATTTTAAACATTTTTAAATCCATTCAAAAACATATTGAAATAATGGATAATAAGATATTATAATAATATATAAAGAAATAACAATATTATTAACATACTAAATAACCACAATAGATATATATATATATTAATTCAAACCATAACAACGCATATTATGATTTGTATCGATTGGGAAAGTCTAACAAAAACAGAAGATATTGAAAAAATAATGGATACGCTATATCATCCTATGGTTAAATGGGATTTTAGTTATATACTTGATAATCCTGGTATTAGAATGAAACATTATTATAAGTTATATAGTGAGTTAGAATATGATGATTTTACAAAGTTAGGTGATATAACTAAAATAAAAGATATCATACTTACAGATATAGAATTTTTCATAAAAGAACATTATTATGCTAAGTGGATAACTGACAATCATAATATATATAAAATGATTGATTATGAATTTTTTAAGAAACATTATAATGTACCTTGGAATATGTTATTAATGGCTATGCATTGTAAATTAAGTAAAGAGTTTTTAGATGATTTTTCAATGCCTGCTGATATTAGTTGGGAAGACGCATTTAAAAAAAAATATTTGGATAGTTTTGGTTTATCGTTACATAAAGATATACATTTATTTAATGATAATACTAAGGCATATAATTCAATTATTGAATATAATAAAGATTTTTATGATATTAAACTTCCTTAAAAACGTTATTATTCTCAAAAATATTCACTATTTTCTTTAAGATTATATAGTGCCTAAATAAAATCAGTCCCACAATCTTTTTCAGGGATAAGTTCTAACTTTGAAATTAATAATTTCAATTTAATAATTTCTTCATATCTAGTACTATTTTTTTCTAATAAATCATCAATTTGTCTTTCTATAGCAGTTAATTTTAATTTTTTAATTTCTATCAATTCTAAAATATCTTCATCATCAATGTCTTTATTTCTTGTTATTAAATCCATTATATTATTTTTTGTATGAACAAGTGATTTTAACAATTTAATATCACCGTCATGTTCATCGTTAAGTTTGTCATATTTATATTCATAAATATCATATAAGTCGTCTGCTTTTTCCCAAGGGTCTTCTCCAGGGAATGAAATTACTATATCCTTTATAATATCATTCCTATCATATGTAATATCTCTTGTTTCACAAGTATCTTTAATTGTATATGTAATTTTTTTTTCTTTACCTGTTCCAGCAATTTTTTGGATTTGTTTAATGTAATCACTTCCAATTGTAGGATTACATACAACATTATTATCTATAATAAAATCTATAACTTGGTCTGACAAGATTTCAAGTCCTTCTTTATTTTCTATTATAGATGAAGTAAATGATGCTAATAGATCTTGTTGTATGTTAACATCATTTACTATGTGAATATTTCCATAATTATCAATAAGTTTTATTGTCTCAATTCTCCCGTAGTTATTAGTGAACAAAATATAATCAATAATAGTAATATTTGTATTAAGATTAAATTTAGTTTCACCTTCTTTTGGTTCCCATTTGAACATAATTTTAAAACTTTGTGAATCATCAGCACGATATTCAAGTGAATATGAAAATGTGGAAATTTTCATTTCCTTATTCATTACTTTATTACTAATTGAATACTTTTTATTCAATACAATATTACTAAGCTTAGCCCTATAATTAGGTGTATATGTTAAAACAGGTTCTTCAAAAGACATTTTGAGTATTTTAATTACTATTATTATTATTATATTTTTGAATTCAATTTTTTATGTTATGTGTTTTATAAATAAAATAGTAATATAACATAAAAAGCGAAATATTAATCTTTGAATAATTATTTATTATTACAATAATGAAACATATCTATATTGTTAGTATGGCAACGAAATATTGACACTGGATAAATAATCTTGCTGTTAAAACATATTTCTTAGCCTTAGTTATAATAAAAAAAGGTATATATTGTTGGTTTAATATAGGATATATTTATATATATATTTAAGAAGGCATATTTGTTGTGAGATCATCTGTATCATCGGTATCAATACATTCTAGAAGGGGTGCTGACGGGGTTGGATGAGTATCATCTGTATCATCGGTATCATCGATACATTTTAGAGGGGGTGCAGAAGGCGTTGGATGAGTTTCAACCACATTCTCTAATTCAAGTGTTTTCTTATTAACACTGTCTTTTTGTGGAAGCATTTTAAGATAATTAGCATATATATCAGGGGTTAAAGTCTTGATGAAAGATGCGTAGTATCTTGTTGATTTTGGTTTATCAAATATTTCACACAAAAGTTCATCCATAGTGGAGAATAAGATTTTATCACGAATAAATTCATATCCAAACTTTTTAACTATTTTATCCCTAATTAAATTCTTATCCAAATCCGTAATATCATCATTATGAATAATAGTAATTGGATGAATAGAACTAACATATTTGTCATATTCTTTTTTATCACATAGTAAATATGGAATTTTACCAGTTATTTGTTCAATGTTAGGCATACCTATCAAACCATGAAATAATTTAATAAAATCAGTCATCCATCTGTTAACAATATCACCTTCCGGGTGGCAACCTATAATATTAACAAAACTGTCTTTATTAACAGGGTTTTTAATTTTTCTCAAATCAATATCTTTTCTATATACATATCTACGGTAGGATAATTTACCTGACAAACGCGTCATGGTTAAATATTTAGAATCAATTACTAAATCATTCTTGTTGGACATATGCAATATAGGTGTAATTTTATCCATTAAAATGTCATTTTTTCTACAATTAAGAACTAGACATAAACTTGCTCTTCCAAAATATAAATCCCCTGTACAAATAAATCCGCAATTAGAGTTCCTATTAGAAGACAATGACGATGTGTCATTAAAATAATGCACTACGCTAAGGTTATTCATCTTTAAACCATTCATAATACTAAAACAATTAACTTCTTTAATATAATATGTAGGTGGTATTGAGGACGGATACTTTATATAGATATCAAAAGGGATAATAGTAATAAAATTATTGCTTGAACAAGTACCCATATTAAATATAGTGTATTAATGTGGTTACGTTTCATTGTAGATTATAAATCAATTTTTTTGTAATTTACAAGGAAACGAAATGAGTAATAAAACTTTAAAATAATTATAAAATCTGTATATTAGTAGTATAAAGTATTGAAAAACGTCCATAATTCTATCACCTATAAATAAGAATAAAACTTGGAAATAAAAAAATATACACCCAGTGGGGCTCGAACCCACGACCCTTGGCTCATAAGACCAATGCTCTACCGCTGAGCTATGAGTGTTTGTAGTGTATTATATTGGATATTTCACTACTTCAATTTTTATTTCATAACATGGTTGTAGAATAATCCAAATATAAAGTATAATGTATGGTTTTGTATATCCAAATATAGTTGATAAATATGCTTTATTTTTGGTTTAATATAAAATTGATTACTAATAATAATATAAAAGTAAATGCAACAATATAATATTATGGATTTAACGCAACTTATACTTAATAACCCAGATAAATACTGGGATTGGGAAACGCTTTCTTCAAATAATGAATTTGATGCTATAAAGGTGTTAGAGAAGTTTCCAAATAAGAATTGGGATTTGAGTAAAATAATGTGTCGAAAAGATTTCGATATTTCGATAGTAGATAAGTTTCCAAATATGAGTTGGAATTTATCGGAATACGTCAAGCTTAAATTAACTATTGAAGAGTTTGTAAAATACAAGTCCATACAATGGAAAACATTAAGGTTTGTTAATAGAAATGATATGATGGAATTCGTGGATGCTCGTCCTGATTTTGACTGGGAGTGGGAATTACTTTCATATAATGAAAACATTACTAAAGAGTTTATCGAGAAATACCAAAATAAAGACTGGAATTGGAATATTCTATCATATAATAAATATATAGATTATGATTTTATTAATATGTTGCCAGATAAAAATTGGAATTGGAAATACTTGTCGAATATTAATCATATTAATGATAAAAAGAAAATTTTAAAATTAAAAAGG
>Ga0307935_1000782_pt1 | contig 12657 bp, 14 predicted proteins | sample OrgLakmetageno92_FD_201827 | JGI IMG/M metagenome (GOLD analysis project Ga0307935, IMG submission 201827) | Saline water microbial communities from Organic Lake, Antarctica - #92 | ecosystem: Environmental > Aquatic > Non-marine Saline and Alkaline > Saline | place: Antarctica: Organic Lake...
TGACGATACCCCGCTGAAGGTAAATCCCGAAACAAGGAAATGCTTTCATCGAGGTATCGAGCTGGTGAAAACCATCTTGGGAGCAACTATTGTTTTCCTTTTTGGATATCGGTGAAACCCTATAGCCTCGGTATGCAGACACCCAGACAACTTGCTAAACGCTTTGAGTGCGGCGAGCTCGACCGCCCAGAGTTTCAACGGCTCATGGCTGAGCACGCACGCGAGATCATCGAAGAAATCGAGGAAGATTACCGTAACCCCGTTGCCGCGTGGATGGAGACACGACTTGCCGTTTCCGCCGTGAAAAAACTCCTCCGTAAACAATCCGCCTATCGCATCAGAGAGGTTCTAATCGCACTTTCGGAAGCACCCGGATTCCCCCTAGCGAAATATCTTTGGAACGCAGCCCACCCAGATATCCCACTGCATTGCTTTTTCCGAATCCGCAGGGAGCCGGTATTCCGCATTCTCGATATGATCTCGAAGAGTGGGCGTGTCGAAATTGAAATGGAGATTCTGACTAAGAAAAACCATCAGCGTCTCACTTTACAACGAAACGACAGCTGGCAGCTTGTAGCTCCTTCTTTCTCCGCAGATGGAAGTCCGGCATCAATCAAGACTTCGCGAGATGCTTAACGCAGAGCTGGCTCCACGTCTCAAGGCGCTCATGTAGCGCACCATTGAGCTCCTCGACTGTTGCCCAACTTAAATCTGTCAGTGCGTCTTCTTTCGATGAAACCTCGTCACTTTCCAACTCCACCAAGTGCACCACGCCCAGATGGACTTGACCGACTGAGTTCGATTCATCGTTCAAAAGACCGATGATACGCATCTCGTAATCTCCGGCGATGTCCAGCTCCTCGTCGATCTCCCTCTGCACTGCGGCATAGTAAGCCGCCGCGCCTCTTCTACCTTCCCCCATATCGACAGGATTGATGTGACCACCAACACCAACCGAAAGCTTGGCATGCAAGCGGTTCTCACCACCAGACTTGCCACGCGTGTAATGCAGAACTCGGTTACCGCATTTAAAAACGCAGTAAGGGATCAACTGCTTGTGCGAGGGATCTTCTTCGGCCTCCGCCCGATCCAAAAAGAAATGATTCTCATCAACCAGCAACTCACCAACCAAATCATCCACGCCATCAGTTTTGATTCCCTCGAATTTCCCCAATGATTCAAACAACGAACGTTTGACCACTAACACCTCTTCACCTGCGTATTTCGACATGCGGGATAGTTGAAACTCCAGCCAGTCAGGACAACCCAGAAATCAAACTTCGTGAAATCCTCTGCTTACCTCTCGACTTGGCCATAGCATCCGTTAATTTCTCGATCAGTCTCATATGCCATCATCAAGCTCCCGAACCAAAGCCGCTCCTTTTTCATTTAATGGAGAAACCGTCGAACCCGGCTCTCGAAAACTCATTTCAGTCCATGCTGGGACGACGATGAGTAATCTCCCACTCACCATCACCGCAGACATCATGCACGGCAAGAAGCCCGGCCCGTGTCTTTTAGTCATTGGCTGCATACACGGAGATGAAATCAACGGGACCGAAATCATTCGCCGTCTTTTAGCCTCCCCTACAATGAAAAAACTGCGCGGGACTCTCGTCACTGTCCCAATCGCAAATTTTCCTGCATTCGCCTCCAGAACTCGCTACCTCCCCGACCGCCGCGATCTGAACCGTGTCTTCCCCGGCTCAGAAAAAGGCTCCCAAGGCGCGCGCATCGCACACGCACTCACCACCAAGTTTCTCCCGCTCTGCGATGCAGTCATTGATCTCCACACCGGTGCGGTTAATCGCCCCAACCTACCCCAGCTCCGTATCGCCAGCGGAGACGACGCCTCATGGAAGCTCGGACTCGCCTTCGCAGCCCCCGTCACCATGCTTTCCCCACTCAGGCCCGGGACGTTTCGTGAAGCTGCCTTTGACCTTGGGAAACCATTCGTGCTTTTCGAAGGCGGTGAGGCCTCGCGCCTCGATACCTCATCGATACGCTTTGGCGTCCAAGGCATCACCACCGCAATGCGCTACATGGAGATGCTCCCACTCAGCCGCAAGCACCCACAATCAGAGCACGCTGGAACCATCTCAAAATCCTCCCGCTGGGAACGCGCCCCTTACGGCGGATTATTCATTCCACTTGTCGCGCTTGGTAAAGCCGTCGCAGTAGATGACGTCCTCGGCTACATCGTGCCGCCCCTAGGAGGGAGTGATGCCGTTGCCGTTATTTCCACGACAGATGGCATCGTTATCGGGAGAAATAACGAAGGCCTCGCCGATGAAGGAGACGCCCTTTTCCACATCGCATCGTTCCTCGATGCTGGTTCCGCCGAAACACAGATTCAGGAATCAAATGACTCACTTCCTGAAATCGATGACGAAGAAGAAGGCCATCCAGTGCGCTATCATCCTTTCGCAGATTGACGCCTCGGCAGATCAGTGAAAGCTAGAGCGCAGATGACAACCTTTCAGTTAGAAACCAAAGAAGCCATTTCTGAGGCCCTTGAAGCTCTCGGCGAAGCCATCGAGAGCCGCGACGGCGTCCAAGCATTGGAGAGCCTGAAATCCCTCGATTGGGAAGATCAGCGGCGCGCGATTTCACGACTCTCGCAGGATGAGGTAGAAGCATTGGTCCAAATCCTGGGCGCGGAGGATGCGGCGAAACTCTTATCCCACCTCACCGAGGCGCAGGCGGTCGAGATCATTGAGAACCTCACCAGTGCGGAAGCAGCTTCCATTCTTTGGGAGCTACCGCCCGAGGAATCATCCAACCTTCTGCGCGAACTCCACGAAGATGATGCGGAGGAAATCATTTCCGGAATCGAAAATTCCGATGACCAGAAAGAACTGCGCAAACGTCTCGAATATGACGACGGAACCGCGGGCTCCTTAATGCGCGGCGCTCCGGTAATGTTCCGAGCACAATCCACTGTCGGCGAGGTGCTACAAGACCTCGGTGAACATGCCGAAGAATACTCCGACCGCGATGTCCAGTATCTCTATGTCATCGATAAGAAAAAGGTCCTAGTCGGCGTCCTCCGGCTTCGAGATCTGGTTCTCTCGCGACGCAACGTCCCCGTGGGAGACCTGATGATCCCAGAGCCTTTCACCGTCATCGATACCATGCCACTGGAAGAACTCGCCGAGGTCTTCGCACGTAAAAAATTCTTTGGTCTCCCAGTTGTCGATACAAACGGGCGCTTGCTCGGCGTTGTTCCAAGCGCCTCGGTCGAACATGAAACCGCGGAAGAGCAAGCGGAAATGTTCCTTCAATCAAGCGGTATCGTTAATGGTGAAGAACTTCGTTCCATGCCGCTCAAAGACCGCTGCGTGAAACGTCTCGCTTGGCTAGGGCCAAACATCGTCCTCAACATCGCGGCTGCATCCATCATCGCCGCGAACGAAGACACCCTGCAGCAAGTCATCGCCTTAGCCGTCTTCCTACCAATCGTCTCCGACATGTCAGGATGCTCAGGCAACCAAGCCGTCGCGGTCTCCATCCGCGAGCTCACCCTCGGCATTCTGAGACCTGGCGATTACTGGCGCGTGGTCATCAAAGAAGGCTCGGTCGGAATCATCAACGGAATCGTCCTTGGCCTCGTCTTGGGAAGCATTGCCACTCTTTGGAAGGGAAATATTTACCTCGGGCTCACCGTCTTCATCGCTCTCTCGCTCAACACCATCCTATCCGTCATGCTTGGCGGCTTGGTTCCGCTGTTGCTCAAACGCTTGAAAGTCGATCCAGCACTCGCCTCAGGTCCCATCCTCACCACCTGCACCGACATGTGCGGCTTCCTACTGGTTCTATCAATTGCTTCCGCAATGATCACACAACTTGCCGGAATATAAATATCACCGCTAACCTTATTTTTAATGTCGTTTCCCCTGTTAAGAAGTGACCGAAAAAACGAATCGAGGCAACGATGTTAAAATCAGAAAACTGACTCGGATAAGAGACAAGCAAGCGTCTACTCGGATGGCACGGTGCCTTTGATTCTAACAGTATCAAGCATCGTCCAGCTCCAGCCAACATGAACCTGATCGATGTAATCCAGTTGATACGTTTCGCTTTTTAGATCATTGACGAAGGCTGCGGCGATCTCGCCCTGCCACCAAAAGAGTCCGCGGAAAACGGGAGTGCCCCATTGGTAATGACCGCTTTGATCGCTGCTTCTAATTTCACGTCTCCGGTTTCGCTCAAGTTGAAAAAGTCTTCCCTCGACCGCCAACACTTCGAATAAGGAGAAGGGCGTTTCCCACCTGTCCGTCCGTAGTCTTGACGTAGGAGGAGCCCCTTTTAATCAAGCGGAGTCTTTCTCTGCCTGTCCTCTGCAAAGGGCTTGGAAAGACCCTTCTCCTGACGACTGATCAGAAATGGAGAGCGAAGTGTCATAAGGACCGAACGGCGTTGGGAAAAATGCTGGTTACTCGATACTACCTACGGCGACGAAGCAGAAGCAGCGCTCCAAGTCCACTAAGAAGGGCGGCGGATGGCTCGGGAATTGAGGACACATCTGCGTAGCTAGCGCCAACACGGATTTCGTCCCACGTGCTGGTAAGTCCGTTTCCGTGATTGGTGTTGATCAAATCAAATGTGCTTTGATCTACTACACCGACAGATTATGCTACTACTACACCCAGCAGTAGATCAGTGCCTAACATATAGATAGTGACTGTATCGTTAGTGGCACCATCCGCCCCCCACTGCGCGTGGCCAACGATGAGGTGGGTCGTTGTCGTGACTAGAGTTCCACTGTCGCCGCTATTTACAAGCATATCACCATTCACATCAACTGAGGTAGCAGCTGGGCCACCTAGACTAGTAGCTCCCCAAGAAGTGGATTCCCAAGAAGTGGATTCCCAGAGTCCCGCATAAATTGCTCCCGAAGCACTGCAAAACCAATTGCTTGGCCTGCGCTTAAGCCGCCGTTAGCGCTCAATGTGTCGCTGCCAATGGTCATGTAGAAGCGTCCTGAACCGCTATCCACACGATAGAGCATGCTGAACCACATTTCCCCACTGTCTGCCAAAAGATTTGTATAGGCTGAGCTGGCGGTGTCGATAGTGGCATTATTGGCATACCAAGCGCCGGTAGCATTCACAGCGTTTCCACTGGTTTCCAAACTACCAAACGTCAAGTTCGAGACAACTGTCGGTCGGCTGTCACCTGCCCAGTTGCCCGTAAGTCCTGTGCCTGTTGCATTGCCCGTGAGTGATGCATTACTGTCTGCGAAGCCTTCATAAATGACCGCCGCCGCGCTAGCGACGGAGGGCGAGAGGCCGATGAGGAGGGCTGATGCCGCGATTGAGAATCTGGAGCGAGAGGGGCTCGTCGTGGGCCAAGGAGCCGGTCGGAGGAGAAAAATCGTCAATACACTGCCTGAAAGCACAACCGGCCTGCGGGTGGAGATCATGCTTTATGAGGAGAGTGGCAGCCGAGAGGACTACATGATCGAGCTACGCTACCAACTCCAGAAGGCAGGTCACTCAGTCTCGTTCAGCTCCAAGAGCTTGCTCGACCTCCGCATGGAGCCCGGGCGGGTGGCACGATTTGTTGGCAGAAGCACAGCGGACGCCTGGGTGGTCGTTGCAGGATCCAAACCAGTTCTCGAATGGTTTGCCGCACAGCCAAAGCCGGCTTTCGCGTTGTTCGGACGCCAGGCTTCGGTGAATATGGGTAGCGTCGCGGGATTGAAGTTCCCCGCTATTTCAGAGTCCCTGCGTATGCTTGTGGATCTCGGGCACCGCCGCATCGTGATGATGGTGCGTGAAGAGCGCCGCAAACCCGAGCCCGGAACCCTCGAACGGAAATATCTGGCAGAACTCGAGACCCTAGGAGTCACCACCGGTCCCTATAATCTGCCGGATTGGGACGACCAACCGTGTTCTTTTCAACGGTGCTTGGAATCCCTTTTTCTTACCACCCCACCGACCGCACTGATTCTGGACGAGCCGGCGCTATTCTTCGCCACCCAACAATTTCTCACGCGCCGGCGCCTCAGTGTGCCGGATGATGTTTCCATGATCGTGCAGGATGATCATCCTGCATTCAAGTGGTTCGAACCAAAGGTAACTCATCTGCGCACTGACCCAGATAAGTGGGTGAGTTTGGTGATGGATTGGGTTGGGAAAGTGTCCCGTGGCACCAACGACCGGCGCGAGACTCTCGTCAAAGCGAAGCTCATCGAAGGAGGAACTATCGGCCCAGCAACGAAAGTGAAATAAAATGGCCTAAAATAGGCAGGTGTTAGGTGGGATTTAGGGCTTCACGGCAGGCGATTCGAATGCCTCGGTGTGGCTGCGGAACGGTATTTCCTCCCTCACTCAGCCTTCAAGCCAGTGAGCACTGAGTAGGCTGCTTCGGCCATTTTTTGCGCACCACGTGCATCCGGATGAACGCGATCTGGGATCATATCCGGGAATCCTTCCAAGGCTGCATACATATCGATCACGCCCAGTCCCATCTCCTCAGCCAGCTTGTCGACCTGCGGAATTTGCTCTTGGATTCCGGCTTCAGTGATGCCGAAGGCACCCTTTCCGATCACCGGAACCGGCCGGCAGACATAGATGCGCGGCTTGCTTTCCAACTCTTGGAACGAAGCCACCAGCTTCTTGTAATCGGAAAAGAAACCCTCTTTAAACTTCCAGTTCTTCGCCTTGGTGTCGTTTGTTCCAAGCATAATGATCACGACATCCGGCTTCATCGCTAAAGCTTTTTGATAAGCTTTCTCCGCCATGTAAGGTCGGTCCCCTTTATCCATCAAGGTACGTCCGCTGAGCCCGAAGTTTTCCACTTTCCAATCATCGCCCAACAGAGATTGCAACTGCTTGGGATAAGTCGCACCTCGCGTCCCAGCGCCGGCCGTAATGCTGTCTCCCACACAAGCAATTTTTACAGGGCCTTCAACTTCCGAGGTATCAATGGGCCGCATCGGATCCCCTGCGAATGAGGTGAGGACCGTTACCGAAGCGGTGAGAAGGGAGAGATAAGCAGTTTTTAATTTCATGTTTGATCTAACAAACCGCGAAATCACTGATTCGTAAACCTCACATTTCAGCTATGATCTCTGCCAAGCGCTTGCGCTGAATCTTTCCTATGGAGCTCCGCGGGAATTCGGGAACTGAGAAACCTTTATCTATTTTCTCAATACCCCCTGCCTGCTGATTGTATTCGCTAAGAATTTCCTCGTTCACTTGCCCCTCAAAAACAGCTACCAAGATGTGCTCCCTCCGCTCCTCAGGGAGGGCAGTCACCACAAATGTTCCGGCAGAAATACGATCTGTGCCAATTTCTGAGAGGCGATCCTCAATCATTTCCAAATCCACCAAAACGCCCAACACCTTCACCAAAGAATCCGCCCGCCCGAGAGGCCGAACACTATCACCCTCGAGAATAACTCGGTCACTACTTAGAAATGGTCCGGAAGCGCGTGGCTGGAATTGCGCTTTCTCCCCATCAACAATCAGCGTGCCGCAAAACAAGGCGTCACCTGAAATGGAAAGCAAATCGTCATCGTTCATTGATAACTTCCAAATCGGCAGGGCCTGCATGGCACCCTCAGAAAACGGCTTACCTAGGGACTCCATTCTCTGAGTCGCGACCTGAGAACAAGTTTCAGTCATCCCATAACTCGCAAGCACAGGCCAACCCAGATCTCGCGCTGCCTGTCCGAGCTCATTTAAAAGCCTTCCTCCTCCAATCACTGCCGCGGCAAGGCAGTCCGGAGCCCTAAGCGATGCCGCCACAAGATCGTGAAGCTGGGTCGGCACCAAGGATACGTGCGTCACCTGCTCTTCGGCCACCCACTCAACGAATCGTTCTGCGTGCCATTTCTGGGGCAACTTTTTCAAGCCGCATCCAGCTTTGAAAACCCGGGCAAAAATGGCAAACCCGCCAACGTGATCCTCCGGTAAAGCCAATCCCCAGACTGACTGCTCCTTAACCCCCAGCCAATCATTCACCGCCTGCGCGGAAAGCAAAAGTGACCGTTTCTCGATCACGATCCACTTACTCGTTCCAGTCGTTCCCGATGTTTGGAATAACACACTGGATCCAATTCCATCGAGAAAAGGAAGCTCACCCTCCCATTTCCCTGCGGAAAAATGCGCAGAATCCTCCCAAAACTTTCTGGCGCTTAGATAGGAATGCTGCATTGCAAAAGGTTGTGGCTGCGGAATTTGGGAAACTGCGATTCAAAGCTCCACCCAAGTGAGCGCTGCCAGTTCATCGTTAAATCCCAGACCGGTTCCGGTGGGCGCTTTGAATTCAGGTCCCCATTCGCCCAAGCGGTCGACGAAACTATCCTTCTCGAAAAGATGATGCGTCTGCAGCCCGCAGGTAGTCACCAAACCGGGAAATAGTAATTCCGTGCGTGCCGCCTCCCACGCCGCGAAAGCCTGCCCCAAGGGATGATCCATGTAACTTGTGATTACTGCCCGTTGTGAGTTCATCATCGCGCCTTCACCTAATAAAAACGGCTCATCCACCGCCGGCTTGATCACTGTGTATTGCGCGGCCTTACGATGCGGCGCGGATTCTCTATCCACTGCTAAAGGCACACGATATTTTTTCCAAAGCTCGCTCCAGAGCTTCTCTGAGAAGGGAGAAATATCCTCGATGAAGTCGATGGACCGACGTGCCTTCTGTGAAATCTGACCAATGAATGCATCCGCGCTTTCCGGATCGAGTTTCTCGTTAAAATCGAGACGCCATTTCAAAGCAGGATACTCGCTAACCATATCTTCAAGAAAATCGGCCTCTGCAGGAAGATTTCTTCCTGCCTTCATCTTCACCGTATCAAACCCCGCCTCAACAGCACGTGCCAGCTCCTCTGCATCCGCATTCACCAGCGTCGCATGACTACGTGGAACCTCCATTTCCTCGAATAAAGATTCATCCTCCTGACGAGCTGCATCGTCAAATTCCGCACAGCGTATTGCCCTACGGACAATCGGCCAAAATCGCCGCCCTTTGAGATCATCAATGCATTTCTCCAAAGAGGGATCCCCCAGCTCGGGCCACGGATGAATGCAACCGTAGCCGTCGCCTACGCGTATCAAGACGCCCTCAAACTCTCGACGGGATGAAAGTGAGTTTAGAAAGCCGCGCGATTTCAGCCGGTATGGCGAAATCCAGACATCTTTGCGTTTGTTAAATTCCATAAAAATTCAGTGCCTCATGTCTCAGGAAAGCAACTCACTGGCAATCTCCATCCACTCATCTTCCAAGGTGACGCTCTGCGGTGGCATCTCACGGCCCGCACGTGAATACCAATAGCCCGCATTTCCTAAATCCCCCTCTTGTCTGTGCAGCCAAGCATGCACCCATGAGCCCGCAGCTCCTGGCACGTCTTCACAAAGATCATGGGAAGCGTCCCATTTACCTGCTCTTGCGAACCAGAGGCATCGTTCCAACACACTCGCACTGGAGGGCGGAAGCTTATCTAAAGCGGCGGATTTTGAGAGCTCATCAGCGGTCATAAGTCTTCAAAGAGATACGCTCAGATAGACTCCCAGCAAACAAAATTTCTCCGCTAGATAAATACGCATGTATTAAATCATTGCGTCTTCAGTGCGTTTTGGGACATGTTATTTGCATGCATTTCCACCATTTACTAAGAAATACTACATATGCGTCTGTATTCTTTATTTCCACCTGCTTCGCGCAGCTCCCTTCTTTATCCGACCAAGAGTGGGCAAATTACTTTTTAGCCATCGAGACCCGAGAATTTAAATTCGGCATCACCTCAAAAGGCGAGGAAACCTTCCACCCACTAAACAAAAGTGGTAAAATTCAGAGTGTTTATACTCCGGTTAAATTCAATATCGAGATCCTCGAAATTGACCCTGACGGTAAAACGGTCAGTAAACAAATTCGGGAAGACTCTCTAGAGACGAACGATTCCGCAATCTTGAATCCGAGGATTCCTGTCACCTACCGCGGTAAAGTCACCGGCGATGCAGCATTTCAGGTCACCTTCACCCCCGAGCGAGACGGTTTCGGAGTCGCGGGTAAGATCACTGATCAAGGAGACCTGAAGCATCAGCTTAAATTGGTCGTTAGCATTGGCTTTGATCCCTACCGCAAACTCAGTAATCCGGATAAAAGCGAATTGAAAACTTTTGAAAGCCGAACCCGCCGTGATCACCTGAAAGTGAATGTATCATTTTCCGAAAAAGATAAATTCGACTTAGATGAAAAAGTGAATCTCCAAGAAAAATTTCCTGACGGAGCAGAGAGTCTTAGTTACCGCGCTGATGGCTATGACAGTATCGATTTTGGCCTGCGAGCGCATGGAAACAGTAAGCTAACGTTTCCAGACGGTGAAGAACTAATGATCGGAAACGGTGTCAACGTGCAGTGGACAACTCAGGGCACTGAGCAAACTGACGAAGATAAATTAGTCGTCACCGCGAAGTGAAATAATCTCTCTCCCTTCACCCCCAAGATCTCACACTAGACGCTTGAAAGTTGAAAGCGTTCAATGAACTGGAATTTCACCGAAAAGATCCACCGGAATGATCAACCACATTCCCTTCGGATGTCGGTTGACGCCACGTGGTTTTACGGTAAAACTCCGCCGAACTTAAAGTTTAACCCTCAAGCACAATCAATATGACACTATTTCGACGTTTCCTCGGCCTTGCAATCGCAGCCTCACTCTTCGCAACTGCCAATGCGCAAGATACCAAACATAAAATTTCTACCGTAGATATGCAGGAGCTGTTTAAACAGTATTACCGCACGAACGAAGCTCAAGAGACAATCAATATAGAGCGCGCTCGAATCCAAAAAGATAACAATGAGCGCCTCACTCGCATCCGCGAACTGGAAACCAGCCTCGGCAACTTGAAAAAGCAGATCGAAGACCCTTCGATTAACGAATCAAAAAAACAAACACTCTACAAACAGTGGCAAATGCAGCAGCAGGAGGGCATCGCCCTTGACCGCGAGCGACGTGAATTCCTCCAACGTCGTAACCAAGCACTCAACGAGAAAATGGTTCAGCGCATGAAAGGCATTCTTGACGAAATTCGTAAGCTCGTGGAAGAAAAGGCAAAAACTGATAACTACGATTTTGTCTTCGATAAATCCGGACTCACCACCTCTCAGGTTCCATTCCTTCTTTATACCAAGGACGCCACAGATATCACTGCCGAGCTCCTTAAAAATCTTAACAAAGATGCTCCAGCACCGACTGAACCAGCAGATTCGGATTCCGATTCGGAGTAAATCTTACCTCCTAAATCTTTGCCCATTAGTCTGAGCCTTTCTGAACTCGCCGACCGCGTTGATGGAACCATCATCTGCGGTGAGGCGAGTTCCGCATTTTCCGGAATGGCGGCCCTCGACCAAGCCGGCCCCGGGGACATCAGTTTTCTTGGTAACGAGAAATACCTCCCACACTTTCTCGCTACCAAAGCTGGCGCAGTCATCGTTCCGCAGGGTTACGATATTCAGCCCAATGGCCCGGCTCTTATCGCAGTCCAAAATCCCTCTCTCGCCTTCGCCGAGGTCGTCAGACACTTCGCTGCGGCCACAAGAAAGTTCCACGCAGGTGTTCACCCTTCTGCAAGCGTCTCCCCGTTAGCTAATCTAAATCCTGAAACGGTTTGTGTCCGGCCCGGTGCCGTGGTCATGGACCAAGCAGAAATCGCTGATGGTGTGGAGATCGGTGCCAATGCGGTAATCCACGAAGATGTCAAAATAGGTTCCGGTTCTAGGATCGGTGCTAACGTCACTATCACTCAGGGCTGCATCATCGGCTCCGATGTCATTATTCATCCAGGTGCCGTCATCGGCTCCGATGGATATGGATACGAGTTTTCCAATGGACGACACATCAAGATCGACCAAGTCGGTATCGTCGAGATCGGTGATGCCGTGGAAATCGGATCGAACACCACGATTGACCGCGCGCGGTTTGGGAAGACCGTAATCGGTGAAGGCACCAAAATCGATAACCTCGTACAAATCGGCCATAACGTCGTTGTTGGAAAGCATTGCCTCATCATCTCTCAATGCGGCTTGGCGGGAAGCTGTGAGATCGAGGATTACGTCACCGTTGCCGCACAGTCTGGGATTGCAGGTCACGTTACCGTAGGCGCTAAAGCGATCTTAGCTGGCCGCACAGGAGTCACCACAGACCTTCCGGGTGGTGTGGTGTATTCAGGCAAGCCAGCCCTTCCAATGAGAGACGAGACCAAGCTCCAAGCGCACGTCCGCCGGCTCCCTAAATTGGTTGCGCGTGTCAAAGCTCTTGAGAAGGCACTTGCGGATAAGGCTTAAGTTAGCCAGTCGGGTGCTGAAATTCCACCTAGTAGAGGGGACCGAAGCATAACCACGGGATTCATTGGAGCGCCCAACCTTCGGAAGTCACTCAACCGACCACACGCTCTTCAACAGCGGTGCCTCCCTTGATATCACGATCAATGCTATCGAGAGTCGTTTCAGCAATCGCACTAAGAGCTTCTACAGTTAGGAATGCTTGATGCGAGGTCACAAGGACATTGGGAAATGTTAGAAGCCGTGAAAGCACGTCATCCTGAAGTGCCGTTGCAGAATGATCTTCGAAAAACACTCCCTCTTCCTCCTCGTAAACATCAAGCGCAACTCCACCCAGGTGGCCTGACTTGAGTGCGCGAA
>Ga0307935_1000786_pt1 | contig 12638 bp, 13 predicted proteins | sample OrgLakmetageno92_FD_201827 | JGI IMG/M metagenome (GOLD analysis project Ga0307935, IMG submission 201827) | Saline water microbial communities from Organic Lake, Antarctica - #92 | ecosystem: Environmental > Aquatic > Non-marine Saline and Alkaline > Saline | place: Antarctica: Organic Lake...
AATTCAGGTAGTTGTTTGATTAAATCGAAAGGAGAGAAGTTATACTTAGAACCTAAATACGCACTGTTCTTTGTTTCAAGAGCTAAATTATACACAAATCTACTACTACCAATATGCTTGGCAATCAACTCTTTTTGGGAGTTGGTCGGATATAATCTATATTTAAAACCTTTGAACATAGTGCAAATATACAACTATTTTAAACAAAAAACAAATATTATCAAAAAAAATATATTATCTTTACAAGATGTAAGTGTAACAGGAGTCGCTTACATCCCACCAACGCAAAAGCGATTAGTGGGTTTTACGCTCCGTATAATAAAAGCTAAAAACTAAAACAAACAAAAATGAGAGGAATGAGAAAAATTAGTTCAATTGAAAGTAATGCCTAAGGTGTATTAACTATTAGTTTTAATAATAGGACTACAATATATCTAGATTATAGTACAGATGATACTTTGATAAGTATTGGTGATAGTGATGGTAGTGATTCAAACATAAACATCAACATCGGTAAGGATAATGATGGTGTAATTATTGATTATCCACATATTGGTTACAACGAAGAATAATTATAGAGACCTACAGAGATGTGGGTCTTTTTTATTTTCTAATAACAGAAACCCTATGACTTAACCGTTGTAGGGTTTTTTTTGTTTTATAGTGAAATTAATCTCCCTGAGTATCAGACACTTACAAATTAATGTGAAAATAAATGGTCTTTTTTACGAACTTTGCTTTTTATTTATATATTTATATATGTAGGGCTTGATAGAGGGTCCACATATAAAACTAAAAGATATATGGAAGCAACAACTAAAATAACAAACCACCAAATAGTACTAGACTATATTATGAAGGTAACAGAAAGTACTGGTCACTTCTACGTAGGTAACCTTGGCATCGCTTCTAACACATCATTAACGATAAGTCAGGTAAGTACAGCGATTGCTAAATTAAGTAGCTTAGGGTTGATTATTAAGACTACTAAGGCTAGATTAACAGAAAGAGGATTTGCAGGAACAACAAGAACGATAACAATTAATAAAGAAGCAATAAATAATTAAACTATGAAACTAACAAACAGCAATAACAGAGACTACTTACTACTTGGAACCACATTAGGTTTCAGCTTAGGATTAGTAATGATAATACTAGTACAATACTTCAACTAAGATGAGCGATATTAAACAATCAGGTGATACAGGGTTTGACCCAGAGACGTGGAACAGACTCCACCAACAATTACCAATAGGGAAAGAAGGTGAAACAGTTGTATCTACAGACTTAAAAAACCTTGGATATACAGTTAACCAAACGATAGGTTATCATAATTATGACTTATCAGCAACAACCAAAGATGAAAGATTAGTAAGGGTAGAAATAAAGACAGACTTACTAGCTCACAAAACAGGCAACGTAGGTCTAGAGTATCAACAGAACGGATTACCATCAGGCATTGAAACAACAGAGAGTGATATCTGGGCCTGGTACATAAAAGGAAGCAATCAAATACTATATTTCGATACACAAACAGTAAGAAGTTTTATAACAGATGTATTATATATAACAACACGAAAGACAGTTAACAGTTGTTATTACTTAATACCAATACAACACATAATAGGAAAAGCAAAATTAATTAGAACAGTATGATGACCAAAGACCAAATAGAAGAAAAAATATGTGCTAACCAAGAAGCATTTAATATCTACGGTGATTTAATAAGAGATATCATTAAGTATCAATTTCACATATCAGATAATGAAAGGGAAGAGAACTATGAAGTATGTCAACACTCTTACAATAAAGTATCAAAGTTAATAGCTTTCAGTTCAGTAAAAATAAGTAGATTAATAGACATAAATAGTGATGAATTATTCGAATTGTTTATGCTTAATTATAACGCAGTAAAAGAAGAAATAAAATAACAATTATGAAAAACCAAGAAGATATTAAAAAACAAGAACTAGAAATGCAATTTTTAAAAGCATTAGAAGAATTATTCAGTGACTGTGATGATGATAACGATGATGACAACGATGATGATAACCCTGAAACACCATACGACGACACGGACGATTATAATGCGATGTTAGAGGACTTTAATAATAATGAAGAGCTAAAGACCCTAGTATATAGATTAGTACCTCACAGAGACCAGGAAGACGCATGGAGCGAAATACTATACCAAGTAGCAACAATAAAAGACAGAGCCACTGTACTTAGACTACATAATAAAACAACAAAGGAATTCCATTGGTATATGGTGAGGGTAATCTGTAATCAACTAAAAAGTAAAACAAGTCACTTCTATAGAAAGTACAGAAGACCAAGCCAAACAATAGATGGTAACTCACATACAATCATAGACGTAGCTAATGACATTGGTAATACTAAAGAAACTACTGATGGCTATGTATTCGATGTACTTCAACAGCACCTAATGCAAACAGATACCACAGACTTGATGATAGATAACCAAATGATAATGGATGAAGTTAACTTGTTTATAAGTACTCTACCGTTTTACGAAAGAGAAATATATAAGATGTATTATGAGGAAGAACTAAGTCACGTAAAGATATCACGAGTAACAACTATCCCTGCAACCAGTATTGGTAATACAGTGCGTAAAATTTTATCTAAGATACAAGAACACTTAACTAAACAAGGTATAGTTACAAAATAACAACACCAATAAATAATATTTAAATAAAAAATAGAACATGACACAAGAAGATAATGAATTAATTAAAAGCCTTTTACATAGTAGACCACACACAGCTGAACAAGGTGAAACTATTGTAGCATTATACAGAAAATATGTTAACCCAGGTATGACCAATAGCTGTAGCCGATGCGGCGGAAGTCTACACAACTACTTAAAGAGATTGGGATTATTAGTTAACACACACGAAAATAAATCAAAATAAAATGCAGAGCTTATTAAAAGACATAAAGAAACAAAAACTAGATAAATTATCTAATGAAGATAAAATACTTTTATTTAAAGATGGTGATTTTAATACACTTATTAAATGTCATATGCTTTTGTTTAAATCAAAGGCTAACAGTTATGCAAACTTTAACGAAGACTTATCTAATGAGTATTTTTCCATAATGCTGGAGGGAGCCGCTAACGCACTTAAATTATACGACCCTAGTAAGTCTCCATTCATAAGTAGTTACATCTGTAAGAGTGCTATTAACAACCTTAATGCGAGTTTAAAGAAGGGTACTATGCAGAAGCGTGATGGTGAAACTGTTGAATACAAAGAATACCATAGTGATGTAGTATATCAAACATATGATAATGATATAACTAAAGAAAAAGAGGTAAGTAATACACTAGATAAGATGTTATCAACACTTAATGATAGTGATAGGGAAATAATGAACCTAATGAGAACTGGACTTAACCAAGTTCAAGTAAGTAGGGTGTTAGGATGTACACATCAAAACATTAATAGTAAGGTTAAAAAGATAATGAAAAACCTACAAAAATATATAACAGAATTAAAATAAAATAATTATGGCTAATAGAAAGAGAAGAGTTCAAAAGAAGGGTAATAAAGATGCCTGGACTGACAAGGAAGTAATTAAGGTGGTTGGTGAGATGATTAAGGATGCTCAAGAAAACCCTACAGTGAACACACTTATGAGTATATGTTCAAGAGCAGAAATAAATAGAGATTTAATTGGGGATTGGGAAAAGAAGTTCTCTAACAACCCGCCAGTCCTCCGCATATTAAAGGAATTAAGGCAGTTAATGGAGTGTAGATTAATAGAAAGAGCATTGAATAATGAGATAAATGCTGGCTTTACAAAGTTCTTATTAAAAGCTAAATTAGGTTATACTGAAGAACAAAATAATGTAACAATAATCAAGGGTGATACAATCAGTGTATCATTTGACGATAATATCAATGTTCAAGATAACGAAGAAGATAACGAAGAAGATAATAAATAAATATAAAATGGGAATTAAACTAGAAACAATAGAAACTGAAGAACAAGCTATAATGTTTAGGAATTACCTTTCAATAGCTAGACAAAATCCAAGTATATATCCAGCAGAGTATGTTGAAGATATTATAAGTCAGTTAGAAATTTGGGATAATAAATAAATGAAGATAAAGTTAGATTATAAACCACATAAGAAGCAAAGGCTGATTCACAATGCGTGTTCAGCCTCTTCCGCTTATAAGTACATAACTGTAGTGGCTGGTAGACAATCAGGAAAGACCAGAGCAGCATCAATGCAACTCATTAAGTGGGCCTTCGAAAAGAAAGGACAGGTAATCTGGGTAGTCTCACCATCATCGTCACAAGCTACTAAGTTCTACAAGGGTATATTGAATCCATTGGAAGCGTCTGGGTTAGTTAAGAGTGCCACAGCATCAAAGGGTGATATTAAGATGGTATTAATTAATGATACTATAATTGAATTCAAATCTATATTAGCTAAGGATACACTTAGAGGTCAAACACTTGATTATCTAATATTAGATGAAGCAGCATTTATGGATGAAGAAACCATAGATGAAGTATTATTACCAATGATACTTACCAAACCTAATGCTAAGGTATTAATTACAACTACACCAAAGGGTAAGAACTTTGTTTATAAATGGTTTAGTAGGGGTCTAGGTGATAATCCAAAATACAAATCAATTAGATTTACATCAAAGGATAATCCACTTGCAGATTTAGATGCTATTAAAGGATGGAGAACATCTATGCCTACCAAGAGATTTGAACAGGAGATACTAGCTGAGTTCGTTGATTCAGCAACAGTCTTTGAGAACATTAATGAGTGTATACACGTACCATCAGGTAAAACAGCGAGTAACTACGCAGGGATTGATGTTGGGATGAAGAATGATTACACTGTGGTCACTGTATTAGATGACAATGGATATATGGTAGCTATGGATAGATTTACAAATGTAGATGTAACAACACTTGTAAATAGGGTAGTTAAGTTCTTATCTCAATTTGAAATGAAGAAGATATATATTGAAGCAAATAATCAAGGACTACCAGTATTTAATTTGTTGCAACAACATTTGTTTAATAAGATAGAACCTTTTAATACTACAGCAGTAAGTAAGCCATTAATTATAAATAATCTTATAGCAGCATTTTCAACTAAGGAAATAAAGATAATAGATGATGATGTATTAAAGAATGAATTGGAGAGCTTTGAAGAGAAGTATAGTAGCACAGGTAAGGTACAGTTCAGTGCACCAAGCGGAATGAACGATGACTGTCCCATGAGTCTAGCAATAGCCTGGGAGTGTTATAATAAGAACAAGCATCAATTCATAGCAATTGAGTTTTGATTAGAGGCATATATAAAAATATTTAGATAAAAAAGAAAAGATATGGTTAAGATTAAATTTGGAGAAGACATATATGAATTACCAACAACATGGAATGAAGTTAAGATATTTCATTACCAAGAAATAAAGAAGTTAGACTATGCTGAATTAGGTAAACTAAAGTATATTATAAAAGTAGTTCAAGTATTCACAGGTCTACCTGAACAAGCAATCATTAATTCACCAGCATCAGCACTTACAAAGATATATGAGGTAATTAGTTTTATATATACTGAACCTATGACCAATGAAATAACAAATAAGTTTCTAATTGGTGATGATGTATATACACTTAAAGAATTCAGTGACTTAACAACAGGTGAGCGTATATCACTTGAAGTATTACTAGAGAATGAGATAGACGATGTATTCCCTGAGATAATGGCAATACTATTCCAGAAGAACGATGAGACCTTCAACGCTAACACAATGAATACAATAGCAGATGATATAGCAACTGAGGTGGGGATAGGTCAATTATATGGTGTGTTACTTTTTTTTTGTCAAGTCGAAAAAACCTTTTTAGTCAATATCCAAAATTATTTAGTAGTGCAGAAGGAGATACAGAAGATGGAGAAAATGACGAAGACGAAGAGGATGATATACAAGACAAAGAAGAAGATGAAACAAATATCAGACTATATTGGAAACAGTTTGTCAACACACTGGCAGAAGGGCGATGGTTGGATGAAGAGAAGGTTTATAAAACAAACTTCGTAGCAGCGTTAAATCATATGTTGTATAAGGTTATAAAGCAAGAGCAAGAAATAAAGCGTACATCAGGTAATAGATTATTATAAGAATAGTCGCTACAATATTAGATATTTAAAATAAAATAGAAATATGGGAACATCAAAATCATTAACAATAAACCAAATCGTAGAAATCTTCAATGATTTTGCTAATAGACATTTACAGATAAATGATTTTTATATTGGTGCCGTCGATAAAATTGGTGATAGTAAAGAATTCGTATACCCATTATTCGCTGCTATACCAGGTGATATAATCATAGGTAGTAACCAATCAAATGGTATACAACGTACAGCAGAGTTTAGATTTACTATACTAGCAGCTGACCTTGAGAAGAGAGATGATAGCAACGAAACAGAACTAAGAAGTGATATGGTTCAAATACTATCAGACTTCATTGCAGAATGCGATGAGAATGAATTCTTTTACACCAATCAAATTGAAGTTATTGGTGACTTAGTAATGACACCCTTCACAGAAAGGTTTAGTGACCTTGTTACAGGTTACGCATTACAGTTCAACTTAAGAGTACCATTTCGCTACCTTTATTGCGAAGCTCCAGCAGCTATTAAAGAAGATAAAAAAATAATTGGAGATTGCTAATGACAACTGAAGAATTAGAAAAAGCGGTTAATAAGTTTGGTATTGATACGGTAGTAGCCATTGGTGCTGCATTGAAGAGCGTAGGAGCGGATAACACTGGTCAGTTAATTAATAGCCTAAGGACAGAGCTTAAGGATACTGGTGATGGTATTGCGATGATGATAAAGGGTGATGAGTATTTTCAAAATATTGAAGAGGGTAGATTACCTGGGAAGCAACCACCATTAAGTGATATAGTTAAATGGGCCAAGAGTAAAGGATTACCAGAAGGAGCAGCATTTCCAATAGCGAAGAACATAGGTAAATTTGGTATAAAACCAAAACCAGTATTACAAGAAATAATTAAATCAAATGAATTCACTAAAAATTATAAATTAATTAGTAAAGCATATGCTAAGGATATAGCAAAAGAAATAAGTAGTATAATAAAAGAAACTAAATAATGACATTTCAAATAGTAAGAATACCAGCATTAATGCAACCAGTATATAATCCAATGATATATAGTGTAAATAGTACTAATTGGAATGAACCAGGATTTAGATATACATCTGATATATTTCTTAATGGTAGTAAGATACCAAACGCTAGGTATAATACATCAGAATACGTAACAAATACAGTATCAACATTAACTAAAGCACCTACTTTTAACCAATCACAATATTGGGATAGTAGTGATATAGCACAATCTTTTTTAAGTTATAACTTCACAGGTGATACTAGATTTATAACACCAAGTGGAAATAACACTGTTGCATTCCTAGAAAATACATTATCTGATAAGACATTTGCTTTAGATAAAAGTGTTGGTGCAATTACAATAGGTACATTTATCTTTAATGGTGGAGAAGATAGAAATGATTTTAAAATTAATGAAGAATTCGATACTTATTTCTATAAATACTTACCTGTATACGCACAATTAATTGGTGGAAGTGGTAATTTCTTAACTCATTTCAATACAAGAGAAGTGACTTTAGAAGATACTGGTACACTAGCTTGTTTTAATGGTGTATTCAGTGGTAAAAGTGCTCCAGAGGTAACTTGTGATACTGACGCATTTGATATTACTACTTATGTAGGTGGTGCAGTAAGTGGTGAATGGACCTATCCAAATAAATATAGAAATGATGAAAATACTTATGATTATTTAGGTGATACAGTAAGGTCAACCAGAAATGCTAGAATAACTATACCAGCGTATCCAAAAAATCTTAAGCAGTATGCCCCTTGGTGTTTTGATGATAATTTTTTTACTGGTGATTTCGGAATGATTTCAACTGAACCACATAACTTTGAGGTCGGAGATGAGATATACGTGTATCAAGACCCAGGCTACATACATGGCGATTACAATGGCCTTACAACTGTAACAAGAATTATTTCACCTTATATAATTGAAACTGATAAACCTTGGTTAGGTAATACACCAGCAAATGGTGGTAGTGTTGTAACTAAATCAACAGTACTTAAAGTGGATGATACGATACTAAACGTTACAGGTGTAACTAATAACGCTGGTTTTCCTGAGTTCCACTTCGATACAAATATTGAAGATATATCACCATTTGCAGAAATAGTTACCTCTGGTATGACAAATTATAACTTAAATGACAACCGATTTATAGCTATCTTAAACAACCCTAATAGTTGTGTAGTCATAACAGCTTTAAATGGTAATGACACTGGAAAAGCGTTAATACGAACTCGTATGCCATTATCAAGTGAGAAGTTTTTAGTTGATAATACAAGTTATAATATACAATTTTCAAAATATAGTGCTGATACATTAACCTATATAACATATGGTCGTGGTGCTACATTTAATATAGTAAATAGATGTAGTAAAGATAAGAGAATTGAATTATTCTGGTTAAATAAATTAGGGGCATTTGATAGTATATTAACTCACCAACAAAACACAAAGACTATTGAGTTTAATAAAGAGAGTTATGGTAAGAGACTTGGTGAGTTTGTTAGAGATAAGCGAGGTACAGGTTTTCACGGTTATAATTATTCAACTATGGATTTTGAGCAACAAAATTTTAATGGTAACCAAAAGACTAAATATACAGTAACAACTGATTTTTTAACGGAAGAAGAAGGTGAGCGTATAATTGAGTGTATGGGTAGTAATGTCGTTTTTATGTATGAGAATGGAGTGTTTACACCAGTAGTAACTACAATTGAAGATGTCACTGTTAAGACAAAAAGAAATAATAAACTTATAAATTATTTAATCTCATTAGATTTAACATATAATCGTTTAAGTCAACGTAGATAATAGGTCGTACTATAAATGATATTTAAATAAAAAACATATGTCGAATAAGAGTAAGTTATTTATATACGATAAAGAATTAGCTAGTGATGCCGTAATAACTAACGGTGATTTCAATGGTAATTTAAATGGTTGGACAGTTACACCAAGTGCTAATTGGACCTATGATAGTGGAAGAGCATCAGCGAAGTTAGGTAATACTGGAACCATATCACAATCGGTTAGTGGATTAGTGATTGGTAAGGAATACACCATCAAGTTTTTTATGTCACATCCAAGTACTGTACGTACAGATGGAGGAAGCTTAAGTGTTACTATAAACGGAGCGACTACTGTATACTCTAATGCTGGTTGGAAGGAAATTACATTTATATATACCACATCAGATACATTAACATTAAGTCAAGACAGTGATTTTAACGGTATAATTGATAAGATAAGTATTGAGTTAACAACTAATAGTAGAACTAACTATACCAATACATATCGTGAAATATTTTTAAGTGACGATGAGTTCGTTAACCTTAACTTTGCTGTGGCAGATGTTGCCACAATAAACTCACGTAACTCTTCATATAGTCAATCTATCACTATACCAGCTACAGCTGAAAATAATTTAGTATTTGAACACCTATATAATATAGATATTGAAGATACCAATCTATATTTGAATAAGAAAAATGGGGCCTTATTGTATTATGGTGATGCATTAATCATTGATGGTATATTAGAATTAACATCGGTTAATAGAAATGATTTCAACAATGTAGTTAGTTATACAGTAATAGTAAGAAGTAATGTTAAAACATTTTCTGATGAAATATCAGATAAGTTTATTACAGGAAATAACGATTTCACTAAGGATATAGATTTTAGTGAGTATGACCACGTATTTACTACACTTAACATTAGGAATACTTGGAGAGATGGTGACACACCAGCTTGGCCAGCATTACCAACCGAGAAATATGGTAGTGGTTATTATTATCCAATAATTGATTACACAAATATTGAAAGTAATGTTAGTTTAAATTATGAAGATTTTAGACCAGCAATATATGTCAAGGAATTATTCGATAAGATAATTGCAGATACAGATTTCACTTATAGTTCAACTTTTATTAATAGTGAATACTTTAAAAAATTAATATTACCATTTGTTGGTGAAATCAAAACATCAGATGATGAAATTGAGGAACGTAAATTTAGAGCAGGGTTAAAAGATGATATAATAAATCAATACTATTTAAATCGTTTTTTAGCTCATGGTCGTTCATCCAATGCTGGTGATGATTCTAAAATATTTCCAATCAATGATGATATAGAACCACCATTATTAGATTTTTTCGACAACGGTGGTAACTTCTTTACTGGTGGTAATTACTATAGGGTACCATCTAAGGGTATTTATAAATTTCATTTCAATACCAATGACGCTATACCATATTTATATGATAATACACAATTAGCAGCTGCATTTTATAATCCAGTTGGACCTAATGACGATATTGGACCAAGAATGGAACTTACAGTAAGAGTTCTTAGAAAAAGAAATAATGTATTTAGTATATTAAAAAGTAAGAATCATATAATAAAATTACCAAATTATTTTTATAATGGTAAGATATGGATTAACGGTGTAGGGTTTCGTAAGACAGCATTACCCCCACAGTCTTTTGATGTTGTCAGTGATGAAGAAGAGTTAGAATACGGTGATTTGATTTACATACAAGTAGCACTAAATAATAAATTAAGTGCTTGGCAAGATACATTAGGTAGAGCTGTTGGTAGTGGTCAGTTCGTGGGTACAGTAGACTTTAAAAGATTAAACCCGAATGATACGGCTAGACCAGCAACTGTCTTTTACGTTGAACCAATTAAATCTTCTGGGTTACTTATTGGTGAGCAAGTTAATATCAATGATACCCTACCAAGAGGTATTAAACAAATTGATTTTATTAATTCATTAATTAAGATGTTTAATTTAATAATTGATGTTGATAAGGTTGATTCAAATAAGTTAATTATAGAGCCTAGGGAGCAGTATTTATCTTCTGGTAATACAATTGATTGGACGAGTAAATTAGATACAACACAGGACATTACAATTGAGCGTATACCAACATTAATTGATAAGAACATTAGATTTACATATGAGGAAGATGATGATTATTATAATGATGATTATAAAACTAAATATACTGAAACATTTGGTGATTATGAAATATTAAATATTGATAAGACAAAAGACGAAACATTAATTGATATTATTTTTAGTCCAACACCAAGTAAGGTTTTACCTGGTACTGATTATATCATACCACAAATATGGCAAGAAGAAAGTAATGGTGATATAGTAGTTAAACCTTATAATATAAGGATACTTCATAGATTAGATATTTACGATAATTCATCACAACCTTTTTCACTTGTTAAAACTGAGTCAGCAATGACCTATATTGGTATTGATACTAACGACACAGTGGACGCACCTTCATCTAATTGGGTATTTCATATGTGTCCAACTGCTGGTCATATAGAAGACCCATACGATGGTACATCTAAAGATTTAAACTGGGGTTACAGTAAGGAGTATTATGCACCATTATATCCAGATAACTTACCTCAATGGGGTAATTTATATAATACATATTGGAGGAATTATATTGAAACCATCATAGATGTTAACAGTAAAAAAGTTACAGCTTACTTTAAATTATCAGAGATAGATATATATAACTTTAATTTCAATGATAAAATTATTGTTGATGGTCAATTCTTTTTAGTAAATAAGATAATTGATTGGAATCCAAATGTAATTACTGAAGTAGAGTTAATTAAATTAAAGGAGAATTCATTACCAACAAGTGATAATGAAAAAAGAGACGATACTACTATAACACTTGATTATAATAATGTAGAGTACAAGAGTGCAGCTGTACCATTAAAATCAAGGTCAGTTAGTAAAACTCAAAAATTAAAGGTTAGTAACAAATCATTTATAACAAGTTATACTAATACAGAGAATACTGAAGAATTACCTGATTGGCCATTAACAACTGGTCAAACAACAACTACTTTCTCAGGTCAGACTGTTGAAGGTGTTACTGGTGTTACTCGTTCAGAACCAACTAGTGTAACAAATGTAAGTAGAGGATTTGGTAGTGGTAATAATAACGTTATTGATAGTAAAAACTTCATACTAGCTGGTAGAGGTAATGTATTTACTGGACCAAATATTAATTCACTAACAATTGGTGATACTAATGAAATTGGTAATAATACTCAAAATATAACAATTATTGGTAATGATAACAAGGTTGATAGTAATATATCTAATGTTCAAATATTAGGTGGTGAAAATATTAATCTACAGAAATCAAATACAACTGTACTTGGTAATCAAACCATATTAACAAATAAACCTATAGAATCAATTATACACGTCATATCTGCACCAAATTTAGATGGTAAGGTAATTAACCCATTTAATACACAAAAGCTAGTACACGTTATGTCAGGTGGTAATATGATAGATGGTGTTAGACCATTGAGAAGTGTAAACACGATATTTGTTGTTGATAGTACAACTAAAACTACATATGATTATA
>Ga0307935_1000788_pt1 | contig 12634 bp, 6 predicted proteins | sample OrgLakmetageno92_FD_201827 | JGI IMG/M metagenome (GOLD analysis project Ga0307935, IMG submission 201827) | Saline water microbial communities from Organic Lake, Antarctica - #92 | ecosystem: Environmental > Aquatic > Non-marine Saline and Alkaline > Saline | place: Antarctica: Organic Lake...
AGCACCGATTTTGCGACCTTTTTCCAAGAAGATCCTCGTGGGCAAAAGCTTCCGGGTTTCTTGGAAAAGGTTTCCGCCCAACTCTACAAAGAACGCGAAGAAGTCCTTACTGAGATCAGCCTCCTATCCAAGAATATCGATCATATACGCGACACGATCAGCATGCAGCAGAACTACGCGATGATGTCAGGCGTTCAGGAACACTTCGCGATTGTAGACCTGATTGAAGACAGTTTGATGATGAATGGAGACTCGTTCGTGAGGCACCGAGTTGAAATCGTAAAACACTACCAAGAAGTTCCGCTAGTCGATGTGGAAAAACATAAGGTTCTACAAATCCTGATCAATCTCATCGGGAATGCTCGCCAAGCATGCGAGCATTCGACCAACGATCCGAAATGCGTGACTATCAATGTCCGTCACAGTGGCGATTTTGTGATCACCGATATCATCGATAACGGCATCGGCATCCCGAGAGAAAATATGACACGTATTTTCGCTCACGGCTTCACTACCAAAAAAGAAGGCCATGGATTCGGCCTCCACGGAAGCTCGCTGGCAGCGAAACAAATGGGCGGCAATCTCACGGTAATGAGCGAAGGAACCGGAAAAGGGTCGACTTTCTCATTAAGCCTTCCCGTTATTAAGGACCAAAACCCAGAGACAAAAGGAATATGATCACCCCCCAAGGTATCGATACCAGCGAAGATACGAAAAAAAGAATCCTTATCGTCGATGATAATAAGGCGATTCACGAAGACTTCAGGAAAGTTCTCGGAAGAGATAAAGCCTCCGAGGAATTTGACAGTCTCGAAGCTGACTTTTTTGGCGATAAGAGTATTTTAACAAACGGAGAAAGCTTCGATCTTGAGTTCGCCCTCCAAGGAGACGAAGCGCTTGAAAAAGTAATCGCATCCGTCAAAGAGGACCGCCCCTTCTCCATGGCATTTGTGGACGTGCGTATGCCACCAGGTTGGGATGGAATCGAGACCACTCAACGGCTTTGGGAAGTTGCGCCGAACCTGCAAATTGTAATCTGCACCGCATATTCTGATTACACTTGGGAGGAGATGATTACCAAACTTGGTAAGACCGACCGTTTCCTAATCCTTAAAAAACCTTTTGATCCAGTCGAGGTCGTGCAGTCAGCTCACGCCTTGGTGCGGAAGTCGCAGCTCATCGATGAGAATCGTCTTTACGCCGAGTCTTTGGAACTGAGAGTCAAAGAGCGCACACTCGAGCTTGAATCCGCCAATAACCAACTCCTCAAAGAAGTCACCGAACGAGAACGTAGTGAGGAAGCCCTGCGGTTTACACAGTTCTCTGTCGATAATGCACACGAAGGCATGTTCTGGCTCTCCCCCGACTCCAGCATCATTTACGTCAACTCCTCGATCTGTCAGATGCTCGGTTACTCCCCTTCTGAGTTACGTGCTTTGAAAGCCGAAGACATCCTCCCAGTAGTCAAAAAGCGGGGCTGGGAGGCCTTTTGGAATTCGGCTCAGGAAGCAGGCACTGTGATGATTGAGTGCCGCCAAAATGCCAATGACGGCTCTCTAGTCCCTGTCGAACTGATCGCCAACTACCTCGCGAGAGGTGATAAACAGATGCTCTGCGTCTCCTCGCGGGATATTTCAAAGCGGAAACGATTCTTGGACGAATTATCTCAAGCCCGCGATGCCGCGCTGGAGTCCGTTCGCATGAAAAGCCGTTTTCTTGCAAACATGAGTCACGAGATCCGAACTCCTATGAACGGAATCATTGGAATCTCCGAGATACTCTCCCAGACAGCGCTCGACCGAGAACAATCGGATCAACTCAACATCATACGAAGCAGTGCTGACCTCCTGCTAGGCATCATTAACGACATTCTTGATTCATCCAAAATTGAATCCGGAAACTTCGGCTTCAAGAGCGAAAACTTCAATCTTCATGAGGCCTTGGAAGCGTCGATTGATATTGTAACGAACACTGCACGCAGCAAGAAAATCGAGCTCAACTACTTTATTAGCCAGAACATCCACAGCGACCTCGCTGGCGATAGCGGAAGACTCCGACAGCTCCTCACCAACCTCCTCAGCAACGCGGTGAAATTCACTGAACAAGGAGAAGTCACACTGCTCGTATTGAGCACTGCTGAGACGGACACGCATACGACGCTTCAGTTTGAAATTCGTGATACAGGTATTGGAATTAGCGAAAATGCCCTGCCGTATATTTTTGATCCTTTCAAACAAGCAGATGATTCCGATACGCGGAAATACGGGGGCACAGGTCTCGGCCTGACCATCTGCCGCCAGATCGTTGAAGCGCTCGGAGGAACAATTGGAGTTGAAAGCAAAATCGGCGAAGGTTCCGTTTTCCGCTTCACACTCGAGTTTGAAAAAAACCTGTTACCCGAGACCAAAACCCCGCTGCTGACGGACTTCCCAAAGGATCTCCGAGTAATCATCGTCGATCACAACGCGACGAACCGCGAAATCATAGAGTCACACCTCGCTAATTTTGATATTCGCTCCAAAAGCGCGGAATCGGGCGAAGCAGCTCTCGAACTACTGAAACGGGAGAATGCAGGATCGGATCCATTTCATCTCGCGATTCTCGACATGCGAATGCCCGGAATGAATGGCAGACAGCTCGCGAAAATAATTTCCAAAGAATTTCCCGCTCCAAAACTTCGGATTATACTGCTCAGTTCGTTGGGAGACGGTATGGATTACGCTACCCTAAAAGAAGATGGTGCCGAAGCTTACCTTGTGAAGCCGGTGAAACAACGTCTGCTTCAAGAGACGCTACTGTCCGTTCTCAGCGGCAAAGCTATCGATCAAACGAAAAAAACACAGCAGCCGCAGCAAGCACAAGCCTCCACGGCGGACTCGCTCAGCATCCTTCTAACAGAGGACAATCCGGTGAACTGCAAAGTCACACTGCTTCAGCTCAAGAAATTAGGTCTCACCGCAGACGTCGCGGAAAACGGAGAAGAAGCGGTCACAGCCACACAAGAAAAAGATTACGATGTTATTCTCATGGACTGCCAAATGCCTATAATGGACGGATACGAGGCAACGAAACAGATCAAGAAAAACAAAACGAATCCGCCCTTCATCGTCGCGATGACCGCGAATGCGATGGAGGGCGACCGCGAAAAATGTCTCAACGCAGGAATGGACGATTACGTAAGTAAGCCCATTTCACTCGAGGACCTCGAAGCGCTTCTCAGGCGCGTCAAAACAGAAATACAAAAACCATGAGAAACGACATGTCACAACCCGTAGATATCGAAAGATTCGAGCAAATAACAGATGGAGATAAAGATATCTTGAGGCAACTTTCCGATGCCTATCTGGAACAAGCTGAGGAAATCATCACCTCTATTGGGGCCGCAATCGAAAGCCAATCCATGGCTACAGTCCGCCTATTATCTCATAAACTCCGTGGTTCCTCCGCGACATGTGGAATCGTCGTTTTAGTGGAACCACTCGGCAACCTCGAGCATCTTCGCGGAGAAGACGATTTCGAAGGCGCCGCGAAACTTCATGAGGAAATCAAAAACGGACTAGAAGTGACTCGCACTTTTCTTAAAAATCACCTAGCCTAACCCACAAGCTTGATTCGACACATAATATGAAACATCTATTGATAGCTGATGACGATCACTTCATCACAAAAATCTTCAAAGAAAAGTTTGAGTCTGCCGGCTATCAAGTTAGCTCCGCTAATGACGGAAAAGCTGCAATTGAATCGCTCCAAGCCGCACGGCCGGATGCCATTCTTCTCGATCTGATCCTACCTGATATGAACGGTGTAGGTGTGTTGGAATTCATCCGCTCGGAAGAAAACCTCGCTGATCTACCTGTGATCGTAGTCTCTAATTCGTCTTACTTTTCCGGGATGGTTCAAGCGGCCTGGGATGCCGGAGCCACACATTTCATCAATAAGGAAGATTGCAACCTCACGGAGCTAGTTGCACAGGTTGACGGCGTACTCCGCTCGCCCAAGACACCCAATAAGACAAAGACCCCAGTCAAAAAGGGCAGTTGCACCGTCCTACTCGCCGATGATGACCAAGTCATTCACGGAGTGCTTGAGTTCTTTCTTAATCAAGCTGGCTTCACCGTAAACTCAGCCTTCGATGGTAAGGAAGCGCTTGAGACGGCACGCAACAATCCACCTGACATCATGATTCTTGACGGCTTAATGCCCAAGATGGATGGCTTCGAGGTCATGGATGAATGGAGCAAAGATGAAACTCTTTCCAAAATCCCAGTCATCATGATGACCGCTGTGGAGGACGTAGATAAAAAGGACAGCATGACTGGTAAAGGCGTGGTCGAATACTTGGTCAAGCCTTTCAACCTCAATGACCTCGTGAAAATCGTTTCCAAACACGTGGGCTTAGAAGCATAGAGTTCGCTGAACTCTATATTTTCAGTATGCCAGACCGCTCCACTTGGCTTACCCGAACTGGGGTGACATTCTCCCGCCGCAAGCTTCGGTCTTGCGAGTGTGAATTCCAACGGGCAACTTGCTTTCGTGAAGGACAAGGATGAGACCAATCCGATTATCGAGATCAGAAGAGCGCTCGACGCGGAAGACGGCTCAGCCCTGCTCTCCGTAGCCGAAGATATCCACTACGCAGACCTTGCCGAACTCTACCAAGAGCTGAACGACAAACAGCGCGACTTCTTCTTTAAAACCATCGGCCCTGAACTCGCCACCGATGTGGTTGCGGAACTCCCCGACTCGTTGATCGAAGGCTCGCTCGGACATTTTAAACCGGCCCAACTTCGCTTCCTGCTTCGCAACCTTTCCGACGATGACAGGGTCGATATTTTCCAAGTGGTTTCCAAAGAAGCCCAGCTACGTCTCTTCTCCTTACTTGGCGCTCGTGATCAGGAACTGACCAAAAGCCTCCTCGAATACGAGGAAGACACCGCCGGTGGCCGCATGACCACTCAAATCGGCCGGATCACCGCCGACATGACTGTCAAACAGGCCCTCGCGATCCTGAGGCGCGACCGAGAAGATACCGAAACCCTGGCTCGGATCTTCGTAGTCGATGAACAAGGGCGCTTGGTCGGGAAAGTCCGCCTCCGTGATCTCGCCTTCAGCACTTGGGATACTCCTATTCGTGACCTGATGGAGGACGTGGATGAGTTCGTCCTTGCCTCGGAAGACCAGGAATCCGCCGCACGCTTACTCTACCGTTACGACTTGGTCATACTTCCCGTAGTCGATGGCCTGCACCACCTTCTCGGAGTAATCACTCACGATGACGCCCTCGAAATCATGCAGGAGGAGTCCACTGAGGATATCGAAAAACTCGCTGGTATCGGCGGAGAGCAGACTGAGTTTACCTACCTGAACACCACTGCCGCCATTCATTACCGGCGGCGTGTTGCATGGCTTGTTGGCCTCGCCCTGCTCTCCATCGCCTCCGGCTATGTGATGTTTCATTTTGGTCCGATTCTTCAAAAAGCTTATGTGCTTTCCCTGTTCCTTCCCATGGTCGTCGCTGCTGGTGGAAACGCTGGCGGGCAAGCGGCCACGATGGTCATACGCGCCCTTGCCCTAGGAGAGATCGGGACTGGTGCCGCAGTTCGCATCGCATGGAAAGAAGCCAGAACTGGCATCCTGTTGGGCATCACACTAGGAATAACCATCGCCGCGATCATTTCTTTTATCCTACCTCATTTCCAAGCAGCACCACCGGTTGGATTCTCCTTTGCTCAGCTTGCACTTGCCGTTGCCACAGCCATCACCCTCCAAGTTTTTTCCTCCACCATCCTTGGTGCTATGCTGCCCATCACAGCGAGAGCCATCAACCTCGATCCCGCGGTCGTCTCAGCACCGACGCTCGCCTCTATCGTCGATGTTTCTGGAATGCTAATCTACTTCGGATCCGCCGCCTTTATTCTAAGTCTTTAAACTGGCAACCTCTGCACAAATTTCCCAATACCGAAAAATCAGGAGAAAACTCCATTTCGTCGTTTTGATCCTGACACTTCTTGCTTATGCTCATCGCTATGGATGCTTTGATAAAAAACCTCGAAAATGGAGAGGACCTCAAGCCACGCGAAATCGAAGTCGCGGCGAACATGTTGCTGGATGCCTCGGTGGATGACTCCAAAAAAGAACACCTGCTCCTTGCTCTCTCAAAAAAAGGAGAAACCCCGCAAGAAATCGCCGGCTTCGTGGAAGCCTTTTTAGAGCATGCGGTCGATCCCGCGATCGAATCACTTGATTTGAACGGACCCACTCTCGACGTCTGCGGGACAGGAGGCGACCAGCTAGACCTGTTCAATATTTCAACGACATCCATGTTCGTCGCCGCCGCAGCTGGCGCCATTGTCGTCAAGCACGGGAACCGTGGTATTACTTCTAAAAGTGGTGGCGCAGACGTCCTAGAGGCTCTCGGAATCCGTATCGATCTCCCTCCCGAGGGCTTTAGGCACTGCATTGAAAAGGCAGGAGTTGGTTTCCTGTTTGCACCTAACTATCACCCAGCTTTCAAGGCCGTGGTGCAGGTTAGAAAAAATCTAGCCGCCGCAGGTCACCGCAGCATTTTCAATCTGATTGGTCCGCTACTCAATCCAGCTCGCCCGCAGTGCCAATTGGTAGGAGTCGTCGATGAATCCCTATGCCCTACGTTCGCAGAGATTCTCCAACGTCTCGGCCGGGAGAGCGCATGGGTAGTCAGCGGAAAAGCCGCCTGCGGCAGGAGCGTTGACGAAGTCTCCCTTATGGGTTCCACCAACATCTGCAAATCCGGCTCCTATCAGGATTTGGAAGATGAGGTCATCAACCCCGAAGACTTCGGCTTCAGGAAAGCGCTCATAGAAGACCTCAAAGGCGGAAACGCCAACTTCAATGCAAAGATCCTTGAAGATATTCTCTCTGGAAAAGAATCGGGACCTAAATTGGATATCGTGCTTCTAAATGCCGCCGCAGCCATCGCTTGTGCCGGCCTAGCTGACCACATGGGGGACGGTATCGAGGTGGCTCGTGAAACCATCACTTCCGGTGCGGCAATTGAGCGCCTGCGCTTGCTTCAAAAAGCTTCTGCGCAGGCCTAAATCACTCTTGAATCAGCCGTAGCATCCGTGTCTTCAGAGATGTTTTATAAACAAACGGCTTGACGCTACCGCCATAGCCCTTTTGATTCCGCCCGCCCGCTTTTCAAAGTGTGTGCCCATCTAATAGGTGGGGTGTCTTCACATTTCTCGTTCTAACGTCGCCAAGCAACATATGCCTTCCAAAACTTCCACCAAAAAATCAGCAGCTAAGAAGACCGCTAAGGCGAGCCCAAAAGCAAAGCCTGCCAAGAAATCCACGGCTAAACCAGCAACGAAGAAAGCCCCTGAAAAGGTTGCGAAGAAGGCCGCTCCTAAAAAGCCCGTGACCAAGAAAGCCGCTCCAAAGAAAGCCGCTCCAAAGAAAGCCGCTCCGAAGAAGTCAGCTCCAAAGAAGGCCGCTCCAAAGAAAGAAGTTGCAAAGAAAAGCGCCGCAAAAAAAAGCGCCAAAGAAGCTAGTCCGAAAAAAGCTACCGCTAAGAAAACAAGCGCACCTGCTACTCCAAAGACTCCTGCTGCAAAGAAGAAAGCTGAGAAAAAGACAACCGCTGATACAGCGAAGACGAAGACCGGCGTTACTGAAACTGCCGAGAGCACCAAAAACGCTAAAAAAGATCCCAAGCGCAGAATCGACACTCCTGAGATCCAAGAAAAAATTCGTGAGCTTATCAAGCTCGCCAAAGAGCAGGAATATCTCACCTACGATGATATCAACGAAATCCTGCCGAACGACTTGGTCGATCCTGAAGATGTCGAGGCCATCATGGAACGTCTCCGTAACATGGAGTTCGATATCATCGATGCCTCCGAGGTTGACCGCTTCAAGGACAAGAAACGCGACGAAGGAGACGGCGACGAAGAAGAGACCAAGGCAGACCAGAAGCTCGATATCCTCGACGACCCCGTCCGGATGTATCTCAAGCAAATGGGCCAAGTCCCACTTCTAACACGCGAGCAGGAAGTAGAAATTTCCAAGCGCATCGAAGACGCGGAAATCGAAGTTTCTAAAAATCTTCACCGCTTCGGGTTCATCACCGATCTCTACCTTGAGCTCGCAGAGAAACTCAACAAAGGCAAAGAACGCTTTGACCGTGTGATTCTCGATAAAAAAATCGAATCACGTGAGCGCTACATGAAAGGCCTGCCCAAGCTTTGCGATCAGCTCAAACAACTCCACGAGGAAAACGACAATATCTTCCGCCAGCTCTCGGCCAAAAGCCCGCGCGGCAAAAAGAAACTCGAGGAAACGTTCGCTAAAAACCTCGCGACGATGCACCGCATCTACATCCGCTTCTACTACAAGCAGAAGGTGATCGAAGATTTCTGCGAACAGGTCGACGACTACATCCAGAAATTTTGGAAATACCAACGCCGCCTCAGCACTCATCCGGACGATAGCGAATTTGTTAGCAAGATGCGCGAGGTCCAACAGCGCTCATGGCTGAACGGAGAAGACTTCGAGCCAGCCTACGCAGAGCTGCGCCTGTGGATGAAAAAAGCTCTCAAAGCAAAGACCGAAATGGTCGAAGCCAACCTTCGTCTGGTCATTTCCATCGCCAAGAAATACACCAACCGTGGCCTCTCCTTCCTCGATCTAATCCAAGAAGGAAACATGGGCCTGATGAAAGCGGTGGAAAAATTCGAATACCGCCGCGGTTACAAATTCTCCACCTACGCAACTTGGTGGATCCGCCAGGCGATCACCCGCTCCATTGCAGACCAAGCACGGACCATCCGTATTCCAGTTCACATGATCGAAACGATCAACAAGCTGATGCGCGTCCAGAAACAACTCGTTCAAGAATACGGCCGCGAACCATCCCCGGAAGAAATTGCCGAGGAGATCCACCTTCCCGTGGAACGTGTCCGCGCCGTCCTCAAAATGGCCCAGCAGCCAATCTCGCTCCAAGCACCGGTCGGCGATTCCGACGACACTTCCTTCGGTGACTTCATCGAAGACAAAGCCGCCGACAACCCGATGGAAGAAGCCGGCTTCTCCATGCTCAAGGACAAGATCAAAGACGTGCTCGACACCCTGACCGAACGCGAACGCGAAGTGCTCGAGCAGCGCTTCGGCCTCAAGGACGGCTACAGCCGCACACTCGAGGAAGTCGGCCGCCAGTTCCAAGTCACCCGTGAGCGTATCCGCCAGATCGAAGCCAAAGCCCTCCGGAAAATGCGTCACCCTACTCGTATTCGCAAACTGGAAGGCTTCATCGAGCTCCCGGGAGCTTAACGAATACGCGCTGGATCCACCCCCTACCGAGGCAAGTCGCCTCAAATTTCCGGGGGTGGCCCGATGCTACGGAACAAAATCATTTTATAATCAGGCACTTTCCCAAGTGACTTGATCTGACGCAATGACATCACGGTTACATACCGCTTGGGAATGGCGCTATCGCCTGTTCAGACAACAATGAAAATCAATACAGGAACCCGGCAACTTTTCTCCAAGGCCTGGATTACATTCCTTCTGATTGGGTTTATCAATCCGGTCTGGTCCCAGAAAACCGGATCGGACCCACTCCTGAAGCCAAACGAGTTGGAGGCTCGTATCAAAAATCTTCCTGACAATCCTGATGGCGAGGAAGGAGGGGCGCTGGCGGGCTTTCGAGATGCTATAAAATTTTCCGCACTGGCCGAGGATGCGATTTCCAAAACAGAGGATTTTAAAAAGCTGACGAACGCAGCTCCGGCATTGTTGGAAAAGCTCTCCATACAGACTCCTCAGACGGGGCCGATGGAAATTGCCGCCGATGCTTCGCTTCAAAAAGTCGAAAACCTCTACGCGGTGGCCAGTGCTATTCTGGCGGAGGCCAAGGCGGAGCTGAAGGAAAAGAGAAAAGAGGCCAAGGCAATGGTGGTGCGCCAAAGCGCTTTACCCGGTCTCATAGCGGACGCGAAGGCGGACCTTACAGCCCTGCCAAAATCGGAGCCACCTGCAGCAACCAGCTCGGAAGCGGAGCGGGCTTCGTATCAACGCGGTCTCGCACAGCGGAAACTACTCAAGGAAGAAATCGCGATGTTCGCGGCTGAAATGCAATACCTTGAGGCAGCTCCCGCGCTCATCTCTGCAGAGACAGGTTCACTAACTCGCAGGATTACCACTCTCACGGAAAACACTGAGATGCTCAGGCAGCGCTTGGAGGCCATGAAACTGGAACTGGCGGGGAACGAAATCGCCACCACCCGTGACCGCGCGGAAAGCTTTCCCGCGGGCTCCGTGGAAAAGGAAATTGCAGAGGAAGTGATAAATCTTGCAATCCGCCACGGCGGCGAAGGCGGAATGAGCGGATTGATCGCCGCCTCCGCAGCCGAGCTTTCCGAGATTCAGAACGATAGGGATTACGTGGAGAAGCAGTTCGGCAGCGCTCAAGAGCGGGTTCAGCTCTTGGAAGAGGTGGGCATGAGAATCGATCCAGCGACAGGCAGGCTTCTACGCACTCAGAGACAGAAGCTACCCTCCGGAGGAGCGCTGCGAAATCGCTTGCGAGCAACGCTGGAGGAGTCCGCACAAATTCAGATCGAGCGTTTGATCCTAGAGGACCGCTATGCGGAACTGCTGGCGAAGGGCCTACCTGACAAAGTAACTGCGCCGGAACTCACCGAACTCTGGACAGCTCGCAACAAGGCGCTACGGACTCTCATTCAGGACCACCGTGACTACCTCAAAAACCTCAAACTCATAACGGCCGAGATTCGCTCATTGATTGAAGCATCCTCCGAATTCGCGCTTTTCGTAGATAAGCGCCTGCTCTGGATTCCCAGTCTCGGAGCTATCGGAGGCACCGAACTAGCGGTCGAAAAAGGCGCCTATATTGAGTTTTTCCGCAGAAAATCCTTCGCTCCACTTTACAGGGATTTATTGAATCATCCCATCATTTGGGCACTCGCCGGCCTCATTTCCGCTGGCTTGATTTTCAGTCGTCGCATCTTCCGGGCAAGACTGAAGAACCACGGCGTGGCGGCCGCAAAACGGAACTGCTCTAGTTTCACACCCACTGTGCTGGCTCTCTTCCACACCATCATTCTTGCCGCACCAATTCCGCTGATCGCCTGGTTTATCTACTCCCGCTCCTTCGACTGCTCACAAGCGGTGACAATTGGGCTACGAAGCATCGCCAGTTTTTTCACCTTCGCGATTATCTTCCGCGTCCTCACCCAACCCCAAGGCTTGCTGGTGAAACACCTCCGGATGGAACAAGAGCGGGTGGCGGTGTTACGAAAAGGTCTCGACTGGTTCATTCCGGTCATGCCGGTTTTTCTGTTTTTCGCGAGCGCCCTACCAAATGAATCGGGTGAGTCCGCTGGAGGACGCCTCACATTCATCGCAGTCGTGCTGATTCTGATGGTCCTCTACGAGCAAGTCCTGAGGCCTAGCAAAAAGCTCGTCCACTGGCAGGGAAAGCCCGCCAACAACTTTGCAAAAGCATGCTACCTCCTCGCTTTGATCACCCCTTCGGCTCTGATCATCGGGGCGGCGATCGGCTACTACGCATCCGTTCAAGAACTTCGTATCCAAGCACTGATGTCAGTCGCACAGGTGCTCTTAACGCTTCTTGTCGCCGGGCTACTTTACCGCTGGATTCTTGTTTCCCGGAGAAGATTCGCAGTCAATCAGGCGATCAAACAGCGCGTGATCGCATTGGCAGAAAAGGTTAATACAGAGTCCGTGCCAGATGAAAAGCCACAGAACGTCGCGTCCGAGCAAGAGGTGAAGTCCAGCGCGCTGAAACTTGTGGTCGTGGAAGAACAGACCAGCCGCCTCGTTCGCGCAGCAGCCATCGCAGTCATCGTTTTCGGCCTTATCAGCATCTGGCAGTCGGCCATTCCAGCTCTATCCGCATTGGACCGGGTAACGCTTTGGGGAGAAACAACCCAGGCCAATGCTGCTGCCGAATCCTCCACCCTTCTCAATCCACTCTCCGCAATCACGGGTTCCCAATCCGCCGCTGCAAACGACCCTTCGGATGCCGCCTCGCCGGACAACGGGGACAGTGGCCGCGTGACTCTTCAGGATCTCCTACTCGCCTTTGTAATCCTCTTTCTCACGTTTGTTGCAGCCAGCAATATCCCAGGCCTGCTGGAGCTGACGATTTTCCGAAATATGAATCTCGCGATCGGCAGCAGCTTCGCATTCACCACCACGATACGTTACATGATCATAGTCGTCGGCATCATCATGGCCTTCGGCATGATCGGTATTGACTGGGGAAAAGTACAGTGGATCGCGGCTGCTGTAACACTGGGAATAGGCTTCGGCCTTCAGGAAATTTTCGCCAACTTCGTAGCCGGCCTCATCATCCTTTTTGAACGCCCTATCCGGCTCGGGGATATCGTCACGATCGCCGGAGTGGACGGGAAAGTCACCCAGATCCGTATCCGGGCAACTACCGTTCGGCAGTTTAATAACCGCGAACTCATCGTCCCAAACAAAGAATTCATCACCGGCCAACTCGTCAACTGGACTCTCAGTGACAACGTCCTGCGCACCGACATTCCTGTCGGTATCGCCTATGGATCGGATACGGAACTCGCACATCGTCTTCTGGTAGAGGCTG
>Ga0307935_1000793_pt1 | contig 12595 bp, 10 predicted proteins | sample OrgLakmetageno92_FD_201827 | JGI IMG/M metagenome (GOLD analysis project Ga0307935, IMG submission 201827) | Saline water microbial communities from Organic Lake, Antarctica - #92 | ecosystem: Environmental > Aquatic > Non-marine Saline and Alkaline > Saline | place: Antarctica: Organic Lake...
CAGTATAATCAGTTCTGCTTGAGGACGCTAAATTTAAAAAGATTATTCGGGTATCTGAAAAAAATTTGACAAATACTCCCTCGAACGCACAATGATTTTGTACTTAACTGATAATCTTTTTAGATCATCGGTTTATTTCAGCGAAGCCAAATCTATTTATTAACTTTCTCCCATCCCTCATGCAAAGTCAACTTCAAGCGGCCATCAATCAGCTCTGCGCTGAAAAAAATCTAGACAAAGACATCGTTATCGATGCTATCGAAAAAGCGATCGCGCTTGCCTACAAAAAAGACTTTGGTTCTCAACGCCAAACCATAAAAGTAGTGCTGGGTGATGATATCACGCAAATCCGAATTTTTGAAGAACGAGAAGTCGTTCCTAAAATTGAAGATCACGATTTAGATATTTTACTTAAAGATGCGAAGATTATTCGTCCTGATGCTGCGGAGGGAGACGTAGTATTTGTGCCAATCGAGATGCATGAGAGTTTTGGTCGGATTGCGGCACAAGCGGCTAAACAAGTAATTTCTCAGAAATTAAACGAAGCCGAGCGAGAAATGTTATTTCAAAAGTTTAAAAATAGAGAGGGCGAGCTAATTACTGCAAGAGTACAAAAAGCCGATTACGACGCGACCCTGATTGAAATTGAAGGCGTAGCAACGGTTTTACACCGACGACAACAAATTCCAGGTGAGAAATTTTTCACTGGACAACGACTTAAAGTACTCCTTGAAAAAGTAGAGTTAACCTCAAAAGGGCCTCAACTTAGAATTACAAGAGCCAGCAATGAATTTATTATTGCCCTATTTGAACAAGAAATTCCTGAAATGCGAGAAGGTCTCGTTTACGTGGCTAAAATCGCGCGTGAAGCGGGTGTGAGATGTAAAATTGCCGTCGCCTCAGAAGATAATGGAATTGACCCAGTCGGAGCTTTTGTCGGACAAAAAGGTTCACGAATTAATTCTGTTATGGAAGAAGTTGGAGACGAGCGTTTAGATGTCATTCAATTTTACGATGATGCAAAACGATTACTCGTAGCCGCCCTTTCACCAGCCAAAATTGCTAAAGTTGAATTTTTCATTGGCGATAAAGGTGAAGACCGAGTCAAGATTTTTGTGCGAGAAGAGGAACGAGCAATCACCATTGGGAAACGAGGTCAGAATGTTCGTTTAGCGGGTAATTTGATCAACATGCAAGTAGATGTAATCACCTACGATGGGCCAATGGAAGAAGAGGATATGGCCGCTAAACCTGCCAAAGAAAAAATTAAAAAAGAAGTATCAGATAAAGTAACCATTGATCACCTAGAAGGAGTTGATGCGGAAGTTATTGCGACTCTAACAGAAATGGGACTGTCTCAAGTAAAACAATTCGAAGGTCTAAAAGCTGAAGAATTAGCTGAAATTGGTATCACACTTGAACAAGCCGAAGCCGTGGTTAAATCAGTCGCTAAATTCTTGAAGTACTAAATCTTATTTGTCTTTGCGAGGCCTACTTAATTTTTTAAGCCTCACGCGGCAATCTAAAAAACAGAAAGCATAAACACTTTCTGTTTTTTTGTTAAATCTCACAGCTAACCACTCGATCCACGGTTTTATCATGCTTCTCGGTTGGCACTTTTTCGACAACCGCAAAGCTCGGCAGTACGATTAGTGTCGCTACCGCTTCTTTTAAGTCCGCTAAATATCTATCGTAAAACCCACCGCCCTGCCCTAAGCGATTACCTTTTAAATCAGCAGCAACGGCTGGAATAATCATTAAATCTCCTGTTTTAGGAATCAACTCTTCCGTAATTTCTGGGGCCAAAATCCCAAAAGCGTCTGTTTTAAGCGCTTGAAAATTATTTTCTGCATAGAAGGTCATCTTTTTGTTATCAATCCGAGGAAACGCATAGACTTTATTTGGATAGGCCTGCATTAAAGCCGCCACAAAGGTGATTTCTTTACCAAGCTGCGGGGCGTAAACAAAAATAGTAGCGGCTTCCAAAAATGTAGAATTGGCTTCTAACCGTGTTTGGGCAATGGCGGCTAAACGGGCTTGATCCGACAAGCTTATAGCTTTCCAATGAGTGCTGATTTTCTTTCTCAAAAAGTACTTACGCGCCACTAAAATATCAGTTTCAATTTGGGTAAATAAAGCATCTGCATTTTGAAAAGCTTTCACGACTCTTATTTTTTTTTCTAGTTTTAACGTTAATAAATCATCGTAAATATCTTTATCAAAATCTAAAATATGAACCTCGGCTGATAAATCACCACCAAAGGTTTTACGAGGACCAAAATGCAGCAAACCGCCATACGAATCATTTTTATAAAAAACGTCGACTAAATAAACGCCTTCCTCAATATCTGGCAACTGTGAAAGCTCTAAGTTTGCGGTGGCGATACCAAACTTAGCGCCGATTTGAACCCCTTTTATTACCTGAGCCGTTATTTCCATCACGAGCGATTGTAAAAACCGCTCGTTAAATAGAAAGTCACTCTGCCAGTTTTACAGCCAACCTCGTAATTTCATAGCCGTAATAAGTCGCTCGATACCCAGCATTAAAGCCGCTGTCCGCAATGATACTCCGTCGTTTTCTGACTTAATGTCTTTCAAATCTTTATACGCGTTTTGCATAACTTTTTCTAAACGTTCATTAACATGCGCTTCCGTCCACACATCACCAGACCTGTTTTGCACCCATTCAAAGTAAGAAACCGTCACCCCTCCAGCATTGGCTAAAATGTCAGGAATGACCGTAATAGCTTTGGCTTCTAAAATTTCATCGGCTTCTGGCGTAACGGGCCCATTAGCTAATTCTAATATAGCTTTTGCCTTAACCGTGTCGGCATTACCCTCGTGTACCGCTCCATCTAAAGCTGCCAGAACTAGCACATCGACATCCAAGGCTAACAATTCTTCGTTAGAAATCATTTCCACCTCGGCTTTTTTCATCTTTTCAATATCACAATTATCGCCTTGGCAAAAATTACCCCGTAATGAACCGGTTTCTTCTTTGTATTCTTTAAGCTTTGGCACTTCACACTGATCACCGTTACCAAAAACGCCACCGCTCGAATCAGAAACCGCCACTACTTTCATACCGGCCTCGCTCGCAATACTGGCAAAATAAGCACCGGCATTACCAAACCCTTGAACGGCAATAGTGGTTTCATCTAATTTCTTTCCCTGATCTTTTAAATAATCTCGAAGCACAAAAAATCCACCCTGCGCTGTCGCGTAAGAACGACCTAAGCTCCCGCCTAAAGCAATAGGTTTACCCGTGATTACCCCAGGGGCTTTGTGTCCCACCACTTTTTCATATTCGTCGAGCATCCAGGCCATCGTTTGCGGATTCGTATATACATCTGGCGCGGGAATATCAACTTCTGGTCCTACGACTTTATTTTCTGCTAACGCTTTCATGTAAGCCCGAGCCACACTTTGCAACTCCGCTTGTGACATTTTTTTGGGGTTTACTTCGACGCCCCCTTTACCACCCCCTAAAGGAATATTAACCACCGCACATTTTAAACTCATCAAAGCCGCCAAAGTTTTAACTTCAGCTTCATTCGCTTCTGGATGAAAGCGAATACCACCTTTGTAGGGACCACGAGCAGAGTTATTTTGCACTCGGTAGGCGGAAGCGGTTTTCATTTCTCCGTTATCACACTTATATTCAATTTCTGTTTTAAAAATACGCTCGGGTTCCATCAGCTTGTCTTTAGTCGCGTCTGAAAGAGCCAGCGCGTTCGCGGCTTTACCAAAATTAGTCGTAAAGAAATCGAAGGGAGTACCGCTCATTTTTAATTAAATTAGTAAACTAACTTCACACTATAACATTAAAAAACAGCGCACAAAGATTTTATCTTGACGCTGTAGTCTAAAATACAAATTTGAAATACAAAACTAAATATAAAGTTGGCTCACACTTTTTTGCTCAATGACATTCTTAATAACTCCAGAAAGGAGCTTATCCATGTTGATAGCTTTGAAATTTGTTGGGGGCGTATCGACTGGCAATGAATCCGTGCAGACAATCTCTTTAAAGTTAGCGCCACTTAAGCGCTCAATCGCAGGCCCTGAAAAAATGGGGTGCGTCGCGCACAAATAAACTTCATCGTTGGCTCCTGCCGCCAATAAAGCCGCTTTTGCCGCAACCACTGAACCAGCCGTATCAATCATATCGTCTACAATAATAGGGGTCTTACCTTTCACATCCCCAATTACGTGCGAAACTTCAGACACATTATGCTCTGGTCGCTGTTTATGCAAAATACACATGGGCACGCCTAGCTCATCCGCAAACTTTTTAGCCATTTTAGCCCCTCCGGCATCCGGTGAAACCACCACTGCATTTTCTAGATTTTTAGCCGCAAAATAATCTACAAAAATTCGTCGCGGATTTAAGTTATCTACCGGCACATCAAAGAAACCCTGGGTTTGATCCGAATGCAAATGCAGCGTAATAACATGGTCCGCACCAGCTTTTACGATTAAGTCAGCAAATAGCTTAGCCGAAATACCTTCGCGCGCTTCGTGAATTTTATCCTGACGGCTGTACGCAAAGTAGGGCATTATTACATGAATTTTGCGAGCAAAACTTTGCCGGGCCGCATCAATCATTAAAAAAAGCTCCATCATATCGTCATTCATATGACCGGTTCTGCAAGTTTGTACTAAAAAAACATCTTGCCCTCTAAAAGATTCATCAAATTTTACATACGTTTCACCGCAAGCAAAATGCTTGATAGTAATCGGTGATAGGTCTTTATTGAGGCCTTGGGCAATACGCTGCGCTAAATCGGGGTGACTGGAGCCGGCAAAAATTTTGAAAGGGATCATTCGCATCGCACTTTGCCAAATGATGCACAATTTGTAAACTCTTTGCCACATGAACACGAAGCCAAAACTCTCGATTATAACCATCAATTATGGTGGATCGTCCGAAGTTAAAAAACTGTGGCAGTCTATAAAAAGCTATGCTGCCCCTATAGAATATGAATTTATAGTGGTTGATAACGCGTCACCGCATAATGACGCCAAGGCGTTAAAAGAAATTTTTGTTGATACCGACGTGCACTTAATACTGCTTGAAAAAAATCTTGGCTTTGGCGGTGGATACAGCGAGGGGCTTAAGTTTGCCCAAGGCGAATATGTAGCGATTATCAATCCTGACATTCAATTAACCAAAACCAGTCTTAGCCCGTTAATAAAAGCCCTTGAAACCGAAACAAGAGCCAGCTTAGTCGCGCCAAAGCTGATAAACCCCGATGGCACGATACAGCAAAATGCTCGGCATTTTCCAACCCCCTGGGTTATGTTTGGTCGGCGTCTAGCGACCCGCTTTAACTGGTCTTACGATTCAGAAGAAAAATGGTACCAAAGCGAAAGTCCACAAGCCGTTGATTGGGTACAAGGCAGTTTTATGTGCTTAAAAAAAGACACCTTTACAAATTTACTTAACGGATTTGATACCCGTTTTTTCCTCTTTTTAGAAGACACGGACCTTTGTCGACGCATCTGGAAACATAATCTAAGAGTATTACTCATTCCTAGTGCCGTAGCCGTGCACAGCGAACATCGACTTTCTGGCGGCAATCTGTGGGAGGCCTGGCGGAAAAAACCCTTTTGGATTCATTTAAGCTCGGCCCTTAAATATTTCTGGAAATATAAAAGTGAAAAAATTCCTGAAGTTAAATAAACATGACTCTTATTGATACGCATAATCATCTTTATTTCCCAGGATTTAAAGACACCTTTGATCAAATTTTAGCCGAGGCTAAAAAAGCAGGGGTGAGCCAACAAATACTTATTGGTATTGACGAACTTTCCTGCCAAGCAGCGTTAAATTTAGCCGCGGAACATAACACGTTCAAAGTGGCTTTAGGGCTGCATCCCTGTGATGTAGACCAACTTGGTGTCTACAATGCAGATCATCATAAATACCTCGGTATTGACCCAGCTTTAAGACCTAAAATTTACAACCGCTCGCTTTATTTTGCGTGGCTTGATGAACTAGCGACTAAACACCCAGAAACCGTAGTCGCTTTCGGCGAAACGGGCTTTGATCAATTCCATCGACAATCACCCCAACTTTTAAAGTTTCAGACTATGAGCTTCAAAGAGCATCTAAAGCTCTGTTTGAAGCACAAAAAAACACTCATTATTCACAGTCGTGGCGCTAAAGAAGAAACCCTTAAATTTTTAGCGGAACACGCTGACGAGTTTAGACAAATAAAATTTGTCTGGCACTGCTTTACCGAAGATTTAGAAGCGGCAAACGCTACCATTGATTTAGGCGGTTTTATTGGGGTGGGTGGTGTCGCTACGTATCCAAACTCTAACGATTTAAGAGCCGTGCTTTCACACATTCCAATCGAGCGATTACTCACCGAAACCGATGCCCCTTTTTTAACCCCCCATCAAGCCAGAAAGCGTAAAGCAAAACTTAACAGCCCCGTGTATATTCCTGAGATAGTAGCAACTATCGCTACAGCCCAAAATTTATCTTTTGAAGACTGCGAAGCCCAGTTATATAAGAATGCGAAAGCAGCCTTTCAGCTTTAGAAACTTTTTTTACTTTCTGGCACTACGCAATATAAAATTCAATTTTCGTCCAGAATCTTAAAAAAATCAGACTCTGGGCAAGTCAGAGAATAAAACAGAGTTTTAATTGAGATTTTTAAATGGTGGCTCGAGGCGGACTTGAACCGCCGACCTCCGGGTTATGAATCCGACGCTCTAACCAGCTGAGCTACCGAGCCATCTATCTTTATCTCAAAGCCGAGCGATTCTAAGTCAAAAACTCATATCGTCAAATGAGAAGACTTAGTCTACTTCCCAAGGCTCCACGACGCCCCACTGGCAAAACAATTGCACACAGCGATTGGTCATCAACTCTGGCCAGATTCCGTTGGTATCGAGATAAAACGAGAAACTCATAGCTAATAGCAGTAAAATCAAAAAACCGGTCAGCAGCGATTGAATTAAAAACCGCAAATCATACCCACGCCACTTTTTTCCTTCTAGTTGCCATAATAAAACTTCAAATAGGTTCACTAAGAAATAAGCCGCAAAAAAGCTGTACCCTTCATTGATAACTTGGCGACAAATAAAAAATAAAATCGCAATTTGGGCGGCAAATAGCAATCTGTACTTTCGAACCGATGGCATGGTTGCTGGGTCGGTAAACCCATGAAAACTCATAATCAAAAAACTTCCCGTTAAAAAAAGCCATACAAAGTCTTCAAAATGGTAATCCACAACCAGCGTCAAACAAACCAACAGGGTCGCCCAAAAAGTAAGCACCGAATCAAGCAAGCCGGCTCGATAAGTTACAAATAAACCCATGGCTAAAATGGGCAATAAAACATACCAATCACTTCCCCACTGGAAATGATTGACGTAGGCTTCATTCCCAAATAAAACGATCATCAAAAAAATAGCCGAATAAGAAGGATTAAAAAAATGTTTATCGCCGATTCTAAAAATATACTTTGAAGCAATCGCCACTACCGCCGCAAAAAAGAGTATTGGCCACCATTCTGTTCGTAAAAACAAGCAAATACCCAAGCCCGAATTGATCGCCGAAAATGGAAAGCCAGTCTTGCCGTCTAAAGTGGTTCTTAAATAGTAGTCTAAACCAACTACAACCGATAAAATCATTATAATCTGCCACCACAGAACATCAACATATCCTAGCCACACACCACCAATCAATAAAAACGAACCAATCGCTAAGGTCTGTAACAACTGCAATGAGACCGTTTTTGCAAGAGCGTTACATTTCGAGATCAATTCTTGTACAAAATTAGAGTTCATATACACATTATAAAACGTTTGTGATGCACCGCAATTGCATTTGTTTTACAAAAACACAAATCGTCGTGTAAAATAATGACAATATTTATAAGTAATTACAAAAGTGATGAAAAAAGATCAAATTATTACCGGAGCTTACATTTTTGCTTCACTCGGACTTTTCGTGCTAGCCATAGACATGTGGATTTGTGGTGGTGAGGCGTTTTGCCGACAAAGCGATAGCTTAAGCTCAAAAATTGCCAATGCCGCTATCGACATCAATTTTAACACAACCGATGGCACCAATTGGTCTGGTCCACAGGATCCTAACTTTAATATCAACTTTGAAGGTAGCTCTGTTCAAGTTGTTGTTCCTAGTGATGGTGACGGTGACGGTGACGGGCACTAAAAAGATAAAACCTAAAAATTAAATTAGTATTCATGAAAGTTAATTACTTATCCGCTCTTATAATTGGAGCCCTACTTATTGGTCATTTCCCAACAGGCCCGGTTAATGCGCAATCGCCTACGCCAGAAGAACAGTGTTTCACACACTTAGCCAACGCGGCCCGCAACACTCCCGGTCTTAATATAGATTTATCCAAAGTAACGAAAATCAACGGGAAAAATAACAAATTTGAGTCGGATGAGTTCTCTGTAAAAACACACGCTGATTTTATAAATGCCTTTGAAAATTACCCAATTCCAAATTACCAATCAGACGTGGTACATTATCCAAATAATATGGATGAGGTGCCCAATGATTACAAATTTATGCCAAAAGTGCATAAATCTAATCGTAATAATACGGCTTCTGTTATCTATGAAGATGAGACTATAACTCCTATTGATCACTGGATGTCACGTACTGGCGCTGGTACTGAAAGCGATATAAATGACTTTTTTTCAGGTACTAAAACAGCTGCCCAGCTGAATGCGAAACACGACCGACAAAGAATAAATGGTCATTACATCGATTCTAGATATATGAGCTTTGGGCGTGAATCCGAATTGGACTTCTCTTTTCCAACTCGAGCCGCTAATCCGGCCCGTGATGGATACTACCCGGTTGGTCGTCCGGTTCGAGACATGCGCGAATACTTAATCTATACGCATCATTTAGCAAAAAAATTTAGTAACGATAAAATCAACGGCGACTTACTCAGTTGTGAACTTATTAAAATTACACCACAGTCGGGTTACAAATTAAAAGACTTCAACAATACGGGGAAAAGTATCTCTTGGGAAAATTATGGAGGGAGTAGAATTTCGCAAACCGATATTTCTACCAGACCTATCGCAAGTAACACATTTCGAGAAGGAAAGCTTAACTACACCATTACTACTCGTACTGATCCCAACAAAAACCTATTAAGGTTCAATGGCATAAATATTTCTTATAACAACGGAAATAGTTTTTATAATCCATACACGACTTTAAAACTTTTTGAAGATTCGGTAAAAAGTGCTCCCGTGGGCACAAGTACTTTTCTTGAAATGCGTCGTGACTATTACAACCGAATTATTGCCAGTGGCATGGGTATAGCGACAGGCGCAACTGGTGCGGCTCCAGGGGAGTCAATAGATCCAGAACCAGGCAGCGCTCCTGCTCCAGCGCCTACTCCAGCTCCTGCTCCTGCTCCTGCAACACCGACCTGTGTAGGGAAAGGTTGTAATTCCCCAGCGCCTGCACCTTCTCCTTCTCCAGCAACGTTTTGTAGAGGTAAAGGCTGTTAGCACCAACAAGTAAAATCTAATCTTAAAGAGATACAAAAATGAACATAAATTTAAGCCTCAAATATCAATTTGTAGTAGCACTGCTCTTAATAAGCACTACTAATGTGAGTGTCAATGCGGCGGGCCTTGCTGTTTCTCCTGGTGTTACAACCGACGTTTTAGATCAGATTGATCAAATTGAAGATGAGAATTTAAGAGAAATGATGAAAGCAGCCGTTTGGCCAGGGTTCGGCGAAAGATATATGAACCTTAATAGACCAGAGGAAGATTTAACTCAATTTGAAAAAAATTATAAGTCACAACCGTTGAATTGGGATGAAAAAATTGAAAATGTGCGCTATGCTTTAAATCAGGCCGAGGACGTTTCAAAGCTGAGTCCTGACAACATCGAATATAAAGATATTGTTTTTGGAGAAGCGGTTATTCCTGTGGCAGACAGAAGGGTGACTGAAATTTTAAATACGAGTTTTTTAGAAGGTGAAATCCAAAACTTAGCCGAGGAAAAACAAGCTGAAATGGCGGCCCTTTATGAGACTGATCAAACAAATATTGGCGAAAAACTACAAGCGATAGAAGATAAATATGCTATTAAATTAGCCACCCTAATACAGGCTGAAAACGAGTATAAAAAAGCAAAAGTTAATTTTTTAAAACTAGAAAAACAAAAAGAGTTTGGACGTATTGATGATGAAACATATCAGAACAGAACTAGAGAAGTCGTCGAAGCGTTTGAAGCTTTCTTTTCAATCGGGAGTGAAGTCCCCATTTTTAGTGAACAAAAAATAAAACAAATTGGAAGCAGTATTTACGACACTTCAATTCAAATAAAAAATCCTGAAAATAATAATAACAACGGGTATCAAATCAAAGACGTAAATGAAAAATCTTACTACTGGACTATATCCATAATTTTGGGCTTATTGGCCCTCTTAATGGGTTATTTAGCTCTCCGTAAAATTCGAGCCACTAAAAAAAAATCTAACTTCTAAACTTCATGTCCGTTAACTTTCAAAAAACAATTGCAACGAGCCTAATAGTAGGGCTCGTTTTTCCATTTCTGGCTGAAGCGCAGTTATCAACTCAACTAAACGTGGGTATTCAAACTGATACATTAGGCACAAGGCCAAACGTTGATATTCGGGCACAAGAGGACAGTTCTCCGAACACAAATTTCAATAATGTGGCTCCAGTACAACAAATCCGGTCTGGAAATACAATTACCACCACGGTACCAACTATTGATGCCGCTGGACCGAAAGAAGAAGGGGTCTGGAGTTTTACGGTTTCAAGATACGGCGAAATTGAATCTGATACGTTTAGACACGATTTAACCCCTCCTAAGTGTCCAGTGTCGCCAACTCAAAGTGCTTATAATAACGAAAACGATCACTATACCAATAATAATTTAATCAATCCCTGGCCGGTTGGTTTAAATGGTCAGTGGACTAATACTATAATCTCCTTCCCTAATAATAGTCCCACCCTCTGTCGGGACCAAATTACTATCAGTGGCACCACTTATTCAGAAAAAGGCTACGTTGCAGGGCAATGTAACAATCCCGATGGCAGTCCTAAATTTTATCACAAAGATGATTTAGATGATTGTTTAAGAGAACAAGCGGGTCAACAGCCTAATAAAACACGCTCACTGTCTCAAATGGCTGGTTGTAAATATACAGACGAAGTTTCTATTAATCAAAACGATACGGCTACAGATTTTGTGCTCTACGATAAAGTAGACAATTTTACTAATACCCCTGCTAATCCAATCTGTTTAACACCGGTCGCTATGATCGATAAAGAAGCCCCAGAAATTCCAACTTTCCAAGTGGAGCATATTGGCCTCGGACTTCCTCAAGAAAATTTAAGAACCACTCAAGCCAATCCTAACACTTACAGAGCTGACGCGGGTGAACTAATTTTACATGTAAATATTCAAGATGTAGATGCTACCACTAATTCTGGAATGTCAGGCGTCAATTGGGAACCACTGGTCTTTAATCCAGCTATAGATCAGCTTCGCTATGATATAGCGAATGCCGAAAATTTATTAAATAATCAAACTCAAGATTTGGTAACCGCCGAAGCGGATATTATTTTATACAGAAGTGAAATTCTTGAAAAGTTATCAATCCTTCAGCGTAATATCATAACTAATAACTTACTACACAAAGTGTCGAATGAAGTGAACAACTCCAGTAACTTCTTTATGCAGGCCTTAGTTAGTTTAACCCCTGGAGTGACAAGAATTAATAATGCCGCTGCCAGCACAAGTTTGATGCAAGATGTACAAAATTTAATTGAGCGTTCAAAATTTGATGATATCGACGATATTGATGATATTCGAAACCTTATTGAGGATTTTTCGTTAAGCGCGATTAACTCGAAAATAACCACCTACAGTCGTGATTTGCCAGCGTTACTAAACCGAGCCAGTATTTCAGAAGCTGGTGAAGAAATAGACGTTACCAACACTAATAACAGCTTTAACGAGTATTACAATCAATGGCAAATTGATAAGGCTAAAAACTACTCTTCAGTCTTTCCGACTTGGGTTCAAGACTTAAATGCTCTTAACCGAAGAGTTGATAGTCTGAAAACAGATTATGAAAACATAAATACCTCTTATGAAAGTAGCGATACGCTTGTTTTACTTCAAGAATTAGCCGACATAGCCCCTTCAAGCATCTTATTTTCGCTGATGCTTACGACAGAGACCACGGCTTCTGAACATTTGGTCAGTCAAAATGATACGGTTAATAGTTTGCAAAACGTTGAATCAGTTTTGCAAAATTCTAAAAGTTATCTCCAAAATTTTAACCCAAATACAGATAATTTCGATAATTCAAAAGTAAGTCAAATTGCGACTAGTATTAATCCAGCGAGTAACGCCCTTGGATCTCTTATTAGAGATTTAAGTGATAATGAAAATACAGGTTCACTAGCCCATAGCATGTACGGTATCAGTGCTATCGAAAATTCAGATGAAATTAACCAACTTATGGAGGCTGAGAAATCGAATATACGTAGACTTAACACTGAAATTCAACAAGTGGTGGCTGAACTTGAACAA
>Ga0307935_1000796_pt1 | contig 12585 bp, 11 predicted proteins | sample OrgLakmetageno92_FD_201827 | JGI IMG/M metagenome (GOLD analysis project Ga0307935, IMG submission 201827) | Saline water microbial communities from Organic Lake, Antarctica - #92 | ecosystem: Environmental > Aquatic > Non-marine Saline and Alkaline > Saline | place: Antarctica: Organic Lake...
GTTCGGGTACAAAAAATATTACGGTCAGGTCAGGTGGTGAAAATGAACGCCGCACTCAAGTGGGCAGCTTGACTACCTTGACGCAAAAAGATGTGGATTCATTATCTACGATGCCTTTTATAAACGGGGTTGATGCTCGGGTCAGTGGCTCGTTTAACGCCGTGTACGAAGGTCAAAGTGTGAGTACTAGTATTAATGGGGTCAGTGAAAATTATCCACAAGTGGCGTTGCACGAAACGATTGTGGGGCGATTTTTTACCGAGTCTGAAAATAGCCGTAAGAAAAAAGTGGCTGTCTTAGGCGTTAATATTAGTCGAGATTTATACGGCAACCGAAACCCGATTGGTAAAAATATTAGAATTGGAAACACCAGCTTTATAGTCATTGGTATTTTAGAAGAAAAAGGCGCGAGTTTATTTGGCAGCAGCGACGACGCGGTTTTTGTGCCCGCCCAAACCATGCAAACCAAGCTGCTGAATCAACGTAATTATAATACCATTATTGTGCAGGTTGAAGACGAATCTTACATCGATCGAACGATGGAAACTATTAAAGCGAAGTTGCGTTACAGTCATGATATTGACGACCCGATTGATGATGATTTTAGTGTTTCATCCGTGGCGCAAACCCTTGATATTGTGACGGGTATAACCGGAGCGGTCAGTGCGTTTTTAGCGGTTATTGCGGGGTTCTCACTGGTGGTTGGTGGCATTGGAATCATGAACATTATGCTAATGAATGTGAACCAACGAACGCGCGAAATTGGCTTGCGAAAAGCCTTAGGGGCCAAACCAGAAATGATTCGCCAACAGTTTTTAGTGGAGAGTTTAGTGCTTACTATTATGGGTGGCATTATTGGCACAGTAATTGGAATTTTGATTTCGTGGGTTATCGCGCTTGGGGCGCGTTACGCCGAATACGATTGGGTGTTTGTGATTAGACCCGAAGCGATTTTGCTCGGGGTTGGCTTAGCGGCGATTACGGGTTATGTATTTGGTTCTGGGCCGGCTAAAAAAGCCGCGCAATTAAATGCGATTGAAGCGCTGCGTTACGAATAAAATTATGCGAAAATATTATTACTTGGCTCGCAATTCACTGACTACGCTGCAAAGAAATTTGAAGCGAACACTGCTGACTTTACTTGGCATTGTGGTCGGTACGGCGGTATTGGTTTTAGTGTTAAGCCTTGGGAATGGCTTAGAGAGTTTAATTATGAACCGCTTGGGCTCGTTTTCACCGAATACGCTTTTTATTGAAGTGCAAACACCACCGAGTTCAAAAGCAGGCGCCTTTGCGGCCTTTGATATTAAAACTATGACGGAGCGGGATCGAGATGATATTTTAGCTATCGACGGTATTAGTTACGTTAGCGGTTGGCGTTCTGGCAGTGCCCAAATACAACTGGGGCGTGAAAATAAAAATATTACGTTGTTGGCCGTTAATACCGATTTTCCTAAGCTGCAAAATGTACCAATGCAACTCGGACGTTTTTTTAACACCACTGAAGATAATTCGGGTGAAAGAGTGGTGGTACTGGGGCTTGGATTAGCCAATGATTTGAGCAATGATCGACCAGAATCGCTCGTTCAACAAAACGTTAAGATTGATAATCTATCATTTAGGGTCGTGGGAATTACCGAAGAAGTCGATGCGATTGGCCCGGTAAGTTTAAGTGACACGGCGTTTATTCCACTGCGCACTGGAGCTCGTAACTTTTGGGGCGAAGATCATCTGCAGGCTATCATGGCTTACACCTCCGACGTAGAGCAAACTGACAGACTGGCGTGGCGGATTGCGAATGTGTTGCGCCGAAATCATAAAATTGATGACCCAGAAGACGATGACTTTGCCGTAAGAACCTTTACCCAATTACTCGATATTGTGGGAACCGTTACCAACGGAATTAATTTGTTACTGGCTTCACTGGCTGGGATTTCGTTACTGGTTGGTGGGGTGGGAATTATGAATGTTATGTACGTAACGGTGAGTGAACGCACCAAAGAAATTGGGCTCCGCAAAGCCATGGGCGCCCGCCCGAGTTTAATACGACTGCAGTTTTTATTTGAAGCGTTGTTACTTACTTTAATGGGCGGTATTCTAGGCGCCTTTTTAGGTACGGTTTTATCGTGGTTGATTAGCTTAGCGGCCGGCTCGTTTGGGTTTGATTTTCCGTTTACGATTCCTTGGATGGGGATTGTGGGGGCGGTGGCGATTTCTACTTTAATTGGTTTGGTGTTTGGCATTGCCCCCGCTAAAAAAGCCGCGCGGTTAGAACCCATTGCGGCGTTGCGGAGTGAGAGTTAGGGAGTATTGTTTGAGCATGAAAAAAGTTGATTACCAAAGTTTAAATTCTAAACAACAAGAGAGTTATAATTTTCAGAAACTTTCAGCGGTACTAGCTGACTACGGTTACACGACTATTTTGTTAGCGGATGATTACAACGGGGCCGATTTCTTAGCGGTAAGTATGACTGACGGAAATATTCTTAAAGTTCAGTTAAAAGGGCGACTCTTTTTTTCTAGAAAATATTTAGGTAAAAATTTGATGATGGCTTTTAAAGATATGAGAGATAATTGGTATTTTTATCCTCACGACGAACTTTGCGAAAGCGTTCATAAAATTAATAATTTTCAAAACAGTGAGATTTCTTGGGTAGATAAAGGAACTTATTCGTGGAGCCGTTTACCGGCTAACTTAAAAACGTTGTTAGAGCCTTATAAATTGTAGAGTGCTTGCTTTCATCTAAGACCGGTCTCTAAGTTAGAGTGCACTTGTAGAGACCGGTCTTTGTGGCAAACTGAACCTGTTACGATTTTTGATGTAAACGCAATTAAAAAAAGTCTGAGCCCGAAAGGGCACAAACTTTTTTTGGTACACGCGATAGGATTCGAACCTATGACCCTCGGTTCCGAAGACCGATGCTCTATCCAGCTGAGCTACGCGTGCAATTTAGTAAGAGCTAGTCGATTGTAGACAGAGGCTGTGTGAGAGCAAGTTATTTTTAAAGAAGCGTTACTTCAAGCTTTCCGTCTTCTAAGTCTTGTTGTTGTAATGGAATCTGTACCGACCCACCATTAATGGCAAAACTTATTTTTCCAGCTTCCAAACCGTGTACAACATAACCTGTTTCGATGCTTTCTTCTGAAGTTCGTCTATCAATAATTTCGCATAGTTGAGCTTCTTCAGCTCTAGCTAAATGGGGGAGTTCGTCTCGCCATTCTACAGCGAGCGCAAATAATTCGGGGTAACTTAGTGGCGATTCAGATATTTTTTCCATGTATTTACTTTAACATAATTCACAGGTTGTTGCAAAATATTGAATATAGTGTTATTGTGTATAGAAATATTAAATTAGAAACATGGCAGAAACTCAACACCCATACGACAAAGCGCGTAACTTAGACGCACATGAAGCTAACTTAGCCGCATCTGGACCAAAAGCTGGTAACTGTGAAGGGTGTGCAGATTTAGTTTGTCGCTTTAATGTTACCCTATTAGATGTAGTGAGAGCGGCTGAACAGAATCCAATGATAGATGAAATTACTCAATTTACTTGTGACGATTCAGAAACAGATCCAGCAGTATCTTCAAATTTAGGGACGGTTAGTGATTACGAATAAACCTCGTAAATTTAACTTGAACATACACCAACCACTTTGCTAAGGTAGTTTTCTAAACCCAATGAATAGCCCTACCTACGCTTTTGTGGATATTGAAACGACCGGCTCATCGCCGACGGTTGGTCGTATTACCGAAGTCGCGATTATTATTATGCGGGATAATGAAGTGTTAGAGACGTTTCAAAGCTTGGTAAACCCAGAGACGACTATTCCACCCTTTATTACCAAAGTAACGGGTATAGACGACGCTATGGTGCAAAACGCGCCACTGTTTGCCGAGATTGCGCAGACGGTTTGGGAAAAATTTCAAGACTGCATTTTTGTAGCGCATAACGTGCGCTTTGATTATGGCTTTTTAAAGAATGAGTTTAAGCTTTTAGAGATTGAATTCAACGCTAAGACTTTGTGTACGGTTAAGTTGTCGCGGCAGTTGTATCCGGAGTATCCACGGCATGGTTTAGATGCTTTGATTGAGCGGTTTAATTTAGATGTTGCCAGCCGACACCGCGCCTTAGATGACTGTCAATTAATGATTGACCTGTGGCATATTTGGCACGGTCAAGATGATGAGAAATTAGCCGCCGCCGTGGCGCAGCAATTACGCGGTCCAATTCTGCCTAAAAATTTAGCGGCTGAGCAAATTGAAAACCTGCCCCGCACACCCGGGGTGTATTATTTTTACGCGGAGAAAGAATCTATTCCGCTGTATATTGGTAAAAGTATCGATATTCGAAAACGCGTATTAAGCCATTTTTCGGGCGATCACTTAAGTGGTAAGCAGGCTAAAATGGTGGGGCAAATTACGCACATTGATCACCATCAAACTACCGGGGAACTGGGGGCTTTATTGCATGAAGCCGAGCAGATTAAAACTTATTTACCGGTTTACAATCGACAGTTGCGTCGGGTTAAAACGATGTACACCCTAAAACTGGAAACAGAAAACGATTACCACACAGTGAGTATTAAAGAAATTGAACCCGCTGATTTATTACACGAACCGAATTATTATGGTTCTTTCAGAACTCAGCGTGATGTTAAAAAAATACTGGAAGCCTGGGTAACAGATTTTGGACTCTGTGAACAGTTACTGGGTTTAACCAAAGGGAATGGCAACTGCTTTGCTTATCAATTAGGGAAGTGCAAAGGCGCCTGTGTGGAGAAAATGCCATCGCTGCACTACAATTTATTGCTGCAACAATCACTGTCGAAATATAAGCTTAAAAGCTGGTGGTTTAAAGGGCCGATTGCGATTAAAGAACACTGCTTAACGCAAGAAAGGTCGCAGGTGCACGTGTTTGACCAGTGGTGTTATTTAGGCACCTTAGAAGAAGAGGATGGTAGTTTGGCGTTAGAAAATTTAAACCCACCCCGATTTGATTTAGATCACTACAAAATTTTACAACGCTTTTTTCGGCAACCCAGAAATGCCAACGTCGAACTGATTGAGCTTCAATCTTTAACCGATTTTAACGCTTAAAACATTATGAAAGTAAAAGATATACAAGCTTTTTGCGCGACCACCAATATTAAGTTACCGTTGTTTAGTGATGGCGTGAAAGCGGGTTTTCCAAGCCCGGCGGATGACCATTTGCAACGCCGCTTAGACTTAAACGAAGAACTTATTTCGCATCCGGCGGCCACGTTTTTAGTAAAGGTAGAAGGGGACTCCATGCAGGAAGCTGGCATATTTGATAAAGACACGCTCGTGGTGGACAGGTCTTTAAACCCGGTTAATAAATCAGTGGTAGTGGCGCTTTTAAACGGCGAGTTTACGGTGAAATATTTTTATAAAACCGCGAACCAAATTTCTTTAAAGCCGGCTAATAAAGAATACCAACCCATTACCATAAAAAGCTCAGATGACTTTGAGGTGTGGGGGGTGGTAACTAATGCGATTCATCATTTTAACGCTTCATGAGTGTCTATTTACTCGTTGATTGCAATAATTTTTACGCCTCGTGTGAACGGGTGTTTGACCCGAAACTACGGCACGTGCCGGTGTGTATTTTAAGTAATAACGACGGCTGTATTATTGCTCGTAGCGCTGAGGTTAAAGCGGCGGGTATCCCGATGGGAGCTCCGGTTTTTAAATGGCGGAAAGAATTACAGGCGATTGATGCCAAGTTGTTTTCTAGTAACTATGCCTTATACGGGGATATGTCGGCCCGGGTGATGCAAACGCTGCGCCCGTTTGCAGACGTAATGGAAGTGTATTCGATTGACGAAGCTTTTTTGCTGTCGGCGGGTCGGTCTGATTATTTAGCCTACGGTGAGGCGATTAAACAAACGGTGTATCAAAATACGGGTATGCCGGTTTCGGTGGGCATAGCCAGCAGCAAAACTTTGGCGAAGCTGGCCAATTGGATTGCTAAAAAGTATAAGAATGGGAATTTTGAAATTACCGAACAAAACCGCGAAGCCGTGCTTAAGTTTACGCCAGTAGGCGAAGTGTGGGGGATTGGGCATCGCACCAATGAAAAGTTAACCAACTGGGGTATTAAAACGGTGTATGATTTAATTTGCCAGCCCGATAACTGGATTAAAAGTAATTTAACAGTGGTCGGGTTAAAAACAGTCCATGAACTGCGGGGCCGAGCCTGTTTTGAATTAGAAGAACACCCCAGTAGCCGTAAAAATATTATCTGTTCCAGATCATTTGGAAAAGTGGTGACCGATAAATCAGAAATTCGAGAAGCGGTGGCGCATCATGCGGCTCGCGCCGCCGAAAAACTGCGAGAGCAAGACAGTGTGGCTCTGGGCATTACGACCTTTATTAGAACGAATAAATTTAGAATCAATGATTCACAATACGGCCAGTCTCATTATCAAGCCTTAGCGGTTGGCACCAGTAACACCGCGGCCTTAATTAAAGCCGCGACAGCTAACTTAGAACAAATTTTTTGTTCAGGTTATAATTATGCTAAGGCGGGAATTTTGCTTTCTGGTATTAGAAAAAGCCACCAAGTGCAGTACAACCTTTTTACCCCAGAGCCAGAACTAAAAAGTGGCGATCTAATGAAAGCGTTTGATGCTATAAACCAGCAGCACGGAAACCATACCGTGCAGTTTGGCGCGATGGGTATTAAAAAAGCGTGGCTGACCAAATCAGATCATCGTTCGCCGAATTACACCACGCAGTGGTCAGACTTACCGGTGGTTAAAGCCTGACTGACTGAATAAATTTATTGTTCAATGTTAGTTTTTTGACTTAAAGATATTAAAGTTTTAAGTTGTGGTTGATGAGTCGATTAGAAACCAGTTCGAGTTTAGAAAGCGGCGTTAAAACGGTGGCTGAATATACTGGGGCGGCTGTTTTTGGGGTTATTGGCTGGCAATTAGCGGCGCCAGAACTAGGAATTTTATGGGGCGCTGTAAGTGCTACGGTCGGGGCGGTGATTGGTAAAAATATAGGTTCGGCTGTGGTTTCTTCTAAATAGTGCTGAGCGTTGTTTGAACGGCTTTTTTGTGGTATAATGTCGGGATGGTTAATGCTCCAAATCGCGCTCCCGAAATTCTGGATACACCTGAGGTGCCTACTTCTGGATTACTTTCACGGATGATGTCAGGCTTTGAACGCCCAACTCAAGCGGCTAATGATAACGTTGCCCCGAGTGTTGTAAGTCTGGCTAGACGCAATGAAACGTTAAATAACGTTGAGTTAGAGGGTTCTTGGTTGCAGCGAAACGTGGTGGATTGGTTTTCAACGCGCACTGAAACACGTTCTGATCTTAATATTCATAGCGAAGAAATAGGTCGTGATTTGAGTCGTGTAAGAGAGAATGTCGATGATTTAGCGGTAACTTGGAATGATGATCGGCAATTAAAAAGACGGATTGATCAGTACGAACGCTATAACGATAAGTATGGAGATCAAGCGCGTCACGTGGTTGAATCGCAAATAGAAGGCAATGAAGATGAAGCGGTTCTAGGGGTGATTGATGAGAATTCTACCCCCGAAGAAATTGCGGCGATTGAAGAACAACAAGAAGAAAATCGCTTAAAGCAAGAAGCCATAGAACGATGGGGGCAGTTTGCCACTCAGGCTGAACCAGGCGGTCGCTGGCGTTCTAAAAAATTGTTTGAATCGGCTTTAAGCTGGGACAATATTAAAGACTCATGGCAAAACCGAACGAATATGTGGAGTTTCTTTAAAGGGTTAGGTGCGGATTATGCCCAATGGAAAGCGGTTAAATCGGCTATACCAGCCGTTAATGTGGTGAGTTTTGGCGTGAGAGAGGGGCGTGAAGTAATTGAAGAGTATCGAGAAACAGGAGAGACGATTGCGCAGGGGGCAGAGCTAGTAGGAGACGCTCGGAGTACGCAAAAAGAAGTGCGTCGCGAAGGGGCAGAAACCGTCGTACTTACGAGTGCGGCCGCCAGGTCAGGTTATATTCAAGAACAAATGCGCCGCTTGATGCGAGGGGAAGTAAGCAGAGAAGCCGTCTTAAGAAGTAGCCGACAAGCTTTTAGAAACTTTGAACGTCAAGATCCGCAAGCCTTCGCGCGCATGATTCGAGGTTATGGGTTAACCGCTAGAAGCTTGAACACCCGCGCCGGCTTTTATGAACTCTTTAAGAATGCTGCTTTGTGGTACACCCCGTGGGCGGACCGAGGAGATCGTAGTTTTTGGGAAGCGAACGAAACGGCCATTCCAATTTGGGGAAGCGTGGCCGCTTGGCGGGATATCAACGTTGATACTGGATTGCCACTCTGGAGCCGAATTGGTTTTGCTACCGTTGGAACCGCGCTTGATGTCGGTACAATTTTAAGCCTTGGTACCTTAACGCCACTCGTTGCGGGGGCGAAAGTAGCCATGGTTAAGGGCAGTCAAGCGGTTGGACGGAGAGTCGCTCAAAGAACCGCCGTTGGCGCGGCGAGCCAAGCGAGTACGAGAACTTTAGCTCAAGTCTTAGGTGGTCTACCCCGAGCCGCCAGACAAGCAGTCACTGGGGCTGGGGCTAAGGGGGCAGCGATGGGCGCCGCCGGTTACACAGCCTTATCGGCTGGGGTAGATTATTTATTTAACTTTGAAGACCGAGCGGTTGATGCGCTTTTAGCAGGTGCCGAGCAAGCTATAGGGCAGGACTTTAGCTATCAACAACGTCGCCTGATGCGGGTAGTGGGGCAAGATATACAGCCAGTTTTAAGAGACGCTTACGATGATTATCGTGAAGAGCCAGCTGCTGAGGATGAGGCCTTAGCGGCCGCTGCTGCGAACGATAACCAAGCTGTAGTAGAGTCTGAATTAACCGCAGGGCAGATAGCGGATGTTTCTGAGTCGGAAGCGGAAAGATAAGCGGTTTAGTGATTAATTTTCAGTCATGCCAACTTGGCCTTGTCTGACGGAACCAGAATTAAGCAGTCTTTGTTGAGAAATAAATTCTACTGAAACTCTTGGTTTGCGGGCACTCTTAAAAACTAAAGATCCTTTTTCCGCTGCGGTTTCAATTTCAATATCGCCGTACTTAAAAACCCAGTGCCAAAAGCTGGTGTCGTTTGGTTTTACGTTACTAATAGCGGCGTAACTCACTTCATTGGTAATAGCTCCAAATAGCTCTCGTTCTTGCCAAATCAAGCGTCGGCTCGTGATATAAATCAAATCGTAGTTAAAATCGAGCCATAATTTTGTGAACATTAACCCCGCTAAAAGAATCAACATAATCCCCACCACTATGCCAATAATAAAACTGATAGGGGTTAAAAAAATTAACACGAGTAATGCCACAGACGTAATCATCAAACAAAAAACTAAGGGAATTAAAAACACAATCCAGTGTTTCTGGGCTACGTGTAAAATTTGTTCCCCTTCAAATACCGTAAAGCTGCCATGGGTTTCACGGCCTTGGCTTCCACGTCTGATCGCGGTTCGCTCGGCTTCAAACATTTGTCCCAGCTTAAAGAGTCTTAAAATACGCAGTAACATAAATATTTCGGGGTTTTGAATAAGCCCCATTTCGTGTAAATAAAACGGAGCAATGGCGACCAAATCAACGAGCCCCCACCAAGAAATAAAATATTTAGCTGGCTTTTGGGCTGACCAGAGTCGCAAAAAATATTCAACCGTAAAAACGGTTACGACAAGCTTATCAAAAACAATCAAATTTTGATTTAAGTTAACAAAGTCGCTGCCTAGATAGTGCAATGGAATGACCGTTACCGAAAGCACTACTAAAAATGCAATCAATCCGTTTACCAATTTCCCCATAGGATCTATTGGATTGTGCAGGCAGTCGTGGCAGACTTTTTGAATTTTGTCGATAGAGTTCATACGTAGTTATAATTTATACAGTTAATAGTGGATTAGTCAAAGTCTACATTTTAGCAGTCAGGTAGAAAGACTGCTAAATTTGTTTTGACATAATTATTTGGCAGTCTTATAATGTGAGTGCTATTTATTATAAAAAATTAAATACTATGACAAAAATTATTGGAATCGATTTAGGAACGACCAACTCTTGTGTGGCCGTTATGGAAGGTGGTAAAGCCGTAGTTATTCCCAATGCAGAGGGGAATCGTACTACACCGTCAATTGTCGCGTCAAAAGACGGGCAAACTTTAGTGGGCGTTACGGCGAAAAGACAAGCTATTACGAATGCTAAAAACACCATTTTCTCAGCGAAACGTTTCATTGGGCGAAATTTTAACGAAGTGAAAACAGAAATGGATGAAATGCCATTTGAATTTTCAAAAGGGAAAAACAACGCGGTTATGATTAACTACGAAGGAAAGGATGTTCGTCCAGCAGAAATTTCAGCGAAAGTACTCGCTAAATTAAAAGCAGACGCGGAAGCCTACTTAGGTGGACCCGTAACTAAAGCCGTTATTACGGTACCGGCTTACTTTAATGATGATCAACGTAAAGCCACAAAAGACGCTGGAAAAATTGCCGGTCTTGAAGTGGAACGAATTATTAACGAACCAACCGCGGCCGCTTTGGCTTACGGAATTGATAAGAAAGGCAAAGACGAAAAAATTGTGGTGTATGATTTAGGAGGAGGAACCTTTGATGTTTCGATTCTTGAAATCTCTGACGGTACGTTTGAAGTTTTGGCGACTAACGGTGATACCCACTTAGGTGGAGACGACTTTGATTCGGCTTTGATTCAGTACATTTTGAAAGAGTTTAAAGACGCCAATGGCGTTGATTTAGCGAAAGACCCCGTGGCCATGCAACGGGTAAAAGCGAAAGCGGAAGAAGTAAAGAAAGAACTTTCGTCTGCGAGTGAAAGTGAAGTGAATGAAATGTATATCACTATGAGTGATGCAGGACCGCTACACTTGGGCGTTAAAATTACACGGTCTAAGTTTGAAAGCTTAGTAGAAGACCACATTCAACGATCGATTGAACCGTGTAAAAAAGCGCTTAAAGATTCTGGTTTAAAACTTTCTGAAATTGATGAAGTTATTTTAGTTGGAGGTATGACCCGAATGCCAGCGGTTAAAAAAGCCGTAGAAAAATTCTTTGGTAAAAAACCAAATGAATCACAAAACCCAGATGAAGTAGTGGCGCTTGGGGCTGCCATTCAAGGAGGTGTTTTACAAGGAGATGTGCAAGATGTCCTTTTACTCGATGTAACGCCGTTAACACTTGGTATTGAAACAGCGGGTGGGGTTCGAACGGCAATGATCGATCGAAATACGACTATCCCAGCTTCTAAGTCACAGGTTTACTCTACCGCGGCTGATAATCAGCCTTCGGTTGAAATTCACGTGTTACAAGGAGAACGGGAAATGGCCGGTGATAATAAATCGCTTGGGAAGTTTGTACTCAGTGATATCCCACCCGCGCCACGAGGTGTGCCGCAGATTGAAGTGACTTTTGATATCGATGCCAATGGTATGCTTTCAGTTAAAGCGAAAGACAACTCAACGGGTAAAGAACAATCGATTAAAATTGAAGGTTCGTCTGGCATGAGCGATGACGAAATTGAAAAAATGCAAAAAGACGGTGAAGCCAACGCCGAAAAAGATAAAGAGCGAAAAGAATTAGCGGAAGCGAAGAATCATCTAGACTCAATGGTGTACCAAGCCGAAAAAACGGTTAAAGAAGCGAAAGACTTGGATAAATCAGAGCTAGAAGAAGTGATTAAAAATACGGAAGAAGCGATTCCAACGGCGAAAGAAGCCTTAGAAAAAGCGGAAGATTCTGACGCTGAAACGTTAAAAGCCGCCGCAGATGCACTTTCAGAACCAATGACCGAGCTGGGGCGAAAAATGCATGAAGCGGGCCATGACCCAGAAGCCGCTAAGGGGGAGCAAGATGCGGATGCCAAAGGGGAACCAGAAATTATGGATACCGACGAAGCGAAAGAAGACGATAAAAAGTAATTTACTAATTTTCTGAAGTTTTAAAGAAGGAGCGACTTGTTCGCTCCTTTTTTAGGTTGAATAGGGTGATTTACTTGTTGCAAAAAAAATGTTATAATGATAAATATTTTAATCCAAATATAAAAATGAAAAACAAAAACTTAGCGTTACTTTTACTTATGGCTTTGTCTTTAGGCACCGCTCATGCACAAGTTGTTGAGGAAACCACGACCGTTGATGTGATGACCCAGAATGAGGTTCAATCCAGTATGTCACCCATTGATAGAGCTCGAATGAATGGCGATTTAATGGAACAAAGAAAGGCTACTAACGAAGCCGCACGAGCCGAAATAGAAGGCGCGCGTGAAAACTTATCAGATATGAGAGAAGAGCAAAAATCTGATGCAGCAGATCGTAGAGAAGCCACAAAAGCTACTGGGGCTGAATTAAGAGAAGAGGTTAAATCTGGCGATCTAGAGAAAGAAGCGGCTCAAGCACAAATGCAGGCGCAACGAGATAGTAACCAAGAAGCCGCGGTTGCTGATCGTACAGAAAGAGTGGAAGCTAAAAGTGCGATTGTCAGCAAGCGACAAGCTATGGTAGACACACGTATTGCTACCGTTCGAGAAAATAACCCAGAGATGGCAGATATAA
>Ga0307935_1000799_pt1 | contig 12498 bp, 11 predicted proteins | sample OrgLakmetageno92_FD_201827 | JGI IMG/M metagenome (GOLD analysis project Ga0307935, IMG submission 201827) | Saline water microbial communities from Organic Lake, Antarctica - #92 | ecosystem: Environmental > Aquatic > Non-marine Saline and Alkaline > Saline | place: Antarctica: Organic Lake...
TAGTATTCGCGTTCCAATTACGAGAAAGTTTGATAATATACTTGCTAATCCACCATTTGGAATTAAGGGATTAAAATATGATGATTTTGAAAGTCCATTGAAAAGTGAATATGTTCCAATCAAAACAGATAATGCTGTTAGCTTGTTTATTCAAGCAATTATTTATATGTTAAAGATTAGTGGTAAATGTGCTGTGGTATTACCTGACGGACAAGATTTATTCAGTAAATCTAATAAGAAATTAGTTGCGATTAGAGAATATTTATTAAAAACTTGTGATTTGAAAGAGGTTATCTATTTACCATCGGGTATATTTACCTATACAAATATTAAAACATGTGTCTTCTACTTCGTGAAAAAGAGAGAAGGAAAAGATGTTTTCGAAACCAAAATCAAAATTGGAAAAACTCAAAAAGAAACTGGGCGAGATTACAAGTTTTCAAAAACACATCAAACTACAAAAGTCAAGTTTTATGATTACAACCCGTATGAAGATGTTAAGAATTTATTGGTTGAAGTTCCCATAAAAGAAATAGCTAATAATTCATATTCCCTTAATTATGTTGAATATATGATAGAAGATATTAAAGATGTAGAATATGAAAATGATAATATTATTATAAGATCGATGAGTGAAATATTTGGTGAAAAATTAAATAATAATTTTACAATTATTGATTCGGAAAAATATAATATTATTGGTCTAAGTTCTAAAGGTTATTCAAAAATAAAAAAAGAATTGTTTGGTTCTGATATTAAAATAAAAAAACAACAATTATGTAAAAAAGGGCAATTTGTTATAAGCAAAATTCATAATGGATCTTATGGATTTATTGATGAAGTAACTGATAAAGGAATAATCTCATGTGAATTTTGGTTGTTTGAATTAAATAGTCAAATCATAAATGCAAAATATTTAAAATATATATTTAAGGATAGCATTAATGTAAGTTTCGACAATATTTCCACTGGTGTTGGTATACCAAGAATTAACTACGATAAATTTAAACAATTAAAAATCCCCATTCCCTCACTTGAAAAGCAACAAGAAATCGTCGAATATTTGGATTTAATCTATGAGAAGGCGAATAAAAATAGTAATAATAAAATAGAAGAATTAAATCAATTAAATAAGTTTTGTTTGGATAAACAAAAATTGTCTGGTGACAATGTTGTGAAAACTTTGGGTGAAGTTTGTAAATTTAAAAATGGAAAATGTATTAAAAAAGATACTTTAATTAAAGGAGAATATCCTGTAATTGGTGGCGGTCAAAAGCCTATGGGGTATCATAACGAATATAATACCGCTGAAAATGTTATATTATGTTCATCAAGTGGAGCATACGCAGGTTTCATTAGTAAATATGATAAATCAGTATGGGCAAGCGATTGCTTTTCAATTATACCTAACAATAATTCTATAAACAATAGTTATTTATATTATATCTTAAAAAACATACAAGATAAAATATATAAATCACAATCAGGAGCAGCACAGCCACATATTTATTCAAAAGATTTACAAGAATATAAAATTCCCATCCCCCCAATTGAAAAGCAACAAGAAATTGTAGATTATTGTGAATTTAATGATAATCTCATCAAGCAATTAGAAAAAGAGATTGAAAACAATAAAAAACAAGCGCAATCGTTTCTTACAGATATTTTAAAAACAAAAGATGATACATTTTCATTAAATATTGAACCTACGAATGAAGTTCAAAATGAAATAGTATATGTTGAAGACGACGTAGTAATTGAACCAAAACCAAAGACCAAAATTATTATCAAGAAAAAGGTAAAGAAACCTCTCGTAATAATTGAACCAAAACCAAAGACCAAAATTATCAAGAAAAAGGTAAAGAAACCTCTCACAATAATTGAAGATGATATTGAAATATAACTATTTACATTCATTTATTAGCAAGTATAATTTTGGTATAAAACATAATTTATTATAAATATTTTTTTATTCCAAATTTTTATATCATATAATATAATTATTATATAATATAATGCCTACTAAAAAATTACCTGCCTTAAAATCGGCGTTTTAAATGTGCAAAGGTGTAAAACTACTTAAAGAAAAAATATTATATTCATTTTTTTATTTATCGATATTTTATCAACATTCAATAGCATTCTCAATCTGATTGCTACCATCAAACTCATATTTAATACGATAACCATTCCATCCAGATAAATTATTCTTGCCAAGTTTCTTATCCAAGAAATCATACAGCTCTTTACCCTTTGGAATACTCTTACCATATGACTCCTGATACCATATTTTAAATTCAGAATATACCTCTGTCTTTTTAATCTTAACATCAGGTTCATCACATTTCTCAATCTTCTCAATTAAGAATTCCATCAAATAATCTTGACCCTTTCTATATTCATTCGACGCCTGAAGAACCATATCACAATCCTCAACAAGACCATTCTTTTTAACCGCAATCTGAACAAGCATATCCATAAATACGTATTTCCAAGATTCAAATTTAACTCCAATATCCTGGTCAACCTCGTATTCATATGGACTTTCTTCACACGGCTGTGGCTCTTTCACAAATTTAGAAAGAAATTCACACAACCTAATACGCCTCCACGTACCGTCATCATTGCTTTTAATATCAAACAAGTTATTTGTGCAAACAACCAACTTAAATTGAGGAATAAAGGTAACACTATCTTTGTAAAGTGCACGACCTTGAACTGGGTCTTCACCCGTTAATTCCTTCATTACTCCGTCATTAAGTCTATCACCTTTACTCGGCTCCTGCATAACAGCATATCTTATACCTTTAAGTGCGGCAATCTCTGGAGATAAAGCACCAATGTTATTACGCTTTTGCGTAACAATTGTAATTGGAACGACGCCTTTATAATCCCCCAGAATAATTGTCATTAGATCCACCAATTTAGATTTACCATTCCTACCACAACCGTTATATATGTTAAATGTCTGACTCTTATTCTTTCCAATAAGAGTTGATGCAAGATGCTCCCACATATATCTACGCAACTCTTCAATTGGAAATAGCTTTGCCATAAAGTCATTAATCTCGTTTTTTATAGTCAAATGTTTATTATCATCAGGCAAATTAGGATAGTAATTAATATGTGTTGATAATGACAAATAATCGTCGGGACGACCATCACGAAAAATATTCTCTTCGAAATCCCATACTCCGTTATTAAAGCATAACAGATAACGTTTTGTATCCAGATATTTACTGAAATCCGGGTCAGCTTCAAAGAAGATTTCAGCTGCCTCTTTCATGATATTCTGCTTAAAACTCGTACGCTTCAAGTTTGAACTGATTTCACAGTAATTAGCACCGCGTTTCCTGAATTTCTCTTGCTTCTCAGGATCAACATCGGACATTTCACTTGCTATACATAAACAATTATTCGATTTATCAGCATAAATACGCGATAATGTTTTCGAAATATTATATCTCAATGTTGTTCCGCTATCAATCTCTCTCCATCTATGATCTTTGAAATGATACCAGATTTTGAATTTAAGACTTGCGCATCTATATTCATCCTTATACAACTGATAAAGAACCTGCGCAATATCCCACTCCGTTGCCTTGGACTCCGTTATCTCAATATAATGATCAATTGTCTCTTCACGAACTCGGCTATATTCTAGAGGATTTTCTTCGCGAGCCCAATACATAATAGACCTTTCTGTATATCCATCTCCTTTCATTGCTTGCCAATCTTTATAATAACCCTCAATGTCGTCGTAATTGAATTTATCTGACTGGCTACTAAAATACATCCAGGAAATAAACATCTTAAAATTTGTATTATGAAGTGCCCAACCACATCGAATCCATTTATCATAATCGTTATAATATTTATCAGGAAGAGACATCAAGAAATTATGCGTCTCATTCAGATTAAATTCCTCTATTGAAAGCTCCGATAATAGTTTTTTTACAAGTTGCTCCAGCGTTTCACGCGTCTTTATATCACTCACGTCGAAATTGAATCCTTCTGTTGTAATTTTCTGTAGTTTCTTATGAGGCCTTTTTGTATATGTTTTTTTACTCTTTATTTCATCGTATTGATTTGTATATGTTTCTTTGAGATTCACCCTAAGAAATTTGCTGTTCCTAGCACTAATAATATTCATCAACTCAAGATTATCCTTGGAATTTTCTTCAACATCAATACAAATGTCGTTCTCACTATCAAGAGTGCAAATATATGTTTTATGTAGTTTATATTCCTCGTTTGAAGGCTTCCTCGAACCATAAAGCTGCCAATTTGTATGGCCGATAGAAATTCCACTATCTAACACGCTTTCTGCATCATTCTTCAGCGACAAATCTTCTAAAACAAAATCAATATTTTTTAACACTTCTTCTCGAATCAATTGCTGCACATAATTATCACATGAAACGCCAATAATAAGATGGATTCCGTCTTTTGTTACAGATTCTTGAATATTAACATTATCTTTCTGCATCGCATAAATACGGAATTCACCAGGAATATCTGTTACCTTATTAATAGAATCTGCGTAGACAGATATTATGTCATGAATATGTTCATCACAGTGTTTTCTAACGGTTACAGATGTATCATATCTAAAATCTAAATCCACTAATAATGGACTGTTGTCAGATTTCAATTGAACTTCAGTAAGATATTCCGGCTTATTTTTTACAAATACGTCTCGATGATATAGCTTATTAAATAATGCTACCTTATCTGCAGGAATAGAATATTTTCCACCATATATAGTCTTACCATCTCCGATACGTGTATGAGTAATAACGTCACCCTCTCCTGATTTGTATTGTCTCAAGAAATCATTTAAATCACGATATGTTTCCATTATTTTACTGTATTGATATATTTACCAATATATTTTTATCTCAATTTTTTATTATATTATATTAATTGAATACCCATCACCGTTTAAATAAATATTATATGTATAAACTTATTTAAACGTTAAATTACATGTTTATTTAAATGGCAGAATCATTCAATCATAGTCGTCTTATAAAAGATATTACCAATTTATATAAGCACCCACTTAATCATCACGGAATATATTATGTGCATGATGATACTAATATGTTAAAGGGGTATTCCATGATTATTGGACCTAAAGAAACTGTATATAATCACGGATTCTATTTCTTCGAGTTTAATTTCCCTGAAGATTACCCACATTCACCTCCTGTTGTGAAAATAATTAATACAGACACATCTGTTAGATTTCATCCTAACCTTTATAGATGCGGAAAAGTTTGTCTATCAATTCTAAACACTTGGTACGGAGAAGGATGGACGTCGTGTCAAACTATTAAAAGTGTTCTTTTAACATTAATAAGTATTTTAGATAATGAACCTCTATTACACGAACCTAATATATTTAAACACCACCCCGATTTTTATAAATATAATGACATTGTTAGATATAAGAATGTTGAAATCTCTATACTTAAGGTCAAGTCTTCCCCATTTTATAATAAATTTAAAAACCATATAGATACATATCTCATCAATAACCGCGATGAAATACTTCAATTTGTCGAAAAAGAATGTGTTAAAACGCCTTACAGAAATGGTCATATCATTTTAACATGTTTATATAATATGACCATTTCTGTAAAATGGGATGAAACCTTGATTAAGGTAAAAGAGTTTTTCACAACTATTAATGATTAAATATAAATAAAATTGATATAAGTATATAAATATATATATTGCTTTAATATAGATATAAACCATGCATTTCTGTAGCAAGTGTAACAATATGTATTATATTAAATTATTCGGTGACGAGAAGTCTCAGCTTATTTATTATTGTAAAAAATGCGGTCATGAAGAACAAAACTCTACCAATCTTATCGTTTCTAAGACCGAAGTGAAGAAAAAATCTAACAAGAGTTACAAACATTTGGTCAATAAGTATACTAAATTAGACCCCACTCTACCGCGAAAGAACAATATTAAATGCCCTAATTCCACTTGTATTTCTAATATTGAAGAATCCAAAGTCGATAACGAAGTCCTATACATCAGGTATGACGAGATTAATATGAAATACATTTATATGTGTTGTAATTGCGATACTGTTTGGGATAATGTATAAATATATAAAATTGATTAAATTAAATATAAAAATATAATAGGTAATTATAATAAACATGTCCGATACTATTAAACCAACATATTCAGATGATGAAGTCGATATTGAGAAAGTTGTTTCCGATGCCGAAAGCGTCAATACAACCCCAGATTCAGGTTCGGGTTCTGATTCATCAAGTGTCGGAGATTCTCTTGGAGATTCTGAATCCGAGTCCGATAACTCTGTTATTGAAGATGATGAAGATACTGTGAAAAGTGTAGCGAGTAAAATTAATGTTTCTACAGATGATGTTCTCGATAAATTTATTAATGATAGCGAAAATATTGACGATAATGCAACCGTCGATTCAGATTTTAGTGAAGACGAATACGTCAAGTTCGATGAAGATATTAGAAAAGACCAGATTTTGAACTATCATAACGAACTTGTTCAGAGCAATTTCGATGAAATATCAGCACTAACCAAGGTTGTTCGCAATAAAGAAGGTATTATTGTCGACCCTCTTCATAAAACAATACCCATCTTGACCAAGTTCGAAAGGACACGTATTTTAGGACTAAGAGCGAAACAGATTAACAACGGTGATGAACCTCTCATTAAAATCGCAGATAATATTATCCAGGGCTATATCATTGCAGAAATGGAATTAGAAGCTAAGGTGTTACCGTTCATCGTATCACGCCCCCTACCTAATGGTAAGAAAGAATATTGGAAATTGAACGACCTAGAGCAGATTGATTATTAAATATTAAAATTGATCTATTAAATATTTTTTTATATTTAATAAACCCATACCAAATATGTTAGCACTTGTTGATTTTATCGATAATAGGTATAAAACTGAGCTTTTCAAGCAACAATCACGAAAGGTTTCCGATGTTAGGCTTACCACTTTAGATAGTGTTGATAAAATGATTAGGAATTATAGTACCTGGAAAGACTACGATTCTAACCCCTTTATTTTGACTGAGTGCGTGTTGATCGATAGTAAGATACAATATTACAACGCCCCAGCATTTACCTTCAATAATGTAATTTATAAACCACTTTATGAGTATTTGGATTTGGATATTGTTCCTATTGATAAATATTATAAAAAAGAAAAGGTTTTAAAAACGTATAAATGTAAAAAGTATGAAAGATAAGTTTGCTAAAATAGAATTAGATAAATAGTTATACACACAATAATAGATAATACTAATATAAGTAATTTATAATATTTTTTATTTTCTTTCTCGTTATGAACTGCTAGTCGTAAGTCAATAATTTTCCAATCCCATGGAAGATGTGGAGTATTGGTTTTGAAAGATTCAAGTGGTAATACTGACGATAAATTTCTCCAATCCCAATTAAAATCGTAGTTATTCGTAATAATATCGATTGTTATATCTTGTCGTTGAGAGATTAACTTACCATCCCATGGAAATTGTCTATTATTAAAGATATTTTCCAAACTAACGTTACTACTGAGGTATCCCCAATCCCAGGAAAATGTAGGGTTAGCCTTTAACATGTCTACTGTGATATTCATATTTATTATGTGTTTATAGAGAGATTCATACATAATAAGGTTTTCAATTTTATATTCACTTCTTAATAATCCGCGTTTTTTTCAGCTACATAATTTCCCATACCTGATTTCATACTTAATTTTTTAATTAATTATCTTCAATTAATCCATACTTTAGTTTAGTTAGTATTTTTATATCTCTTGAATATGATTCCATATCACCGTTATATACGTGTTTTAACATCTCTATATTAATAATTCCAACTGGTGTAAACAATATATTATTATCGCATGATTCATACATCAAATTAATTCGGTTACTATCATCACAACAAATTAAAGCAATATTACAATATTGTTTTGTATTAAGATGAACAAATCTAATATTACAAGATATTTGGATTGTATATACAGTCTTAAACATCAACTCACCATTTCTTCTAATTAATGATGGAAAACGTCTTTTTAAAGAGTCGTCACTATATTTATGTAGTCTATTTCTTAGAGCTATACTATTTAATATATTTATTTCAAAAGGTTCTGGATCTTTTTCTTGAAGTAGATTATATTTATAAACACATATATTTATCATCAGATTTAAACCGTGGTAACTTTTAACGTGTTGATTTACATCAACTTGTGTTATTAAGTTAAAATTGTTTATAGCTTCTTTCAGAAGAAATTGTAAATTTTCTTCGCTAGTATTTTTCATTATACAAAACGAACGTGGTTTATTTTTAGCTACATCTAATAATGCTTTCTTAATATAAACATCAAAATCTATACCATGATGTCGGGGATTATGTTTTCTCAGTTTTTGTATATTTTTAGTCAAACAATATCCGTTGCGTTGATTTAATATTACTGTTAATTCTTCCATAATAATTTTTTTATCCTTAATGATATCTTTACATAATTGTAATGTAATAGTAATAAATATTTCAACAATTAACATAAAATTCATACCTATTATGTGTTTATAGAGAGATTCATACATAATAAGGTTTTCAATTTTATATTCACTTCTTAATAATCCGCGTTTTTTCAGCTACATAATTTCCCATACCTGATATTACCTCTCTATCATATGATTTCGACGCGTTCATAATTATAAAATGTAATACTTCAGATGTAAAGTCGTCATCATGCCAATCTGGATTTTGTTTTACATATTGACATCTCTTTTTACAAATTATATTAACGAGCTCTTTAATGAATACACGATTTAGATCACATCCTTTTTCCCACTTTGAAACCGCGTTTTTACAGTAAAATACGTTGCGTTTGGTATCACTACAACGTATCGGATATTCTTCTATAGTCATACCTGCGAAAGCACTATCTGCTATTGATTTCATAAAGTCATGTGGTTTTTCTGGTAATTTTAGCAGGTCGAATTTGAAATTTGCTAACATTTCATCGATAGTCTTAGCATTTTTACATGTCGTATCCAAATAATGTTGAACGCTAAAAGTGTTACCATTACCATTACCATTATTATTATTACTATTAATCTTTTTGTTATCATAGTAATTGTGTGTTATATTATTAATAACAACTTGTTTGTCACGATACTTATCTAATATTTTATCGATATTATCGCCATTGGACATTTCTATAATACCGTTGGACATTTCTGTATTATCATTGGACATTTCTATGGTAACAATATCAGTGTTTTTACATTTATTTTTATGATTGTTTAAGCTTTGTTTGTGTTTATAGATTTTACCACAATTACAAACGTGCTCTTTTTTGTAAGTATCTGGTAAGTATTGGTAAGTATTGTGTTTTTTGGTCTGTAAATGTTTTGTATAATTGTCCTTTTTATTACTGTTATAGTTACATTTTTCACATACATATTTATATTGCTCGTTTTTGCTTGTTTTAGTAAGTATTTCAAGCATTATAATACTTACTATAAAGTAGCCTTTAAGTATAAATATTCATATATTATATAATCTATATTAACCTTTTTATTTTATGGTAAGAAAAATATCTACAAGTAGTAAATAATTGAGAGCATGAGGTCACAAATTCAAGTTTTCACGTTTTTTCTGGGTTTGTATTTCCAAGTCCGAATTTGGACATTTAAATGTCCATATCTGAGTTCTATGAGGAGAACCTGGAAACATACTTTCTTTGAAATATGATGTAATCTATATATATGGGGGTTAAATATATAAAGGGGGGGTAAATATAATATTTAATAAAATTGATTCATGAAAATAACATATAATGATATAAAAGATACGTATATATCATGAGTGAAACTAAAATACATAAACCATTTTTAAAATGGGTTGGAGGAAAAACACAGATTATTAGCGACGTTATTAGCAAATTTCCATCAGAAATGAACAACTACCATGAGTTATTTCTGGGAGGAGGTAGTGTTTTATTTGCTGTGTTATCATTACAAAAACAGAAAAAAATTGTAATAAATAATCAAATTTATGCCTACGATATTAATAAATATCTCATCAACGTCTATAAACACATTCAAGACAATAAAGATGAACTATATGAATATATCAATTTCTATATTTCAGAATATGATAGCATAACAGGGACTATCATTAATAGAAAAGCAGATTCAATTGAAGAAGCAAAAACTTCAAAAGAAAGCTATTACTATTGGATACGAAAAAAGTATAACAGTATAGATAAGGATACAATAGAGTGTTCGGCATTATTTATGTTTATTAATAAAACATGTTTTAGAGGTATGTATAGAGAAGGACCAAATGGATATAATGTTCCTTATGGACATTATAAAAAAACACCTACAATCATAACTGAAGATAATCTAAATTATATTAGTGATTTAATTAAAGACGTCAAATTTATACAAAGCGATTTTAGTTCTTCGATTAAAAACGTAAAAAACGGAGATTTTGTATACTTAGACCCGCCATATGCCCCGGAAAATGATAAATCATTTGTAGGATATGTTGCGGATGGTTTCAATTTAGAAACACATGAAAAATTGTTTATAGAGACAAAAAAATTAGGTGATATTAAATTTGTTATGAGTAATGCAAAGGTGGATTTGGTAATGAATCATTTTACCGATTATAATTGTCAAGACGTAATAGCAAGAAGAGCTATAAATTCAAAGAAACCTGGTTCAACAACAACAGAAGTAATTATTTATAATTAATCATAAATTTAATTACGTCTTCCTTGTATGTAGTTGTATTTCCCCAAAATATAGGGACGTTTTTCACTTCCGCATATTCTAATTCTGCCTTACAATTATCTTTAAACCAATCTGACAAACAATACATATATACTATCTTATAATCTGGGAAAGTCCGGCTATATTGCCATATTTTAAAATCATGTGTTTGTATTTTTTCACAAACTGAACCAGGTGTTTGTTGGAATTTTTTTTCAATGATAAACATTGTTTTTGAATCTTCATTGATATAACATTCATCTGGATTTTTACACCCATGTGCCTTTTGAATTTCATTATTAATTTTGTCATGCATACATTTAAATAATCCGGCTTTTTTGGTCATTTTAAAAACTAAATCATTTCCTCTAAATACTATATCATTTGAATTTTTGCATGTCTTTACTTTTATAATATGCTCATGCAAAGCAGTTATATCTTCGTATGATAAACCAGTTTTATTAGTATTTGAACCTCCAGCGCCAGTTCCTTTATTGACAATATTAAGTTTTCGCTTAATATTTTTGGCTCTAATGATTTTTAGCATGGGTTTAATAGGTTGTGATTCATCCATTATTGTCTGTGTCTTATTATCGTGGTTATATTTATATTTTTTAATCAATTTTGTAATATATTATATGTATTATGTTTGAATATTACAGTTACATTATATAAAGATAAGATAATAAAGCTACTACATAATTTACTTTATAAACTTATGGATTCGCGTGATATTATAAGAAAAAGACTTGTAACAAAATTACTTGCAAAAAAATACCGTGATTGTATTAAAATTATTGAAAATCAGGATAATAATTGTCTTGAGGTAGATAATATTCTCAATCAGATAAATGGATATGAATATACATCAAACAAAGATAAAATAGAAAAACACTTTGCTGGACATTATTATGTATCTTTTGATGATTTTAATAAAAGTATTAATAAAAGTCACAAGAAAAAACAAACTAGAAGTTGTTCGTTATCGAGAAAACCACTATTAGAACAATTTAGTGAATTATTGATTGAATCAAAAAAAGATCAGAATATGTTAAATATGTTTAAAGATAATAAACTTTGCTTAGAAAAGACTATATATAATAACTATCTTATTAAGAATTCTCCACCGCCTGATAATAAAAAACAATGTTTATCGCCATCAAACATTGATGGGATACAAATATATAATAAGGAAGCTATAAAACGTGATTTTCCTCAATTCTATGACGAATTAGAAAAAAGATTTCACTACGATAAAATTTATACATTTAACACAAATAATATTAAATATTATGATGTTAAAAATAAGAACCCATGTGATACAGTATTAATTTGCTGTCAAGCAGAAAAGGCAGGAAAAACGTTATTTCATATATTTTTTGAACTAAAGAATAATCCACATAATAGGAAACATATATTAGGAGATGATTTAATGAAATATTTGTTTACAGGTGAATCTCAATGTATTGCTAATAAGAGTGGCTGTTCATCTCACGATCCATTTGCAAGAGATAAAAAAGAATTTAATAAGCAAAATAATCTATCCTTTTAGCTATTATTTAACCTTAAAACTATCAACATTTCCATTTATTCCCGCAATTCATACAGCTAACAAAAGTCGTCATCGGTTCATCCGCAGACCTTGTTTGTAATTGATAAAAGCTACATTCTCTCTGATTA
>Ga0307935_1000804_pt1 | contig 12440 bp, 27 predicted proteins | sample OrgLakmetageno92_FD_201827 | JGI IMG/M metagenome (GOLD analysis project Ga0307935, IMG submission 201827) | Saline water microbial communities from Organic Lake, Antarctica - #92 | ecosystem: Environmental > Aquatic > Non-marine Saline and Alkaline > Saline | place: Antarctica: Organic Lake...
TTATGAAAACAATAGCACAACAATTAAACGTAACTGAGTTTCCATTTGAGATAAGGGACTCTAACGGTAAAGTGATTTACTATGAGAACAGTGAAGATTACTGGAATAAAAGAGAATATGACTCTAACGGTAAAGTGATTTACTATGAGAACAGTGAAGGTTACTGGAATAAAAGAGAATATGACTCTAACGGTAAAGAGATTTACCTTGAACGGAGTGATGGTTGCTGGAATAAAAGAGAATATGACTCTAATGGTAAAGTGATTTACTATGAGAACAGTGAAGGTTTTATAGAAGATAATAGACCTAAAACTTTTTCGGGTAAAACAGTCACTATTGATGGTATTGTATATGAATTAAAAGTTAAAAAATAATTGTTGGTAACTTGTTAATAACTACTGAAAATAATTGATCCAAAAGTTGCAATTGTTATTCTAATTGGTTATCTTAGTATTGTTGGTGAGGGGGAAATACTCTTGAACTTTTAAATTTTAAATTACTACGATTATGATTTTAATTAAACAACTTGCAGGAACTCCGGGAACGAATTCAGAAAATGCCATTTATGGTGCTGAAATTAAAGACCAAACAGTTACTGTTTATTACAGTTGCTCAACAAGAGATTTCAGAGATGCTGATGTCCATGTTGCTAATGTTGATTATCCTTTAGAAGATTATAAACATTATATTCAAACTAACCAGTGGAAATTAATTTAAAATAATATTATTATGACAAAACATAAAACCTTCATGGTAGGTGGATGCGTCCGAGATGAATTTCTTGGACTAAAATCCAAAGATATAGATTTCTCTTTTGTACTTGATAATTTAGATGGTACAGTTGAAGAAGGATTAGCAGAAATGGATAAGTTTCTTGTTGATAATGGGTTCGAGGTTTTCCTTAGAACACCAGATTGTTTTACCATTTGTGCAAAGTTTCCAAAGACACACGTACATGCAGGACTTGTTGCAGACTTTGTAATGGCCAGAAAAGAAATTGGTTTCATAGAAGGTACTCGCAGACAAGAACTTGTGTTAGGTACACTTGAAGATGATCTCAGGAGAAGGGATTTCACATGTAATGCCATTGCAAAAGATATTGATGGTACAATCATTGATCCGTTCGGTGGTCAAGATGCTATCAAAGAAAAAATTCTTGATACGCCACAAGACCCAATGGTTACATTTATGGATGACCCTCTTAGAATGTTAAGAGCAATTCGATTTTGTATCACTAAAGACTTTGATATTGTACCGAGAGTTTGGGAAGCAATGAAACAACCAGATTTGATTGCAAGATTGAAAGAAACAGTAAGTGCTGAAAGAGTTCGTAATGAATTACACAAAGCATTCGCTCACGATACCCTGAGAACTTTAAGAATCTTAAATGATGTTGATGAATCATTGCCTGGTTTCTTAGATGTCTGTTTTGCAAGTGGTCTAAGATTAGAACCAACATTTAAAAAAGTAAAAAGAAACTAATAACAACTTAAACTAAGTTAAAATTATGGAAATAAATAAATTATCAGCATTGTTAAATTTTGGAGCTTCCTTATTAATTGTTCTTCTAAATTATTCACAAGACGAACCTAATAATATAAATTTAATTTTTGGTGCAATTAGTTTTATTGTGGGTTGTATATTTTTATTTATAAAGGATTAAAATATGATAACAAAAAACGGAATAGAACTTACTGATTCAGAATATAGAGAAAGGTTTGTAGTAGTCCTTAATAAACTAAAAGATTACTATGAAGCAGAAGAAACTTATGAAGCCTGTCAAGAATGTAAAAGTATGCTTGTACAAATGCATAACCAATCAACAGAAATGATTAAAAAAACTTTGACAACTTTTGAAGTACTAATGAAAATTGCAGAAATTTAAAATTATAGAAAAAATAAAAGTAAGTTTTGATTTCGATGCTACTTTAAGTCTTGATAGTGTTCAAGCATACGCAGAAAAAATTGCAGCCGTTAATATTCAACAATATCAAAAGGCTTCTGAAATAAGAGACAAAGAAAAAATTGTTAGTGCAAAATTAGAAATTGCAAAAAACGAATGGATTATAAAAACAACTGAAAACAAAAAATCATGAGTGTTAAAAAGAAAATAGCAAAACAATTCCAACATATCGAAATAGGTTCGGTGTTCAATATAACTACTGGTAAACAACCACAGGATGATAAAATTGATTATCACAAAACAAGTGATGAACAAGGAACTTCGAAACGAGGGGCTATTATAGAAGTTCCCTTGGACTCTATTGTAATGGTAGAAGTAGAAAATAAAATCGAAGAACCACAAGTTAAAGATGTTTATATTGATATAAAAGCAGAACAAGAAACTCCTAACTTTGATAAACAAAAATATACAATGTCTGAATCTCCAAATATATACGATATTAAAACAATTAGTGATTTATCTAAAATAGTTACAGAAGAAAACTATCAACATTTGTTATCCGATGTCGCAGAGGTTTTTATTAGGTTAGTACAAATCAAAAAAACAATCAAAAAACAAACAGGTGAATATCCTAAACATTCTATACTGGATAATTTCACTTGGATTGATAATGGTAAAAAAGGGTTAACTAAAATTATTATCAATGATGTTGAATATCAATTAAAACCAATTGTATAATATTCAATAAAAATTTTAATTATGAAAAAAGTACTTATCTTTACATTGTTGGTGAAGGGATAGTCCTTGAACAGGAAACAAAATAAAAATATAAATTAGTAATTATGATAGGAGATATAGTACTTTGGATTAAAAAATTTTGGAAACAACAAACATGTATTCATGATTATCGAATTATAATTAGAAAAGATACTGGTGGGGATTTTCACTCATGTTTTAAATGCGATAAAATAAATTGAAAATAAGTGACACAAAATTAGGATATGTCAAATGAATTTCGTATCTTAGTATTGTTGATGGGATGAGGGGTATAGATAACTATTAAAACTACTACAAATGAGAGATTTAAAAGGATTACTAGTTTCAATTTATTTATTTCCTTTAGGAGATGCTACTAACAACGGTTTAAGTGCCGGAAAGAAAACTCTTTTGTTAGCAGGTGATGGAATTAAAAATGTTCCATTTGATACAGAAGAAGATCAAGATTATTTAGTGTGTGAATATAGACCAAGATTCAAAGACTATATTGCTACTCCTAAATCTTTAAAAGATTCTGGAAAACGTCCAATGTTCGGAGGTAACTTTGCTTATACAAGTGACGATAGATTCCCTACGGAAGCACCAATCAAAATATTTGATAGAGTTGAATAGTCAGTCAATAGACTTAAAAAGAGGGGTACGGTAGAACCCTTAAACAAATGATACCTTTGTAATCAAAAACAACGATGTGTGCTGTAATTGGCGAGATAAACTTTGTACATGGATTAAAGGGAGAAGACACTCCCATGATTACTTAATTTCATACAGCTATTATGAAAAATATATTAGACGAAGAAGAAATACACTACTTAGTAAATGATGTAATCTCAATACTGTAAACTATGAAAAAACTAATTGAATATACACAAGAAAATATAATCGAATGTGATAATAACACATGTGATTATGTTATTCCTAATCCAACTAAAGACCATAATGTTAGTTGTAAGGAGTTTATTAATAAATCCTGTCCTAATTGTGGTTATAACCTTTTAACAACTAAAGATTACTTGGATGGTGAAAAGGTTAATAAAATAATCAATAGAATAAACTTTTGGTTAGGATGGCTAGCATATTTCATTCCTAAAAAGTATGAAACTAATTCAACACTTAAAGTTCATAACGGAGTGACAATAAAAACAAATAATTTTAAAACCCGATAAAATAAAAGTAACTTTTATTTACTTTAATAATAAAGAAACATTAAATGTTGATAACTTGTTAATAACTTTGAAAATATAGTTGAACTAAGAGTTGCATTTGTCAAAGTAATTTCGTATCTTAGTATTGTTGGTGAGTTAGCAAGTTCTGTCCATGACATTAAAATGACCCTAGACAATAAAGTGACAGTAGGGTGCTTAAAGTGATGACCTTTTATAAGGAGTTGCGAGGTGTGAAAATACATCGGTTAAGTTGGGGATTCGTCACCCCACAAAGCATATAGTGATTACAGTAACTAATTGCAAATTATAGTATCAAACCAAGATATGACAGTAATTCACTAAAGTAAAGGGTTATGCTTTTGAGATGATTTCTCAGATAATCTTGAGCTTCCCAAGTGGTGTTGGGTATGCAAAATATTAAAATGGGTTGGGAGTTACGTTGGTAGAATAGTCCTACCCACCATATTCGCTTCGCGATTAATTGCATCACCATAACGGAACGAAAACCTAGATGCTTATAGTTTGGTGACTATTAGGAGAGACTAATTTTAATTTTAATTTTAAACTTATATAAAATGTTGTATAAAAAAGGAGACAAAGTAAAAGTATGGTCATTGCAATCATTCCACCACGGTGGTTTTCTTAAAGGAGCACCAGCATTTGTTAGACAAGACCAACAAAACCCAAATGGATCAGTTATTCTTTGTGTAATTAGAAATATATGTGGAGAGTATAAAATTGACAAAAATTACGAAGTGTATTCACAACAAATACAAAAAACAGATAAGGGATGTTGGGGTGCAGAACCAAGATTAAAGAATTTAAGAAAGTTAATAATGAAAGGTATTGATAATCCTCTAATATAAACATATAAACATATAATCTCTCCAACGCTAAAAGATAAACAAGTGATAAAACGGGCGATGAAATGATACCTGTTTGACTAAGAATCATTGTCACAAACACTTCCAAGAGTGTAACTGTTTTGAAATTAGATACGAAATAGACTGGATATATTGAAGGTAAGTAGTAGTCCACTTGGAGGACGTTGGAGAGATTCTATATTAAAATAACATACTTATGATATACATGAAGTAAGTCAAGTCGTGTATGTAACACACAATAAAAGAATAGAGTAAATATTGTATGGCACCTTTAGGACTTCTATATATTCTATGTTTCTCGATTTTTTTAATAGGATTGCACATCTATAAATTAAAACAAATAGACAGAGACACTGAACAATATAAAATGACTTATAATATCAAAGAGAAATTATCCCTCGAAAACTTAAAAATTATCCAGGAATATGAAGACATAGAGTTCTTCAATTGGTTCGTAAATACCGGTCAAGTTCCAAATGTAGTACTTCAAGCAATCGCAATTAAAATAATACACAAATGTCCACTTTCTAAAGAAGACCTCGCTGTTTATAAAGAAAGAAACCAACAAATAGAATCCATTATATCCCAATATAAAACAAAATAGTTTATAGTTTATAGTAAAAACAAACTATTAGTTTGTCTATGATATTATTTATAAACTCGCAATATGAAACTTTCACAAAAAGACATTCTCGATTTCCTATACAAAGGAATCAATAACCCAAATGGTACACTAACAGAAAAATATAAAAATGAGCACTGAAGATCAAAGTACAAGAAGAAATAACCAAACCTATATTCTTAGTATAGATAACGCAGCTCCTAAAGTTTGGGTTTATTGTCTTACTAGAGTTACAAGTCAAGGAGTAATCACTAGCGTAGAAGTAATACTTGCTAAAAGTGAATACGAAGAAAATAAAATAGAATTCTATATTGAAGTTGTAAACCTTGCTAAATATTTCAATGCAAAACTTATATACGATAAGAAAAACGCAGAACTTACTAATTATTTAGAACCTGTAAAATTATAAAATTATTCTCAAATAAATTAGGGTATGTCATTTACTTCTCGTATATTGCATCTAACGAAAAAACAATTATATAGAAATAAATTAACTTAAAAATAAATGAAATACACATTAGAAGTAGGAGAATTAATTGACAACTTATTAGAGGTGATACCACAAGGAATGAAAATGAAATACTTAAACAAAGTGGTTAAGTATGATTTTAACCCAAACGCAGGAGGATTAAATTTGGATAGTTGGAGAGGTATTTACTCTGAACTTACACTTGACCACGACATAGGAGGTAAAGATGTTACATTAGGAGAATTATTAAAAGACTTAGAATCAAGTATTAATGGGAAAGTATTTCACGGATATAAAGGGGGTGAGTACAGAATGAATATTGATACTCCTGTGTGGGCTGACCCAAGCGGAATGTACAATGAACGAATGATTATAGGCGTAGAAGATACTGAAGATTGTATTATGCTAAAAACTATGGTAAGAACGGATGATTAGTAGTAAGGGTAACGAACAGTGTAATAACTGTGAGGAACGAATTGTTATTAATGTAGTGTTAGTAGTTTTAAATTTACGATTATGAGTAATAAAATGAGTAATAAAATGAGTAATAAAATGAGTGATAAAATGAGTAATAAAATGAGTGATAAAATGAGTGATAAAATGGATGAGTTTTTAGACAAGATTGATTCTTTATGTTTTGAATACGGATACGAAATACACCCAACTATAAAAGGTTGGACTGGTAAAACAGATGAAAATGGTAAGTATGAAACAATTGCTATTATAGGCGATAATGAAATACAAGAGGTTATTCATTTTGATGGAGATGGTAGAGGTAAGTAAAATAATTACTACTAATGGTTTGTATATGGTTTGTAAGTCTATGACCAAACCTTTGAATTAAATCACTAGCTTTAATTGGCTTATAAACTATAAACCGTGTTATAAGCCGTTTTACTTGAAATTATGACACCAAAACAACTTAAAGAAGCAACAGACAAAGAATTGATAATAGCTTATAAAAATAAAGCACGATGCTTCCATAGTGAACGTAAAGCCGAAGCCATTTATAAGGAACTCGCAAATAGAATGAGTGGTGAAAAACTGTACGGAATAAGATTAGAAGCGTGGCACTTGAAAAATGGCGAAGGCGATGCTATGTTTAACGATGAATGTGATAAGTTACTAAATGGTTTATAACATATATGTTAATACAGTACACAATACAATCTCTTAATCTATAAGATTTCTATTCTTATAAATAAAAATAATAAAACTATTTCTCTATAAATTTGTTATTGTCATAATAAATGATTATCTTAGTATTGCTGGTGAGGGGATAGACCCTGAACAGTTTAACTCTAAATCTTGTACTATGAATATTGATACGGTATTAACTAAAGAGCAAAATAAACTAATTAAAATAGCTAAAACAAAGGGGTTATATGAGAACTTTGGACAAAAAGAAGTTAGAAAATTAGAAGATAAATTTATAAACCTTTCTGATTATAGCGAAGAAATGAACAAAAACAGAAGACTTATACAAATGTTTGACGAATGGTGTATGAACTATTGTGGCTAACGCTTGGTTATGAATTGAAGCCATAAACACAAAGTTCAATTCACAACAATAACCTTGACAGGGCTTTTATTTATAGGCTTTGTTATAAACTTTTAAAAATTATGTATTACGCAGATAAAATAATAAACGGAATATTACATTGCAAACACACACCTAACGGAAAGTGGATTGAATTAAGTAAAGAAAAATTAACTAATAAAATAGTAAAAATGGAAACCTACACTTAATTTTTTATTGTATATAACGGTTTGGCTATGCTGACGTTTTAATGCCATATACACGTTGTTGTGCATAGTACGGATTATTAACAGAAAAACTAAATTAAATAGATAAAGATATGAATTGGATTAAACGATTATTTAGTAAAAAAGAACAGACTGAGCAATTTGATATACACGTTGTTAGTAGTAGTTTAAAGCACACAATGACTTTAGGTATTACACCATCAAGTTACTTTGAAGACAATAAACCTAACTACCAAATATTAAATATAAACTATAGGGTTGGAGATGGTGAAGGAGAGTTAATAAGGGTTACTTTACAAGTAGGACTAAAAGTAGATGTAATAAAAATAACTAGCCAAGAAGCAATTAGTTTAGGTTTTATAAACCCTTACGGATTAAATAACTATTGCCGACATAACTAAATTGCTGCTAATTACAAAGCTAAACGGACGTTTTAATGCCGTTTGAGATAGTGTTATATGCTTTTAAATTATAGACAGATGAATTGGATAAAATACGAAGATAAAAAACCAACATTAGGACAATTAGTTGCAGTGTTTAGAGATATAGATAGTAAACAGATATTTATAACCAAATGGGACGAAGAAGATGAAAGGTATGCATACTGGAACGATGTTACTCATTGGTGCAAAATGGACTATCCTAATTGCATATAACGATTAGTGTAAAATGCGTATGTAACGCAGTGGAATATGAATTTTAAACCTTGTTAGCATTAGTTATTATGGAAGAAACTTTTGAGGATTATATGAAAAGGCAAATAGATGAAGGGTATATTGCCGAAAATGGACACCCTATAAAATGTGAGTGTGGTTGTACTGAATTTAAGCAAGTAGACCAACACTATGGAGAGGGATATATTGAAGAATACTCACTTGAATGCACGAACCAAGAATGCTTAAAAATAGTTGGATATTGGTCGTTTGGACATTGGCAAGTCTAATTAATACTAACGTTTAGTATATGGTTTTGTAAGCCATAGTAGAAATTTACAAATTGAAAACGAATATTAATTAGGCTTATAAACTATATACAGTGTTGTGTGTAGTACGGAATTTAAGCCACAAACTTTATTAAAATGCCAAAATTTAAAATTAGAGATGTAGAAAAGTATATGATTGAGATATACGAGGTTGAAGCTGAAACAAAAGAAGAAGCTTTAGACAAGTATATAAATGAACTTACAGGTAGTTTGGAACTCGTAGATTCTTGTTATGACCCTGACGTTGAAGATGTAATTGAAGTGATAGACTAGTATTACACACAACATATATGTTAATGTATTACACAATATGAACTCCTAATCTATAAGATTTCTATTCTTATAAATAAATTCAATAAAAAATAGATAGCTTCAGATTTGTTTATATCAAATTAATTTCGTATCTTAGTATTGTTGGTGAGGGGGTGATGGTCTTAGGACAGTACTTCGGCAACGTGATGAGTAAGGACCTCGGTGTCAAGAAAGTCACCCCAACATTTTGTTTAACTTTTAAACTACTATTATGACACAAGAAAAAATATTATTAGAAGGATTAGAAAAAACCAAACAACGCATCTTGAAACATATAGAGTTATTCAAAAGACTAAAAGATAAATAAATGCTAAAAATTAGGATATGTCAATTAATTGTCGTATCTTGTATTTGTTGATGTGAGGGACTAACCATTACACAACTTTAATTTTAAAAACTACTACTATGAATGCATACGGAATTACTGCAAAAAATTTATTAGCAATTACAGACTACACAGTTGCCAAGGCAGAACCTAAAACAAGAGTGAATGGTCTTGATAAACATATCGAGAGATTAACAACAGAAGCACCAGAATTTGCTGGTCAAAATATAGAAGGTTACAAAATTATTGGAAAGACTTCAGTCTTTCAACAATACATTGCTGAACAAGAAGGTAACAAATTCGCTATAAACATTAAGAGAATTGTAGGTGCAACCGCGGCTGCAGCAGGTAAAGTAAAAAAACCTATAAAGGATTTATCAACTATGAACTTGAAAACCAAGAGGTTAAGAGATGTTCACTTTGATGAATCCCTTTTTATACCTATGAAATCTAATAGTGCTATTGACTATTGTTATAGTCAAGAGGGTGGAATTATGCCTGGTACTAACTATATTTTTATTGGTGATCCAGGTGTTGGAAAATCAAGTATCACTATTGAACATGCAGTAAGAGTTCAAAAGACTAATCCTGATAAAAAGGTATTATTCATTAGTGCTGAAATGACCGAATTGGATATGATACCATATACTAAGAGGTTCCCATTATGGTTAGATATTGATACCTTGTTTGTATCAGATTTGACAGAAGGACTTTATAAAGAATCCATAGAAGCAAAACTTGCAGAAGGATATGATTTAGTTCTTGGAGATTCATTTGCTGAATTGGCAGATTCTATAAGAGGTGATTACAATGAAACAGTATCAGGAGCAAATAAGAAGTCTTACAATGACATCGAAAAGTTCTTAGTTGATCTGATGGTGACTAACAACAAAGCTGAGAATGAAGATAAAAGACATACAGCGTTTGTAATGATCCAACAAATGACTAAAGGTGGAACGTTCGTAGGTAGTAACAAGTTGAAACACAACACTACTGGAATGATTGAAGCAAGGTTTACTAAATCTGGTGATAGGAAAATTATTGTAGAGAAAAACAGAAGAGGTAACCAATATAATAACCTTCACTTTAACTTTAGTTCTGATACTAACAATCCAGTTGATTATGATACAGACAGAATCGAACGAGATTTAAGAGTTCAAGAAGAAATCAAAAAAGCTGCATCTGAACAACTTGACCAAGAGAAGGAAACTGAAACCTGGTTCAATCAATTAGGTGGAACTTCTTTAGAAGATGAATTACAAAAGTAATATTTATTACTTGTGCCTCTAACTCAACTGGTTAGAGTATTTCCCTCATAAGGAACAGGTTTCAGGTTCGAATCCTGAGGGGCACACTAGAGAATAAATGAACAGGGGAATCTCTATAAAAATACCCCGGACACAATACGAGTTAGGTTTTATCTCAAAAAAAAATCATAATGTGTAAGTAGTGTAACTTGACAAACACGCTGGATCTATTCGGAATTGAAGTTCAAATCTTCCTTACACACATAATGTAGTAGTTAAACAGGAGTTGAATTTTGTAGTAGGGTTCATCTCCAAAATGAACATATAGTTTAATGGTAAAACACTCGAGTTTCTAACTGAGAGATGAGTAAGGTTCAAATCCTTACATGTTCACTTAATGTAGTAGTTAAGTAGGGGATGGGTTTGTAGTAGGGTTCATCCCCCAAAATATTAAAGTGTTTATTGCCTCTTAGACAAACGTTTAAGGGGCAATTTTTGTTCCCTGTTAATAACTTTGAAAAATAATTGATCCAAAAGTTGTTATTGTCAAAGTAATTGCTTATCTTAGTATTGTTGGTGAGGGAGTTATATTACCAATGTTGTTCTTTTGATTGTTGATAACCCTGTTAATAACTTTGAAAAATAATTGATCCAAAAGTTGTTATTGTCAAAGTAATTGCTTATCTTAGTATTGTTGGTGAGGGAGTTATATTACCAATGTTGTTCTTTTGATTGTTGATAACTTTGTTAATAACTTTGAAAAATAATTGATCCAAAAGTTGTTATTGTCAAAGTAATTGCTTATCTTAGTATTGTTGATGAGGGGATAGTCCTTGAACAGGATTAATAACAAGATAGTTTTACAGGGTTTCAACTTTAAATGAAAATCTGCCATGGGAACTGAAAGACATTCGGATATGTCAGCCAGACTGTAAATCTGGTCCTTCACGGGGAGTGGTTCGAGTCCACCAGGTCCCACATTAACAAGATAGTTTTACAGGGTTTCAACTTTAAATGAAAATCTGTCATGGGAACTGAAAGGCATTTGGATATGTCAGCCAGACTGTAAATCTGGTCCTTCACGGGGAGTGGTTCGAGTCCACCAGGTCCCACAAAATTACATGGTATTAGTTGCTGAGCGGTCAAAGGCACAGGTTTGTGGCCGACCACCTTAAAGTTTCGGTTTAAAACAAATGTTTAATCGACTATTCGCTATATTTTGCGTTAGCATTAGTTAATTATTATGAAAGAAAAAGACACAATAGAAAGTTTATTAGATTTGAATGATACCGAAATTAAACAACTTTACGATGGTTGGGATAAAGGTGATTGTTCATTGGTTGGATTAACCGAAATTTACTTATACCAATGTATAAAGAAACATAAACAAGAAAATGGTGCTTATTACGATACTGATTATGATAATATTCATTTGAGGTACGGACAGCACTAATTGTTGCTAACGGAATAATGTAAGAACAGTAACGATATGGAAGATAAAATATTTGATATAGTAACAGACCTTTTAAGGGACGATATAACTAAAAGTGAAGCAATAGACAAGTTATTGTTTTTACATAGTGTTGTGGTTAACGTAGCGGTTTGTGAGCATAAAAACGAAGATTGGAAGTATGACGAAAGTGGAGTTGATATGTACTGCACTAAATGTAAGGATAGCGAAGTGGAGTTGTAGATTATGATTACTACAAAAACCCAATATATTGCCAAGTGTGTGATAAGCACAATTAACTACAACGGACGAGTGTATGGCAAGTGCCTTCACTAAAATTTATTAATAAAAACTAAAGATTGAAATAATGGAAGAAACTAAACAAAAAGACGATAAGGCATTTGCTACACACGGTGTTAGTAACTGTGGCGGTGTTTTAAGGACTGAACGTGGGTGGGCAGGGCATTTTATTTGCGGACATAGATGTTTATTTAGACGAAACACTTTGCTTGCTTATAACGATATTAAAATAGTAGTTA
>Ga0307935_1000806_pt1 | contig 12424 bp, 14 predicted proteins | sample OrgLakmetageno92_FD_201827 | JGI IMG/M metagenome (GOLD analysis project Ga0307935, IMG submission 201827) | Saline water microbial communities from Organic Lake, Antarctica - #92 | ecosystem: Environmental > Aquatic > Non-marine Saline and Alkaline > Saline | place: Antarctica: Organic Lake...
AAAAATACCACAACAAAACACCATGATGATACGAACCCCCTTTCCCCGGCTCATCGACCTTCAGATTCAAGGCTACGCCTACATCAAATTCGAATGAACCTGCTCGCCCTATTAGGAGCGTCCCTTATCGGCCTTTCCCTCGGAATTACAGGTGCGGGCGGCAGCATCATCACGCTGCCCGTGCTGGTTTATCTGGCGGGACTGCCGCCGAAGGAGGCGGTGGGGCTGAGTCTTTTTGTTGTCGGCGCCGCTGCCCTTGTCGGAGCGATACAGCGCTTCCGATCCGGTGAAATCCATCTCAAGGCCGTGCTCATGTTCGCCCTCTCCGGGATGGCAGGCGCGGCAGGAGGCGCCCAACTCACGCCTCTGGTTTCCGGCAGGGTGTTGATGGTCATCTTTGCGGTTCTTATGCTCGTTGTTGCGATCAACATGCTCGTTGGCACAAAGATCGAACCCGACACGAAAGCAGATTGCCGTCCCGTTCGCTGCCTGCTTGCCGGTCTGGGCGTCGGCGTGCTCACCGGTTTCATTGGCGTGGGTGGAGGATTTCTCCTGATGCCCGCTTTGGTGAAATTCGCCAAACTGCCGTTGCGTGTGGCGACCGGCACTTCCCTTGCCGTCATTTCCTTCAACTCTGCGGCGGGCTTCGTCAGTCATTTCGGCGAAGCCCCTCCGCGCTGGACCCTGGCACTCACCTTCGCGGGAATCGCAGCAGCTGGAGTCCTGCTAGGCTCCTTCTTCGCCAAGCGTTTGCCGGTTGCCCGGTTGCGCCAAGGGTTCGCCTTCATGGTCATCATCACCGGGTCGTTCGTTCTTTGGCAAAGTTGGATGAAATAGCGCGAAAGTCCCTTTTCCGAAGTGAACCGACGTATGGCGTGTCTTCAAAACTAACACCCTCCGAAGAAGATGCCCTGATGAAATACATCATCGCAGACTCGCCGCCTGTTGGACCGCGTACCCAAGTGCGGTGATGGCTGTCAGGCTTGCGGGAATGAGGAGGGTTGAATAACCCAGACTTTGGAAGGCAACCGCACCAGTGGTTCCACCGCCGAGAAATCCAAGGATGATGATCAAATAGAGGAGAACTTTTCGTTTATCCACCCGGAGGCCACGAAGGAAGTGACCGATCAGGATGCCAAGGTCTGTGAACATGCCTGACAGATGGGTGGTGCGCACCACGGCACCACTGTAGGTGCTTGCCATGGCGTTCTGGAGTCCGGAGGCACAGGAAGCGCAATAAATCCCAAGCGGACTGTTCAGGTAAAGCAAGACAACAGAACGGATTCCAGCAATAGAACGATCCAGTACCGTTTTCCCAGCCGCAAGGCACCGTCCCGGATGACAAATCCGCTGACAACCGTGCCAAGGACAAACGAGCCGATTACAACGCAAAAGCGCAGGGCGGCCGCACCATCCATGGAGGCCAGTGCGGATGACAGCATGGAAGTCGTTCCCGTGAGATGGGTGACCGACTGGTGTTCAAAGCCCAGCAGCGCCACGACGTTGATCATGCCTGCGATAAACGAAAGCGCCCCCGCGCCGAACCAGATCCATTTTGGAAGTTTGGTGATCATGTGAATCCGGTGGGTTACTTGCGGCACACCCTGAAAGGACTCATCAGGGAAAACCCCTCTGCGTCAATGAACAAATGGAGCTCGCGATCATGGGTTCCTCATCCGTCGGGTTTTCACCAATGCCGCATGGTTCTCCCTGAGATACAACAGCACGGAGCATCATTTCCGGTGCGGGGATTCCATCCTCAAGAACCACCACAGCAGCGTGCAGCCGACAGTCGCGCTCAGGGCAGATCCGACCACCGCACCGATCTTGCCGGACCTCAGAAGTTCGCCGTCGAGTGCCAGGCCGGCGATGAACAGCGACATGGTGAAACCGATGCCGGCCAGACACCCGGCTCCCGTCAGCACTTTCCAGTTCACTCCTTCCGGGAGCCGCGCCCAGCCCAGCTTCACCGCCACTGCGCTGAATGCCACGATCCCCAGTGGTTTTCCCAGCGCCAGCCCTGCGGCAGTCGCCATGGAAACGGGATCTGCCAAAGCCGCCATGTCCACGCGTATCCCGGCATTCGCCAAAGCAAACAGCGGCATGATGACAAAGGCCACCCACGGATGCAGGGCGGTTTCCAAGCGATCCAGTGGCGAAATCGTTTTCTGCGCGGTGGCAGCCAGCAGTAGCACCGCCTCTTCATGATGCTCCATTTTATTGCCTTCTGCCCTGTCCTCTCGCAACTGATGCTCCGTCCCGGAAAGCACTTTAAGCAGACTCCGATCTGCGAGCCACGGGCTCGACGGTGTGAGCAACCCCAGGGCGACGCCGGCAACCGTGGCATGAATCCCGGCCATCAGGACCGCTAGCCAAATGCCCATGCCGATTATGACATAGACCGCCAAGGCACGGACGCCCAACCAGCGGCACAGCAGGGTGGCGCCAAAACCCGCCCCCGCCCAACCGAGCATAGGCAATGAAATTTGGTCCGTGAATGCCACAGCGATGACCAGCACCGCACCGATGTCATCGATGATCGCCAGAGTTAAGACGAGAATTTTGAGGCCAAACGGAACCCGTGATCCAAGCAGTGCCAGGAATCCGGCAACGAAAGCAATATCCGTGGCCATGGGGATCGCCCATCCGTTTGCCCCAGGTTCACCGTGCTGGAAAAATAGGTAAATTGCCGCAGGCACCAGCATCCCGCCGAGCGCCGCCACCACCGGCAACACGGCATTGCGGACTTCGCGAAGTGCCCCATGCACCATTTCGCGTTTGATCTCGAGGCCGACCACGAAGAAGAAAATGGTCATCGCACCGTCGTTGATCCAGTGCTTCAACGAAAGCTCAAGGGCGAAGCCTCCGACAGTCACCCCGATCGTCGTTTGCCAGAAGTTGTCGAACGCGGCCGCCCAGGGAGAATTGGCGATTCCCAGCGCAATGATCGCGCAGGACAGGAGCACGATGCCCCCGGACGCCTCGATTCTGAAGAACCTGGCAAATGGTTGTGCGAGCTGCTCAACGATGGGCTCCGTCGAGCCGCCCTCAGGGCGCTTTGGGCGATTGGTGTCTGGCAGCCACTCGGGAATTTTCATTTCAGTTCACTATAGGGCGCTGGCTCCAGCCCGGCTTCAAAGTTCTTTGCGGATGTCCTTCAATTCTTTTAGGCGCGCCTCATCGACGGTCGGATAACTCATCCCAAGTTCCTTCATGGTATCGACAATGATCTGCGAAATGATGAGTCGCGCATTCTTTTTGCTATCGGCCGGAACGACATACCAGGGTGCCTGAGCGGTGCTCGTCGCGCTCAGACATGCTTCATACGCGTTCATGTAATCATCCCAGCGCTTCCGCTCGCTCACATCCGCGAGGCTGAACTTCCAGTTCTTGTCCGGCTCATCGATGCGGTCCTTAAAACGCTCTGCTTGTTCATCCTTCGAGAGGTGGAGAAAGAACTTGATGATCCGGGTGCCGTTGCGGTGGAGATGCGCCTCATGATCTGCGATGGAGCGATACCGCTCTTCCCAAATGGCCTGTCCTTCGATTGACCCTTCCGGCAGCCCCTGGCCACGCAGTATTTCCGGATGCACGCGAACGATCAGCACCTCCTCGTAATAGGATCGGTTGAAAATGCCGATCCGTCCCCGTTCCGGCAGGCGGCAGATCGTGCGCCAGAGAAAATCGTGTTCCAGTTCTTCGGAGCTCGGCTCCTGGAAACTGAATACCTGACAGCCCTGCGGATTAACTCCGGACATCACGTGCCGAATGGCCCCGTCCTTGCCAGCCGCGTCCATCGCCTGAAAGATGAGAAGGATCGCATGGCGATTGGAGGCGTAGTGCAGGCGCTGCAGATCGCTTAGCTCCTCAGTGCCCTCATCGAGCTGTTTATGATAGTGTTTCTTCGACTTGAAGAAAGGCTTCACCTTCGTCGCGCGCTCGCTGAGTTTGAGATCCTCGCCAGGCGGCACCTGAAAGTCTGTAGGATTGATTTTCCTCTTCATGATTTATTTAGCGATCATTCGATCGCACAAGGGTGTGATCAAGAGATCTCATGAGTTCTCATAAACGATCTTCGAATCGTCGATTCCGAGTTCCTTGAGTGCCGAAATGGCATCCTCGACCATGCCGGGAGTTCCACAGACGTAACAGTAATCCGGTTTGATCCGATCCACGAAGCCACGGAGGACGCGGCTATCGATGCGCCCTTGCTGATAGCCTTCGACCTTCTCCCCTCCGGTGAGGTAGAAGTGGGCATTGTCACCGAAGCGCGTCTTGAGTTCAGCGGCGGCGATGATGTCTCGATGGTGGGTATTCGAGTAGAGGAGATGGTTTTTTTGTAGTTCATCTTTTTGATGGAGGTCGCGGAAGATCGAGAGGAATGGGGTGATGCCCGCTCCGCCGGCGATGAACAATCCGGGACCCTTGTACTCGATCGCACCCCAAGGGTCACCGATCAGCAGGTGATCGCCAACTTGAAGTGACCGCATCTTCTCAGTCTCCCCATCACGCTCCGGATAGGTCTTGATGGTAAACTCGAGGCCCGGGTCGCCGGGAAGCGAAGTAAACGTAAATGGCGAGGTATTCTCACGTTCTCCTTTCTGATCGAGAGCAACCTCCGTCGCTTGTCCGGGAGTGAAGTCGTAGCCTTCGGGACGCTCGACGGAGAACTTGTAGGTCTCGTGGGAATCCTGGGTGACTGCGAGAATTTTGACTTTGTGTGACATGACTTCTAGGGATTTGATTTTGGGATGAGGGCCGTTGAGAAAGCCTGTGACCGGCGCCGGATGGCGGGAAAAGGCATTCAAAAGGGAACGACGGCCGATACCGAAGTATCGACCGCCGCCGTGTGGCACTGGGGATGAAATCTCTCTCTCTAGGTTTTCTTCATTACGAAGCCCACAACAAAGAGGATAATTGCAATGATTGCGAGAACGTATGCAATGTTCAACGCCATGCTCATCACACCTGTAGCGCCGAGAACTCCGGCTATGAGTGCTACTACTAAAAGGATAACTGCCCATCTCATCATAATATTGTTTTCTTTCTAAGTGTTAGTTGTTCGATTTTGTCGATTTTGTGGTCAGATTTCAGATTCCACAGGCCATACAGTGGCGCATTCGATCGCCTCCCGCAATGGGGTGAAACCCTACCAAGGCCTTGTCGATGATAGTGCCATTAAGGCCTGCCATTTGTCATAACACTAGACATCGTAGCTGACTACGAAATGCTGGTAGGTGTCTGATATGGCAAGACCGTGAGAAATCATGGATCGTCTCGCATACACGGAGGTGTTTTTTGCGCCGTGCTGGTGAAGTTGCTCGTCGCTTGACGCCGCAAAGGCGCACGCCATCATATCCTCAACATCACGAGGACTGCTATGCCAGAACAGATCAAGCCGAAAATCAGACGTGCCCCCGAGGAAAAAGATTCTCGCAGCCAACAGAAGGAGTCTGATCGCGCTGAACAGGAAAATAACGAACCCGAAGAAGAAGAGGCGGTTCGTGGGGCGTCCCACCTGTCGGCCAAGCTGGTCTATCAGGTTGTCCGCCGCGAGGGTGACGAGGAACTGCGGCGCCGCTGGACATCCCTATTCTGGTCGGGCATCGCCGCCGGTGTCTGCATCAGCTTTTCGGTCGTCGGAGAGGCTCTGTTCAAGACCTATCTGCCGGACTCGACATGGCTGCCGCTGCTGGAGAGTCTTGGCTACACCTTCGGCTTTCTTATCGTCATCGTCGGTCGGATGCAGCTGTTCACGGAAAACACGCTGACGACGGTGTTGCCGCTGTTTGCGCGACCGAGCCTCGATAAGCTCTGGTGCGTCGCGCGGCTGTGGGGGATCGTGCTTGGGGCTAACGTGATCGGCTGCTTCATCGCCGCCGCTTTCATCGCCTTCATGCCGACCTTCGAGCCGGACGTCCTAGAAAGCATCACCGAGATCAGCAAACACGCCACCGAAAACGGCGCGTGGATCGGCTTTGCCAAGGCGGTGCCAGCAGGTCTTCTGATTGCGGCACTGGTCTGGATGCTGGCGGCCGGCGAGCGGGAGAATTTCCTCATTATCATCATGATGACATGGCTGATTGCCGCTGGCGGCTTCACCCACATCATCGCAGGATCGGTTGAGATGGCCTTTTTGATGCTGACCGGACAGTTGGGCCTGATCGCCGCGATCTTCGGCTTCTTCATCCCGGTCTTGCTGGGCAATGTCTTTGGCGGCACGTTCGTCTTCGGCCTAATCACATGGGGCCAGGTTCGTGAAGAGGTGAAGAACGCCACTGAAAAGCAAAAAGGATCGACCCGGTCGGACTAATGATGCCCGGACGGTCCATGAGACTTTGCGTTGCCGGGCTCGTTTCAGCCCAAGATGTCGTTCGCGCAGGATGATCATCACCCCTGCCGCGATGACGATGGAGGCCCGGCGAGATAAGCGAACTTCGAGGAACCGTCCCCCTTCGAATCTGCGGACGGGGATTTCCCCATGGCCGGAGATTCAGAGCCCGGCGCTGCCCTGCATGATTCCGCCATCGACCATCACGGTCGTGGCGGTGAGATAGCTGGCACCATCGCCTGCGAGGAAAGTGACCAGCCGGGCGATCTCCCCCGGCTCAGCCACGCGGCCGAGCGGGATGGACGCCTTCAACTTTTTCAGCTCCTCCGGATCCTCCAGCGTCTCCTCATTGATCGGCGTGGCGACCGCTCCCGGCCCCACGCCGACGACGGTGATATGGTGCTTCGCGAGTTCCAAAGCGGCATTGCGGGTGAGCATGCGCATCCCACCTTTCGAGACGCAATAGGGCGTATTTCCCGGCATGGGCCAGTCCTCGTGCACGGAGCTGATATTGATGATCCGGCCGCCGCTGCCCTGCTTTATCATCTGCTGCGCGGCGAACTGAGTGCCGAAAACGGCGCTCTTCAAGTTCACTGCCATGACCTTGTCGTATTGCTCCTCAGTTGTCTCAAGGAGCGAAGTCCGGGTTTTGATCCCGGCGTTGTTCACCATGATGTTCACCCCGCCGAACTGCTCGACCGTAGTGGCAAAGATCCTCCGAAGATCATCGAGCTTTGCGACGTTGCCCTGCACGGTCAAAGCGGATACGCCAAGTGCCGTGGCTTTCTCCTTCACTTCATCAGCCGCTTCCGGGTGCGAGTGGTAACCGATGACCACAGTTGCGCCCGCGCGCGCTAGCTCCACTACAATGGCAGCCCCAATCCCGCTGCTCCCCCCGGTGATGATCGCGACTTTTCCTTTCAAGTTCATGGCTTTATCAACGATCGGGTAATGGCAGCGTGCAAGCTCTTACACTTTCACGAGCGCCTTGCCCATCTTGTCTCCTTCGAAAAGACCGAGGAAGGCTTTCGGCGCGTTCTCGGTTCCTTCGGTGATGGTTTCCTCCCATACGATGCGACCGTCGCGGACCCATGCGCCCATCTCATTTTGGAATTCCGCCTGGAGATCCTGATGGTCGCGCGCGATGAAGCCCTGCATCCGGATGCGTTTGCCGATGATCTTGAAAAGGTTCGCGGGACCGGGCTTCGGCTTCTCATCGTTGTAGCCGGAGATCATCCCGCAGCAGACGATGCGTCCGAAGTCGTTCATGTGGTCGATGGCGCCCGCGAGGTGATCGCCGCCGACGTTGTCGAAGTAGAGATCGATGCCGTCGGGGCAAAGCTTGGCGAGGGTGGCGGAAACGTCATCGGTATCGTGATAGTTGAACGCTTCATCGACGCCCGCCTCGGTCTTGAGCCAGGCGATCTTGTCGGCGGAACCCGCGCTACCGACGACACGGCAGTTCTTGATCTTGGCGATCTGACAAACGATGGAGCCGACGGCTCCGGAGGCAGCTGAGATGAAAACGTTCTCACCCTCTTTGAGCTTTCCGATTTCTCTGAGTCCCACCCACGCCGTCATGCCAGTGAGGCCAAGGATGCTGAGATAGTTCTGAGGCTCGGCGGCCTGGGTGTCGATCTGACTGACTCCTTCGCCGTCGGAGGTCCAATATTCGCGCCAGCCTTGGTTGCCGAGGACGTGATCGCCGACGCTGAACTTCTCATTTTTGGACTCGACCACTTCCCCAACGCAGCCGCCTTCCATCGGCTTGCCCAGTTCGAATGGAGGAACGTAGCTTTCGCCCTCGTTCATCCGCCCACGCATGTAGGGATCGACAGAGAGCCAAAGGTTGCGGACGAGGATTTCCCCGGTGCCCGCTGACGGAACATCGGTCTCGACGACCGCGAAGTTTTCCTGGGTGGGGACTCCTTGGGGTCGGGAAATCAGATGGACTTCCTTGTGGGAAGTAGGTGTGCTCATGACGTTGGTTTTCGTGTTAGGGATTTGGGTCTGCCTCAGGCGCGGACGGGGTCTTCGAGTTTTGTGGCATCGTCGCTTTTGATGGCGTCGTGATTGCGGAGGGTGTCCATGTCGATGACGTGCCGGAAGTGGCCGTCGGCATCGCCGTTGGCCAGGGCTTCGAAGACGGAGTTGATGTCCTTGATATCGATCATCTTGATGGAGGGGCGAATATCCTTTTCCGCGCAGAGGTCGAGGATTTCCTGGGTCTGCCTGATCCCGCCGATGAGCGAGCCGGCGAGTGTGATGCGGCTGAAGACGAGGGAGGCTGGGGAAAATTCCGGGAATTTCACCATGTTGCCGATGACGATGATTTTCCCGTCGGTTTTCATCAGGCTGATGTAAGGGGCAAGGTCGTGGGGGACGGGTATGGTGTTGATGAGCATGTCGAGCGATCCGGCGGCCGCTTCCATTTGATCATCGTCCGTAGACACGACGACTTTGTCCGCGCCCATTTTGAGGAATTCGTCCTTGTTGCTGTCATCACGGGTGAACGCGACGACTTTCGCGCCGAGGGCCTTGCCGATCTGGATGGCCATGTGTCCGAGACCGCCGATGCCGGCGACCCCGAGTGTTTGGCCTTCCTTGAGATCCCAGTGTTTCATCGGTGAATAGACGGTGATGCCGGCGCACATGATGGGGCCGGCGTATTCGGGATCGATTTTTTCGGGAACTTTCAGGATAAATTCCTCGCGGGCGATGAGATCGGTGGAATAGCCGCCGTAGGTGTTACTGCCATCTGGATTCATGGGGCCGTTATAGGTCATGGTCGCGCCTTTTTCGCCCTGGCAGTAATTTTCCTCACCGGCTTCGCAATAGTCGCACTCCTGGCAGCTATCGACCATGCAGCCAACCCCGACGATATCGCCGACCTTCACCTTGCTCACGCCCTCGCCGATGGCGGTGACGGTTCCGACGACCTCGTGGCCGGGGACGCATGGATATTGGGTATTGTCCCAATCGTTGCGCACTTGGTGGAGATCCGAGTGGCAGACACCGCAGTGGGTGACCTTGAACGCGACTTCGCCTTTCCCGACCTTCTTCCGCGTGAAGACGACGGGGATGAGATCCTTGTCCTTCGCCTGTGTTCCGAATCCGTAAACTTTGATGGTTTCTTTGTTCATTTGTTCATATTCTAAAAATAGGGGTTGAATCCAGACTCAAGATTTGCCGAGATGGATGAGCTTCTTGTTCACAAACTCCATGATTCCGAGCTTCGAGAGTTCGCGGCCATATCCGGAGTTCTTGATGCCGCCAAAGGGAAGCTCGGCTTGCGAGTTGGTGGGTTGGTTGACGAACATCATGCCGGTATCAACGGATTCCGCAACGGCCCGGGCGCGCTTCGGATCCCTAGTATAGACCGAGCCTCCCAGTCCATAAGACGAATCATTCGCCAACCTGACGGCTTCATCCTCGTCCTTCACCACATAAACTGTCGCGACTGGTCCGAAGAGTTCCTGGTCGTAATTCGGCATCTCGGGCGTGACATCGGTGAGGATGGTGGAATTGAAATACGCTCCCTCCCGCTCGGGACGCCCGCCCCCGAGAACCAAGGTCGCGCCAGCCTTCACGGCCTTCTGGACCTGCTCATCGAGCTTCTGCGCGGCACTTTCGGAGGAAAGCGGACCCACATCGGTATCGGGGTTCAGCGGCCTCCCGCAATAAGCAAATTCCTAGCAGGATATTTCGTCGTTGAAAAATAACTTATGAGAACGGAATTCGATAGTACCCTGCGGGCCTATATGAGCGAGATTGCCAAAACTGACCTCCTCACGATCGAGGAGGAGTGGGAACTTGCCGAGCGTATCAAAGATGGTGACGAGAAGGCCCGTGATCACATTATTCGCGCAAATCTGCGGCTTGTTGTTAGCATCGCACGCGACTACTCAAACTATGGCCTCCCTCTCGCCGACCTGATCTCTGAAGGGAACATCGGCCTCATGAAGGCAGTGGAGAAGTATGAACCTGCCAAGGGTGGCAAGCTCAGCAGCTACGCCGTTTGGTGGATTAAGCAATCGGTCAAAGGCGCCCTCTCCAACCAGAGCAAAACCGTGCGTCTTCCGATCCACATGGTGTCCAAGATCGCCTGCCTCCAGAGAATCTCCAACTCCCTGTATGAAGAACTGGGCCGCAAACCGAGCGACGACGAACTTACCGAAATCCTCGAAATCCCACGCAAAAATCTGGCCCTGATTAAGCAGGCGGCCCAACGCCTGACCTCTCTCGATGCACCGATCGGTGATGACGGCAGTGGTTCCTACTCGGAAACGATTGGCGACTCATCTGCCGTTGATCCTCTCGAAGCCCTCATTTCAAAGGAAATGCACGGCGAACTACTCAATGGACTTCGCCGCCTCCTCGACAAGCGCGAAAACAAGATCATTGACGCCCGCTTCGGGCTCGATGGCAAGAAGCCGATGACCCTTGAAGAGATCGGCCGCGACTTCGGCTTGACCCGCGAGCGGATCCGCCAACTCCAAGACAAGGCACTCGAAAAAATGCGCAACGCCTTGGAAAAGAAAGAGAATCCCATTCCAAAGTTGAAATCGTAGATCATCGCGATAGCTTCCCTTTAAAATACATATTTTGTGATCTGAGCCAAAATTCTCCGTTCAAAATGACCCGCGCAAACGCAGCCGCGAGACGAATAAGCCAACTCCCACTTTCCCAAAAACCGCCCCAATCTCCAAAAACGAGTTCCTGATAAAAAAGGCGCAAAGAGCCAGTTTGTATTTATCCTTAGGTTAGTTGGAATCTTATAAAAATTAGATGAAAAATATGAGTGATATATCAAAAGAAGAATCAATCAAAGGTGCTTTCATGGGTGCCATCGTTGCAGATGCACTGTGCTTGGGAAGTCATTACGAATATGATGCTAAAAAAATCCATAAGGCCTATGGGAATAAGCCGATTGAACGATTTATGTCACCGGGTGAAATGATGGGAGGGCAAACCAATGGGATTGGATGGGGTGAGAGAAACTATCATCCCGGTAAAAAAGCAGGGGGAACCACCGACTACGGTGATTACAATATCGTGGTTTTGGAACACTTGGCAGCAATTGCCAATCCCCCAAGGGCGTTTAGTGTTGTGGAGATGATTCCTCATTGGATGGATCGTTTGGAAAACGGCTGGGGCTCATGGATATGCACCATGACTAAAGAGACTTATGCGCAGGTGAAACATGGATACCCGATTGAACAATTGGGCGGTATGTCCAATGCGATGGCGATTCGTCATGTCGCTGCACACGCCTACTATGATACCGAAGATGATCTAGTGGATGTTGCACGTAAAACGATGTTTACCCATAGGAACAGCGAAGCATTGGGCGGAGGGGAATTTTTTGCCCGTGTGACCCATCGTGTGATAAATGGTGCGACACCTCAAGACGCGATAGAATCTGTCGCCGTATTGATGGGCGGTTTTTTTGAGACGAAAGTCGCTCAGGCCATTGCAAAATTCAAAGAGGCAACTAACCCTGATGCACCGCTGTCGCGTGAGCCTTTTGCGGATGATTTGGCATTGACCTCGATGGCACGGCTATGGGATGTCGGTCGATCCGAACCCATTAAAGTCGGCAAAGCAAGTCCGACCGAGGGGACACTCCCAGGGGCTGTCTACTTCATTCTGAAATATGCCGATCAGGAAGATGGTTTAAAAAAAGCGATTGCTGCCAATGCCATGGTAGGTGGAGATAATGCGTCACGCGGTATCGCGATTGGAATGGTGTTGGGAGCGTATCAAGGGATCAATGCGATCCCCAAGAAGTGGAAGGTAACCTTGGATCAATGGGATTATTGTGATAACCTTCTTAATCAGTTACCGCTTCTGAAAACCAACCCCCACTCTCCCAACCTCCGTTCCGATCCCCCCAAAGCAATTTCCTAGCAGGCGCTTTCTTGACGAAAGCGGAACTAAAAAACCAACAAAATTTAGCGATACCCATGAAAAAGAACGTGACGCAGAAGTTGATCGGAAACCATCTGGTAGAGGGAAAGATGCGGCCGGGTGAAGAGATCGGTCTCAAAATAGATCAGACCCTCACGCAAGATGCCACGGGCACCTTGGTCA
>Ga0307935_1000811_pt1 | contig 12380 bp, 11 predicted proteins | sample OrgLakmetageno92_FD_201827 | JGI IMG/M metagenome (GOLD analysis project Ga0307935, IMG submission 201827) | Saline water microbial communities from Organic Lake, Antarctica - #92 | ecosystem: Environmental > Aquatic > Non-marine Saline and Alkaline > Saline | place: Antarctica: Organic Lake...
ATGGAGGACTGTTCGGCTGGGTGGATTACGAAGGCGGATTCGTGTTTGGCGAATATCTTGAGGTGCTTATTCGTGATGAGGAGAGTGGCGAGTGGTGGGAGCGGGGCGGGCTTTCGTCCAGAATGGCGGAAGCTCCTGCGGAATCTTTGGTTTTCGGTGATTTTGTTGAGGAGACCTCGATGCACGAGTTTGTCGGTGCGGTTGGTCGGGCGAAGGAATGGATCGCTTCAGGCGATATTTATCAGGTAAACCTTTCACAATCATTCCGAGCAGAGATTGAAGGAAAGGGCTCGTCGTTTCCCCTCTACCGAAAGGTTCGTGAAGCTACGCCCGCTCCGATGTCGGCGTGGTTATCGCTCGCTGGAAAGGAAGTTCTGAGTACCTCACCGGAGTTGTTCTTGAAAATTTCCGGAAGGGGAATCGAGACTCGGCCGATCAAGGGAACCCGCCCGCGTTTCGCTGATCCAGATGAAGACATGCGCTCGGCAGTGGAGTTGCAAACCTCGCCCAAGGAAATTTCCGAGTTGGTGATGATCACCGACTTACTCCGGAATGATTTGGGACAGGTATGCGAGTTCGGCAGTGTGGAGGTTAGCAGGATGCTAAAGTTGGAGAGTTTGGCACAAGTGCACCATTTGGTCTCGACCGTCAATGGGACGCTTCGCAAAGAGTATGACGCACTCGGGGCGCTGGTTGCTTGTTTCCCCGGAGGAAGTATCACGGGAGCTCCGAAGAAGCGGGCGATGGAGATTATTTCAGAATTGGAAAGCCGCCCGCGCGGTGTTTATTGCGGAGCGATCGGCTGGTTGGGATTCAACGGTGAAAGTGAATTCAACATCGCGATCCGGACGTTGGTGCGTGACGAGAAGTGCCTGCGCTACAATGTCGGTGCGGGGATCGTCGCGGATTCCGTTCCCGAAGAAGAATATCAAGAAACCCTGCACAAGGCGGAGGGTATAAGGCTGGGACTGGAGCGGTTCCGGAGGATAGCTCGTTAGAGATGCAGCCCCTCCTTGGTCGTTTGCTTCCGCGCGTTATGAGAAACGCCGATTTCAATCAGATCCAAAGCAGACGATGTTTTAACATAAAAAAACCAGCTCCTCGGTATGACGAGTGAGCTGGTTTTCGTAAAATGATTTGAAGTTTTACTTAGGCGATTTCCGCTGCGTGGAATTCCTGCCAGTCGTCGAGATTGTTCAGGTTGATCGCATCTGTTGGCTTGCCGTCAGGAAGGCCGGAAGCGGAGAGAATCTCTTGGCGTGTCTCATCCGCGTGCTGGTAGCCGATGATGGCTGCATTCAACTGGGAAACGTTGGTCTGGTTTAGCTTGGTTGCTTTCTCAGCGCAGAATTTTTCAAACTCCACGTAGGTTGGCTTGCTCGAGGTGACGAAGGATACCAAGGCGTCGCGGTCGATGCCGAGGCCATCGAGCACCATCATGTCGTAGCCTGGCCCGCAATTTGCGTAACCGTCTGCAAGCTTGCCAGCTGCTCCAAGTGACATTTTCTGCCAGAGGCGTGGCATGTGAAGAATGCCGAGAGGGCCGGCGGTGCCGGAAGAGACTGTTGGAATGATTTTGTGGCTCATAGTTTGGCGATGCTAACGCTCATCTCAGGAAACTCAAATTGGTTTTAATAAAAGCTCTCAAAAGGATGCTTAATTACCGCAGTTCTTTATCCTTGCGACTCACAAGCGCTTACGGTTTCTTCACGGGAGACATGTCCACACTACCTACCGCTGACCTCCTGGCGCTTGATACGGACGGCATTCGAAGCCGCCTATCAAAACTCAGGAGGTATCTTTGACGTCCCTGTTTTAGAAAATAAAATCCATACGCTTGAGGAAGCGATGGGCGCCCCAGATTTCTGGGACGACACAGATAAGGCGCGCTCCGTTTCCGAGGATGCGGCTGCTATGAAAAAGAAGCTCGAAGGTTTTTTTGATCTGGAAAATCGTAGCAAGGACGTCATCGAAGGCGTCTCCTTGGCCAAGGAATTCGATGACGAGGAGCTCGCCAAAGAAGCGATTTCCGGCGCTGGTAAGCTTGAAAAAGATATCCGCGCTTACGAGCTGCTCACGCTGCTCAACCGACCTAACGATGATGCCAGTTGTTACTTGGCGATCCAAGCTGGAGCTGGTGGCACCGAAGCCTGCGACTGGGCGCAGATGCTCCACCGCATGTATTCACGCTGGGCGGAGAGTAAGGGCTACCGTGTTGAGACACTCGATTGGGAAGACGGCGATGGTGCCGGCCTCCGCTCTGCAACTCTCAAGATCAGCGGTGAGAACGCCTTCGGTTTCCTAAAAAACGAGCGCGGTGTTCACCGGTTGGTCCGCATCTCACCGTTTGATTCTGCGGGAAAACGACATACGTCTTTCGCCTCGATCGACGCGACTCCTGAAATCGATGATAAGATCAAGATCGAGATCAACGACAAGGACGTTGAGATCAGCACCATGCGCTCCGGCGGCAAAGGCGGCCAGAATGTCAACAAGGTCGAGACCGGAGTGCTACTGCGCCACCTTCCTTCCGGGATTTTGATCAAGTCCACCGCTTCCCGGACACAGGGAGCGAACAAGGAACTCGCTTACCAAATTCTGAAGGCAAAACTTTTCCAGATCGAGGAAGACAAGCGTGCTGCAGAAGCTGAAGCCGCCTACGGGGAAAAGAGCGATGTCTCATGGGGTAGCCAGATCCGCTCCTACGTTTTCCAACCTTATCAGAAAGTCCTCGATCTCCGCACGGGTCAGGAATCGGGTAGCATCCAGGATATCATGGATGGTGATATCGATGCTTTCATCGAAGCCAAACTACGCGGAAAAGTCCGCGTGAAGGGCGAGAAAGACGATGAGGACTGAATGCGACGTCCGTCCAGTCCCGTGCCATGCTGCTGAGCGTGATTCTCATTTAAGGAATTGTTCCGTCTCGGTTCTTGATTCGAGAGGCATTGGGGGCAAAGCTTCCGCATGATCGAGCGGTTGAGAGAGGCGATACGTGATGTCGAAGGGTTTCCGAAGGAGGGAATCGTCTTTAAAGACATCACTCCGATTCTTGCGGACGGGGAGCTGTTTCGTGGAGCGATTGATCTGTTTTGCGACATCCTCGGAGGTGAGAAGGTGGATAAGATTATCGGGATCGATGCTCGTGGTTTCATCTTCGGCGCGGCAGTAGCGGATCGCTTGGGAGTGGGCTTTGTTCCGGTTAGGAAAAAAGGCAAACTTCCTTGGAAATGCAGAGAGGCAGCCTACAAGCTGGAATACGGCGAGGCAGTTGTCGAAATTCACGAGGATGCGGTGAAGCCCGGTGAGCGTATATTTCTAGTCGATGATCTGCTGGCCACTGGAGGAACGGCGGCTGCGGCACTCAAACTGCTTGAAGAACTTGGAGCGGAAATTACTGCGGTTGCGTTTTTAGTGGAGCTTTCCTTCCTTGGTGGACGGGAAAAACTTGCTCCCCATCCGATCAAGTCCATCCTACACTTCTAAGACAAACTGAATTTTCAAATACGAACACGATGAGCTGGAAAGAATACAACGAGAGCCTGACACGATACGACGATCTGAACTTCACATTGGATCTTTCTCTAATGGATGTGACGGCTGATTACAAAGCGGGCCTGAAAGATAAGATCGAGAAGGCCTACGAGGACATGATCGCGCTCGAGGGCGGCGCGATTGCTAATCCGGATGAAGGCCGCATGGTCGGCCATTACTGGCTGCGTAACGCGGACCTGGCACCGACGGATGAGATCAAGGCTCAGATCACCCAGCCGCTCAAAGCGCTAAAAAAATTCGCCGAGCAGATTCATACCGGGCAGTTCCTGACGGATAGTGGCGAGACCTTTAAGAATGTTCTTTTGGTTGGGATCGGAGGATCAGCACTGGGCCCGCAGTTGGTTGATCAAGCGATTGGGCAAAAAGTCAAAATGCCGATTGAGTTTCTGGATAATACCGATCCACAGGGAATCGACAACACACTCGCAAAGCTCAACTTGGAGCGGACCTTGGTATTGGTGATTTCCAAATCAGGTGGCACTCCAGAAACGCGCAACGGCATGCTGGAAACCAAAGCTGCTTTTGATAAAGCCGGAATCAACTTTGGAAAGCACGCAGTCGCTGTCACTGGCGAAGGCTCCAAGCTGGACAAATTCGCTGATGAGCACCACTTCATCGCTCGCTTCCCGATGGAGGATTGGGTCGGTGGCCGGACTTCGGTTCTGTCCACGGTGGGTCTCGTTCCCGCTGCTCTCCAAGGACTGGATATCGACGCGATGCTGGAAGGTGCCGCAGCGATGGACGCCAAGACACGAGTTCGCGATCTTGAGAAAAATGCGGCAATGCAGCTCGCCGTCGCATGGCATAGCGCGACCAAAGGTCGCGGCGAAAAGGACATGGTGGTTCTTCCTTACAAAGACTCTCTCGTTCTGTTTTCCAAATACCTGCAGCAGCTGGTCATGGAATCATTGGGCAAAGAAAAAGATCTCGATGGTAATACCGTGAATCAAGGAATCGCAGTTTACGGAAACAAAGGCTCTACTGACCAACACGCCTACGTCCAGCAACTGCGCGATGGTGTGAATAATTTCTTCGCGAGCTTCATCGAAGTGCGCCATGGCCGTAAGGGTAAATCGAGCGAAGTGGATCCCGGTAACCTCAGCCAAGATTACCTCCAAGGATTTCTCCGCGGAACACGTAACGCACTTTACGATAATGGGCGTAACTCCCTGACCATTTCCATTTTTGAGGTCACTCCATTCACTTTGGGCATGCTCATCGCGCTCTTCGAGCGGGCGGTCTCCTTCTACGCGTCCTTAGTTAATATCAACGCCTATCATCAACCAGGCGTGGAAGCAGGCAAGGCAGCAGCAGCGACTTTCCTCGACCTTCTCGGACAGGTCCGAGGTCGCCTCGTCTCCGAATCGAAAAACGCGGAACAGGTTGCCTTCGAGGTCGATGGCGATCCCGAAGCGGTTTATCACTGCTTGGTGCATCTTTCGAATAACGGAGAAGCACAGATGTCAGCCGGGAAAACTCCTGCGGACGATTATTTTCAGCTCTGATTCCGTTTCTTGCTATCCCGCCCCCGCGTAGGTCAGGATGGTGTGATGGAAGAAAATGATCACCCAAATTGGCCGTGGCTTTTGTCATCCGCACTGCTGTGCGGAGCGGCAACGGTCTGTGCGATCATATTGCAGCGAGTCCCCGGCCAAGAGAGCCTTGCCATGGCCTGCTACACCACCGCCTATGTTGCCGGCGGTTGGGAGGCGGCAATTGATACGCTTGGGAAACTCAAGCGGCTGCGCATTGATATACATTTTCTGATGCTCGCGGTCGCGCTTGGCGCGGCCTTTATCGGCGCTTGGTGGGAGGGAGCAGCACTTCTTTTCCTTTTCTCGTTGAGCAACGCGCTGGAGGCAATGGCAATGGCGCGAACGGATCGCGCAATTCGAAGTTTGTTTCACGATGCACCGAAGCATGCGCTTGAAATACTGGCCGATGGGAAAACGTGCGAAGTCGAGGTGCAGAGCCTGAGTGTGGGAACGCATATTCGGATTTTACCCGGCGAGCAGTTTCCCGCTGACGCGCTCGTAACCTCCGGCGAGAGTGCCGCGGATGAGTCCACGTTGACAGGTGAGGCGGCCGCGGTTGACAAAAATGTCGGTAGCCGTGTTTTCGGAGGCACGATAAATGGTTGGGGGAGAATCGATGCAGAGGTGGTGCGGGCTCCCGGAGACAGCGCCCACGCACGCATCATCAAGCTCATCCGCGAGGCTCAAGCCAGCAAGGCTCCGTCGCAGCGTTTTACCGACCGCTTCGGCACAGGATACACCGTTACAATCCTATTGCTCTCGCTGGCGATGTTCCTGATCTGGCATTTTGCATTCGGCGTGACGGCTTTTCAAAATAGCGGCGCTGAACGATCCGCCTTTTACCGGGCGATGACGTTGCTGGTCGTTTGTTCGCCTTGTGCGTTGGTGATTTCTATTCCCAGTGCGATCCTCGCCGGTATCGCTTCCGGGGCGCGACGGGGCATTCTGTTTCGTGGCGGTGTGGCACTTGAAAATCTAGCAACGATCAACCGCTTGGCAGTGGATAAGACCGGCACATTGACACGCGGCGAACCGGAGATCATCGGTATCGAGGCTGAAAAATCCGGCAATGAGGATCAGATCCTGGCCGTGGCGGCAGCCTTGTCACGGAACTCTACGCATCCTTTGTCGCGCGCGATTGTCGCCGCGCAACTCGAGCAAGGTGCCGGAGAACTGACGAGTGAAAAGTTTGTTTCCCATGCGGGAAAAGGGCTTGAAGGAATTGTGGAAGGAGAAACGGCTATTCTGGGTCGCCGCTCAATCTTCAGTGATCAGGCATGGATTGAAGCACTCCCCGATCCGGCTCCAGGTGTCACCGAGGTTTTGGTTTCTTTCGGTAAAACAGCGGGGCGCCTGCTGTTGCGCGATGCGATCCGCACCGAGGCAGCTGAAACCGTATCGCGATTGCAGGGACTCGGTATTGAGGTGACCATGCTGACAGGTGATCGCGAAGATTCGGCGAAACTGGTGGGAGAAACACTTGGCTTGCGCGATTGGCGTTTTGGTCTGCATCCAGAGGAGAAAGTGGAAGCTATCCGGAAGTGGCGTGATGCCGGCGAGCGAGTGGCCATGGCCGGAGACGGTGTGAACGACGCACCAAGTCTGGCAATGGCTGATGTCTCTATCGGCATGGGTTTACGAGGAAGCGATGCGGTGCTGGAACAGGCGGACATCGTGCTCACCAAAGATAAATTGGAACGCATTCTTGAGGCCTTAGACCTTAGCAAACGCTGCCGCCGTATCATCCGCCAAAATTTGGCGATATCACTTGGAGTGGTTGTTATCTTGGGAATTGCAGCGATGGGCCGCTGGATTCCATTGCCAATCGGTGTGCTGGGTCACGAAGGTTCCACTGTGGTGGTTGTGCTTAACAGCCTTCGGTTGTTATGGGGCGGCGCGCGTGATTGAGCTGTTTTGGGTCGTTGGTATCACAGCCGGTTTATCCCCATCTACGGCTTCAGGCCGGCATTTTCCAGCGCTTCGAAAATGACCTTGGCCGCCAGTTTGTGGCCAGTTGAATTGGGGTGATTCTTCTGGCTGAGAAGTTCTTTCTCGGGAGTTCCTTTTTTCAGTTCCGCAACCCAGGCTTCAGATACATCCGCAAGTATCACCTTCTCTCTGGTGGCAAGATTACGGATAAGATCCGCACGTTTTCTCAGCGCATCACTTTTATCGGACAGATCCGCAGAAGAGTCGCCGGTAGGAGTCAGTAGCACCATCGGCACGTTGGCTTCCCTGGCCGCCGTTATCATCTCCATCCATGCCGCCTCGACCTCATCCGGTTTGAGCCCGCGATCGTTAAGCGCGTAATCGATGAAAACCAAATCCGGGCGCAGCGTCAGCACATCACGCTTGAAGCGCGCAGCACCGGAAACCGAGTTCTCTCCGCCAATGGCCGTTGTGACTACGCTGATGACTGCAAATGGATAACGCTCTTTGAGTTTCCGGTGGATAAAATGCGGATAGGACTCGAAAGTTTTCACTTCGGGTGTTTTGTGGAATCCGGCCGGGACACTGTGGCCATGAAATACGATCCTTATTGTCCGATTCTTCGGCCATTCGGTTTTCATCGAACCTGCCAGAGACGATAAATCCTCTGCCGAAGCCAGCACGGGTAGCAAAGCTGAAAAAATAAGGGTTATGACTTTCATGAAATGGTTCTGGGGAGGGTTGAAATTACTGTGATCTGTCTATTCCTTTTCAGGGAAAGCAGTCAAGGTGAGGCTTCTTGAAATTAGAGGTTTCAACTTCGCGCTTTCGCGTTAAATTTCCCAAGTGGCCATTATTGAATTAACCGAAAAAGCGACGCTCGAACTTGCTACTTTGTTGAAAGGTAAAACCGCATCTCCGGCCGCTGGCTTACGCCTTGGCGTGACCAAGGGCGGCTGTGCCGGCTGGCAATACGAGATGAAAGTCGCGGAGCCTTCTGAGGGTGACGAAGTTGTGGAAGCGGGTGAAGCTCGTGTGATTATCGCAGCGGACAGCCTTGATAAACTACGTGGCTGTCAGGTCGATTTTTCCGATGACCTCACCGACGCGGGTTTCAAAATCCTTAACCCACGGGCACGCCGTTCTTGTGGCTGCGGAACTTCTTTTGAATCGGAGGATGAGCCCGAGGGAAGTGGTGCTGAGGATGGTGAAGTCTGTGGCGAGGGAGGCGCGAAGTAGAACGCAGTGGCGACTTTGGGTAGATCGCTCGTGGAGGAAGGCAAGCCACACAGACCTGCCTATTATTGGTGGCTTCTTGCGAACCTTCTTGCTGTCTGTTTCGCGATCATCAGCTGGGCAGTGTGCTTACATTTGTTCGGCAATCCTGAGATTCCGGGAAACTACGCGATTCTAAAAGCGCTCGACCGTCTGCCTGAGCTCAAACGTTACACCGTGCTCGATGTTCCCAACGGCACGGCTCTGGATCCCAACGAGCTTTACGGAAAATACTTTGGAGTCACCGAAGAAAAACGGAAGAAGCTCAACTCTCTGTTGGTCCGAAATTACATGCGAAACTTTGAGAGCAATGTTTTGCTCACTTATGTGGAAGGCGATTTCCAAATCAGTCATGTGAGAGAGCTCACAACAGAAGATTTCCTACACCCTGGATTCGTCGTTCGTGCGCAGGCGATGGTGAAGCCGGACGATTTCACACAGGCAGTCGGTTTCCCTGTGGTGATTGAATACATTTTTCCCACCGATAAGGTCGGAGCTTCTGAACTCTTCGACGTTGGGGATATTCTGGAAGTGAATAAGAATCCGAACTGTGCCGCGGTGATTCATGTCTCCAAAATAATCATCGAGGAAGAACCCGGCCTACAGATGACAGTGGTTCCTATTGCCTACGGGCCCTATCGCTCTGGAGACAAAGAATTATTTGTGATCGAGCCGCCACAACGTCTCAACCCTGCGGCGCAGTTGCCAATGTGGGAATAAGGTCCGGATGTGAGTATATGATTTTCCGGTAAGGAAAAAACCGCCGGAGGCTCCCGAGGCGTTGGGTATCAACTAATCGCTGAGATATGCAACGCAAGGCGCTCCCCGGCAGGCCTCGTGCTTGAGTCAGAGAAACACTTTCTTGCCGTCGTTTTGCGCGGATTCGTAAACGGCACGGATGAAAGCAACCGCTTTACGTGCCTCGGTCGCGTTGGTCAGGCACTCACGCCCTTCTTTGATGGATTGGACAACCTCTTCGAAGTTGCGCTGGTGCTGGTAGAAATTAATCGCGGAGGGATCGTTGGCCCCGAGTCCGGCTTCCTGGCCTTTCATTAGAGTTTTTCTGATCTCCTTGTCTTCGGTTTTTTCTTCTTTGAAATCCCATATTTCGAAAGCTTCGTCAGCGAGGAAGACGGATCCTTCTGTGCCGGCGAGTTGGACGCGTGCCGGGTGGCCGTCCTTTGACCATGTGCAGGTGGAGCATTCGATCACGCCGCGTGCGCCGTTTTCAAACTCAACGGCAGCAACGATGATGTCTTCGACTTCGATGCGTTCGTGGGCGAGGCAAGCGGAATTCGCTTGGACGGATTTAACCGGTCCGGCGAGGTATATGAGCGCATCAATGGTGTGAATGGCCTGGTTCATCAGCGCACCTCCACCGTCAAGCGCCTGAGTGCCGCGCCAAGCTGCGGAATCGTAATATGCCTGATCGCGATACCATTTCACGTAGGCGGAGGCGGAGGTAAGTTTACCAAAGCGTCCTTCTTCGGCGGCTTTTTTAAAGGCGTCCATGCCTGGGTGGAAGCGGCGGTTGAGTATCGCGGAAAGGGTTTTGCCACTGGCTTTTTCGGCAGCGATGAGTTCGTCGATACGCTCAGCGGTGATTTCGAGAGGTTTCTCACAGACGACGTGTTTGCCTGCCTTCAAGGAAGCAAGGACCGGATCAAAATGAGCCCCGGATGGCGTGCTGATGGTGACGATTTCGAGTTCGGGATCAGCAAGGAACTCATCGATATCCGTGTAGGCTTTTACGCCGAATTCGTCTGCGAGCTCCTGTGCGCTTTCCGCGCGGCGTGTGTAGACTGAAATGAGTTCTCCGCCCTCCATGGCGGCGATGGCTTTGGCGTGAAAGCGGCTGATCATGCCGGCGCCGATGATTCCGAATTTCATAGTAAAAAGTGAGATAAATACGTTTCGCGGAGAGAGCTTTTCTCTCTCGCCCGTAGCGTGGCGGAGAGGGTGGTGACTGGCAAGAATCGGTTTGGAAGAAAACGGATAGCGCCGTGGTAAACCGCACTTGCATGGCAATTTCATCAGCTCCAGTGAGCACGGAAGAGAATTTAGTTTTGACGAAAAAGGGCCTGCGGAATGAACCGCAGACCCTTGCTAATATTATTCTAAATCTCCAGAGCAGAAGGAATATTCAGAAGGCGTATTGCCAGCCGAGCGACAAGGTGTAATCGGTGCCCAGTCCGAGACCGTTTCGATCTTGCCACACAGGCACGCGGATGTCGGTGGCGATGCGGTGGTTGCGTAGCATTCCGCTAGGGATGACGAAGTTCACTCCGGCCATGGCTTCGATGCGTTGGCCGCCGTAGTTTTCGCTGAAGGCGGTTGGGATGGTGCGATTTCCGCCGATCACTCGTGTGATGTCGCTCTGCGTTCCCTCCAGCTCATTTTCCCAGAGGTAGGAAAGCCCGGTGGAAATCGAGGCCCATTCGTTGAGCTGATATGCCGCCCATGAAGTCAGGTCAAATCTATCTCCGAGACGGTAGCCGTGGTGGTTCCTTCCAGTGCGTATGACTCCGGTTGCCTGTACTCCGGCGGACCATTCATCAGCAAGATAGGTGTAGGTCAGTGACGGTAGGAGGTCAAAGGTCCCAGAGCCCGGTTGCATGGCAGCTGGTAGCTGGCGAGTGGTGCGCCCTCCGAGCATCGGTGGCCCCGGAGTTACGTCTTTTTCCGCGATGGAGCCGGTGGGTAGACTGATTCCGATTCCGCTGTGGAAGTGGTGAGGTCCTTCGTGAACGATGCGAATCAAGGAGTTGAGTTTCAAGTCGCCGATTCCTTCGGATCTCGTGGTGAAGGTCGATCGACCGCCGTTGGATGCCTGAAGTGGCGCCGGGGCGGTGGGTGAGATCAGGTGGTCCATTTCACTGGCGAGATAGGGAAGCATCACTGAAAGGGTGACGAGATCCGACGGTGCATACATCGCACCGAGCATGTGCATTTCCATCGTCATGCTTGTTGGCGTGACGTTGTAATTATTCGGAGCGTTGGTGAAGACACCATTTGGTGAGATCGAATCGCTCCCCCGATACATGCCGTCCATATCCATGAACATGTAGCGGTAGGAAAGCATCCATTCACCGGCGCTGTGCGTGTGATCGGCCATGATGGAGATCGGCGCGTGGCTGTCCGGTCTGGCGAGGGTCGAATGAGTGTTCTGGGCAGATGCCACGGTGCAAAGAGCGGTGGCGATGATAAGTGATTTGAATTTCATGTGTGTAAAAAAATTGAAGTTAAAAATTTGGTAAAAGTGCGCAGGTCTGCGCGTTGCGTTAGAATGCATGCTGGGTCGCCGCAGGCTTCGGACTGCTGGGAGTCTTTAGTCCCAGCTTTTGGGAAGCGGCCGTTTATCGGTGCGCGTGGTTGCTACCAAGTGCTCCGTTCATTATCGCCAACCCTGAAAGCTGCGGAAAAGAACCGCAGCAGTCCAGAGCCTCCGGCGGTCCTGAAATTTAGGCCACTCTCGGTGGCGGGGTTTCCGGGCTTTGCCGGAAGCGCGTTAGCAGCGAATTCGCTGCCACGAAGGTGGGCAACGTGTAGGCCGAACTCCGCGGGGTTTTCGCAATGAGCGTTTCTGTAGGAAAAAGATTTTTCAGTTCAAACTTGTTGAACTCCGCTCTAGCCGGAGCTTCGCCGGATTTTGATTCCTGCTGTTTCGCTGCTTGGATGGAGCTGCAAAGGTCACAAGGATGCTGGCCATCAAAGGTGTCCTTCACGCCAGCGACTAAACCCTTTTCCGAGGAATAATCGACCAGCATGTTTCCCCAGGCGATCATCTGCATAACACCGTAATGACCACCGCAAAGATGCAGGCAGCCGGCTAGAACGAGGAGGAGACGGAGGAAACGCAAAGCGTAGGAAATCTGTATCTGTGACGTTTCTTTGAAAAGAAAAAAGCGGCGGCACATCCGAAGACGCGCCGCCGCTGTTGAATCGATGAAAAGGTTCGATCAGCCTTTCAGGTCGAAGCGATCTAAGTTCATTACCTTGTCCCAGGCTGCGACGAAGTCCTTGACGAATTTCCCTTTCGAATCGCTGCATGCATAGACTTCCGAAATCGCGCGGAGCTCGGAGTTG
>Ga0307935_1000814_pt1 | contig 12370 bp, 15 predicted proteins | sample OrgLakmetageno92_FD_201827 | JGI IMG/M metagenome (GOLD analysis project Ga0307935, IMG submission 201827) | Saline water microbial communities from Organic Lake, Antarctica - #92 | ecosystem: Environmental > Aquatic > Non-marine Saline and Alkaline > Saline | place: Antarctica: Organic Lake...
CTCTGGAGCTATGGATAAATATATAGTTTCACTTAAATAACCACCTAATACAAATATTTCATACATTATAAATCTCAATAATATTGTCATTTTTCCTTCATTTTTTATTGGTTCTAATATTTCATAATCATTATTTGAAATATTTATAATCTGTTCTGAATCTGATTCATCTATTGAATTATTATTTTAAATATTCGTACTAGATTCTGAATTTGTTTTATCTGTTAAATTATTATTTTCATGCATTTTTTTAATTGTTAAATAGTTTAATTATAATTATAAACAAATATATGTTATTCTATTTTTATTTCATTTTTTTTTAATAATTCTTTTACTTTTAATACTACTTTATGATTAAATCTAAAAGTCCTTGCAATAATTAAATTATTATTTAGACTATTTTCAATTATATTTTTGTATTTATATTTCTTATCTTGACAGTTTTCTATAATTTCATTTAAATTATTTTTATATTTCGCATGTGATTTACAATATATTATTTTTGCAATTAATATTGTCGTAGGTTTTATTTTTTGCCTACATGGTTTTTTTAATTTTTCTAGACCTATTAAAGATTCTATTAATTTGGATGTTTTTACTATTTTTTCTTCTTCCGACATTGAATTTTCTATTAATTTGGATGTTGTTTTTATTTTTTTTTCTTCCTCTACTATATCCTTTTTTATCTCGATTCTTAGACGATCTAATTCTAAATAATCTTCACCAACAATTAAATATTTTTTATAATTATGTGAATTTATTGTTCTATATAGTATTATATTCCTTAATTTTCCTTTTGCACTTACTGTTTTGAATATTGGTAATTTTTTAATATTTCCAGATATTATTCTCATTAATACAATATGTTCTTTATGATGTTTCATCATTACATTAAATTTTTTCAAGCCCCAATTTTTATTTATTATTAGTGCTATATCATTTGTCGTATTCATATCTTTCGCTCCAGGTATTAAGAACATGTCCATTAAACTTCGTTTTATTATAGTTGTTGGACTTGTTGGTAATCTAATTCTAGTTACTGAATTTAACATTTTGCGTGGAATAAAAAGAAATATTATAAACATGATGTTTTTATTTCTTGCAATCTTGGCTAAATTTGAATCTAATAATTTATTTACTGGTTTTATTATTTCTGATCTTTCTGATGTTTCAGATGTTTCTGATCTTTCTGATAATGTTTCTGATGTTTCTGATCTTTCTGATCTTTCTGATAATGTTTCTGATGTTTCTGATCTTTCTGATCTTTCTGATAATGTTTCTGATGTTTCTGATCTTTCTGATCTTTCTGATAATGTTTCTGATCTTTCTGATCTTTCTGATAATGTTTCTGATGTTTCTGATAATGTTTCTGATCTTACTGATCTTTCATTTGTCGAAAGTTCTGATATTTTTTTAGCTTTATTTAATAATACTCTTGATGTATTTAATTTAGGTAAAATATTTTTTTTACATTTTAATTCAATTGATGAGTTAATTTTTTTTGTTTTTACTTGATCTAAATGAAAATTTGGATTCTCTACAACACTGTAATTATTACTCCAGATAGCAAACCTAAGATATGCTTCATCTATTTTAGTTATTGATGAAATTCTTTCTATTTGTTTAACAATAGTTATTTTTTGAAAATAATTTATTATATTTTCAATTGGTATTTTTTCTTTATTAATATAAGGAAGATAATATGATATATTTTCAACAAAACTTTTTCTATTTTTTTCCTTTTTTTTCACAATAACCATGAAAAATTTTTCAATAGAACTCTTTTTTATATTCATTTTTACAATTATCAATATATGTCGTCAATATATTTGTTTTTTCTTTTTTTATAAAAAAGATTTGTGATTTTAATTATTGTCAATAGTTAATTATCTATTAGTTATTTATTATATATACTACCTAATAATGAGTTATATTTAATATTTAAATTTTCAATTTTTTTAATTAATTGAATATTAATATGATAAAGAAAATTAGATTATTGACTCATTTTTTTAATCAATTGTAACTAAAATTTTATATTTCCATGTCATAGATTCTATAAATCACACCTTCTATTTCAATCTTCATTTTAATATCATGATTATTCATAAATTCCAGAATATTCAAATGAATTTCAGTTGATATTATTACATAAGGTCCATTGAATGCTTCTTTATTATTGTGTCTTTTTTGCCTCATAAGTCTCAATAATTTATAAATATTATCTGTTTTATTATATATTATATTTGCCAATATTCCTATTATTTCATTTCTGTTTTTCATTGCATTTTTTGTATTCATATAAAAATTTGACCAAAAAATTAATTCATTTATTATATTATTAATAATGTGATGATTTGGAATATTTTCATTTATTCCAAATTTATCAATAATTTTTGATTTTTTAACATTATCCATTATTTGGAAAAATTTATTCACATCTATTGATGAAAATATAATTTGTGAAATATTGAAAGGATCATCATAATAATTAATTTCCTCCAAGCCTGTTGTTGTATAGTGGATTGCGTGAAAGTCTAAATTATTTAAGCGATCTTGATTCATGTTTCTTAATTGTTTACTTATTTTTTATTTGTATTATTTAATATAAATTGTTTTTTTTTAATTTTTAATATTAATCTTATATATAATACAATATCATTCACTTATGTTTTATTTTTCAATTTTTAATTTTATTAATTAATAATTTTAATTTTTGAATCATAAATAAATTGCATTTTTTTGATATTCATAATCTGATATTTTAATTGTTAAACAAAATAAGTTTGCATTGATTTTTGTGAATTAATAATTTCAATTATTGAATCTCTATTTATCATATGTTTTTCATATATAGATTTTATATTCATATATGAATGATAATCTGCATCTAATTCGTAATCTTGAAATTTTCTACTTAATACATATTTGAGACATAATACTGGATCAAGATTTTTCCACATATTTTTCGATCCTTCAATTAAAATAAAATTTTGTTCTAATTTTTCAATCAAATAATTTATTAATTGGATATTATATAATTCTTCATTGAACATTTTTAAATTTGCAAATACTGATTTTAAATATAATTCATAACCATTATAAAACACTATCTTGTAAAAATATTCATATTTTGGATCATAATATTCATCATATAAATAATCTTTTGGAGCATCATCTTTTTCTATGCTTATTATTTGACATTGTAATTGTTTAATAAAATTGGTATTTATTGTGATGTTTTTAGTATATGATAAATATTTGATTTTTTTTTGATTTCTAATTTATAAGTCAACTTGACAAACTATTAATAAATCAATTTTATTTTCTAGTTAATAAATTATATTCATTATGTTTTTTTTAGATACATATAAGTATAGGTATAAAGAACAAATATAAAATGAAACACTCTTTTCAAGATATTACAAAAATTAAGGCAGAACAAAGACAAATTAAAATTAATAATATAAAAAAAGAATTATCAGAATTAGTTAAAAGATTTGATTTTCATAAAAATAATAATATTAGACATAATCATATTAATAAAAATAACAAAATGTCTAAATAAAATTTATAATATCATTTATTTAGGCTTATTTATATTCAGTTTTTTTAATGATTATCTTGATTTACAAAAACTACATATTTTTCATCATACATATATTCTAAATTATAAATTTTGGTCATTTTTAATTTTATGAAAAGCATGTCTTTGCATTCAGGCATCTTAAATTCATCATCATCTGTATCATCATTATTATAGTTAGGCTTTTCAAATATATTATATTCAATTTCGCATTTTAAATTAGTATCTATTATAGTTCCTTCAATAATATTTTTGACTTGAGGAATTTTTATAAATTTACAGAAATATTTTCTACTATCAATTCGTGTTTCAAATTTTTTTTCATTATGAATTATTTTAATTATATAATCATTTTCTATTTTTGTTATAGTTACTTTTGCATTTGGTAATGCTTTTGCTGTTATTGTCATTAATAATTTGTTAGTATTTATTTTAATATATTTTTAATATTTATTTAGTATACAATTATTTGTTTACTTTTTATAATATTATTATAATACACAAGGTAATTTATATTCAAATTTATTTTTACTAAGAAGCGAAACTTCTTAGTAAAAATAAATTAGGTAGTAGGCTTAATGAAGTGAATCTTAATCAATTTTTAATTAAATTTAATTAAGATTCATTTTTTTTTAATAAAATAAATTAAAAGATTATTTCTTTCAAACAATATGGTTTATCAATTAATATTTTCATAATTATCTTTATTTAACTTGACTCAATAATAAAAATTGAGTGTCAATGTCTGCTGGATTTTCTAATTTGCTCATTTCTAATTTAATTAAAATATTTTTTATATAACTGTATTTTATAGTTGATTTAATTTCTTCATATTCTACTTTATATTTTAAATCAGTAACAGTTCCTTCAATAATATTTTTAATTTGAGGAATTTCTATAAATTTGCAAATAAATTCTTTGTCATGAATTCGTGTTTCATAAATATCTCCATTGTGGATCACTTCAATCTTATACCATCCATTATTTTCTATTTTTGTTATAATTGCTTCTGTTTTATATTCCTTAAATAATTTTAAGTATTGATTGTCATACAATGTTACATCTTTTATTTTCCAAATCATTTTAAATATAATCATGAGAAATTCTTTATCATTTTCTTTATTACAATCAGATAATAAATATTCAATCTCACATCTCCTATCAATATCTTTGTCATTTTCTTTGTTAATTTTATCTAATGATAATAAATATTCAATTTCACAATCTTTATTATCACTTGATAATAAATATTCAACTTCATAATTTAATCTAGGACTTTTAAAAGTTCCTTCGATAATATTTTTAATATCGGAGGTTTTTACGAATTTGCATATAAATTTTTTATCACTAAAATGTCTTTCGTAAATTTTTCCATTGTAATCCATTTCAATTTTCCAATTATCATTTTCTAGTTCTGTTACTGTTGTTTTTGGTCTTGGTAATGTTTCTGTTATGTTCATTTTTAATAATTTATTTATAATTTTTTTTTTAAGAATGTTTATATATTTATTTTATTTTAATGTATTGTTGATTTTGATGTTTATTTTTAATTAAATTTATTTATTAATTTGTTAATATTTATTTTGTTATGTTAATTATATTTATTTGTTTTGTTTTCTAATAATATTATCAGAGCATACAATATAAATTTTTTTCAATTTTTTTTTAATTAACCTAATTTATTAGGTTAATTAAAAAATAAATTAGGTCGTTAGGCTCAATTTTTTTTTAATATTCAAGGTTTGGATATTTAAAATAAAAGAAAGTGTCAGTTGAAGACCAATCGTTCTTTAAAAACGACAAGGTTGAAAACAAATTTTCAGCTCAATTTATTTTTATGTTTTGTTTATAAAATAAATAAAATATAAAAATAAAATTAGGTTGGAGACTCAATTTTTAATTAAATTTAATTAAGATTAATTTTTTTAATAAAATAAAAGATTACTTTCAAATAATATGATTCACCAATTAATATTTTTATATTTTCTAATTAACTTTATTTAAACTTGGTCTAATATTAAAAATTGATAGTCAATATCTGCTGGATTTTCTAATTTGCTCATTTCTAATTTAATAAGAAGATTTTTTATATGATTGTTATTTTTGATTGTTCCAATTTTTTCATAATCAACTTTATATTTTAAATCAGTAATAGTTCCATTAATAATATTTTCAATTTGAGGAATTTCTATAAATTTGCAAATAAATTCTTTGTCGTGAAATAGTGTTTCATAAAGATCTCCATCATAGAGCACTTCAATCTTATACCATCCGTCATTTCCTATTTTTATTATAGCAGCATCTGTTTTATCTTGTTTAAATAATTTTAAATATTGATTATCATACAACGTTAAATCTTTTATTTTCCAAGTCATTTTAAATATAATCATGAGAAATTCTTTTCTTTTATCATTTTCTTTATAACATTTAGATAATAAATATTCAATCTCATATCTTCTAATAGCATCATTACCATTTTCTTTGTTAATTTTATATAATGATAATAAATATTCAAATTCGCAATCTTGATTTTCACTTGATAATAAATATTCAACCTCATAATCAAATCCATGATTTTTAAAAGTACCGTTATTTAAAACTTGATATTTCTTGATACTTTCATAGTTTTTAAACTAATAAGTATTAAGATATATTATATAAAGCAGCCTATTAATTCAAAAAATTTATTGCTATACTTTATCTTGTTTCTTTAGAGGATATGCATTCACTAATTAGAAAATCAAGTGGATAATTGATTTTTTCCATTGTGGCATATAGTTGAAAAATCAACTATAACGAACCCCTTATATACATATATTATTATAAACAATTTATTATATCTTATAAAATACTTTTGTGACTCATGTCGCCAATAAGATTATATAAGAATTTTCAAATTAGTTTAATTGTATATGTATAAAATTATATGGAGGTATATATAATTTTTTTTTATAATATATTCATATTACATTTTTATTAATTATAATAATATTTATATTTTTAATATCAGGAGTTTTTACAAATTTACATATAAATTCTTTATCATTAAAATACCTTTCATAAATTTCTCTATTGTAAATTATTTTAATATTCCAATTATCGTTTTCTAGTTTTGTTACTGTTGTCTTTGGTATTTGTAATGTTTCTATAATATTCATTTTTAATAGTTTATTTATAATTATTTTTAATTGAATTTGTTTATTAATATTTGTTTTATTATATTTATTTTATTTTTTAATAATATAATCAAAACATACAATATAATTTTTTTTCAATTTTATTTTATGTTTATTTTATAAACAAAATATAAAAATAAATTAGGTTGAAGACTCAATTTTATTTTAAACAAATTTATTTGTTTAAAATAAAATTAGGTTCAATATTTCAATAATTGAAGATGCATTAATTAATTATTTTATTTGTAATATTTCACAATATATTTTACATCATTGGCACCATTATTTTTTTCCCAAATATATAAAATTTCATAATCCTTATTATTTTGTATATGTTTAATTATTTCATCACGATTTAATATATCAATATCATAAAATTCTTGTTTATTTAATTGAACATTTATAATGATAGATTCATCTTGCAAAATTTTTATATTTTTTATATCACAATTTTCACTTATATATCTTAAATATAATTTATTATAATATTCAAATTCATATCCGTGACGATCGTCTTCTGATGTTTTTGATTCCATGTATTTTACAAAATCATTTGTTCCTTTTATGTCAACTTTTGGTGCAAGATATGAAACACTATTTTTATTTCCTTTCCAATCATATAATATCGTTTCCATATTTACGTTATTATGTATTAATATATTTTTGTTTATTCCATTTGATGAAAATTTATCTTGACTATTATCTAATAAATTGCTTGTTAATGTATCAATATCTCCTTTTTTTTGTAATGTTATAACAAACATTTCTGTAATTTCTTTAATATTTTTTCTAACTAATGTCATATTAATCGATATTATAAGTTGTTTAATACAACCTACATCTATTTCATCATATTTAATTTTAAATTTTAAATCATCATCTATTATGTTTCCTTTTATTGCATCTCCAATTTGATTAATTTGAATAAACTGATTTGTAAATTCTTCTTCGTTAATTTGTGTCTCAAATATTTGGTGATTATATACTACTTTAATATTATAGTAACCATTTAATAGATTTTTTGTTGTTACGTTTACTGGATGTTTTTTTATCATTTATTTAATAACTAATTCTGTTATTATACTTTAAATATATTAGTTAAATGAATAAATAAATCTCAATATTTTTTAAAATATAAATAAATATAATATAAATAAATATTAATATAAATATTAATACAGGTATATAATGAAACAATCATTTCAAGATATTAAAAACAAATCTGAACAACGACAAATTAAAATTAATAATATAAAAAAAGAATTATCAAATATGATTAAGATATATAACTTTCATGAAAATAATAAAATTAAATATATTAATAAAGAATATATTAATAAAGAATAAATAAATATATGATCAAATTGCTTTTTATTTTTTATATATGATTTCACAATACACATAAATGACTTTTAGATACGTCTAAAACATAATACTTCACTGTAATAATTACACCATCTTATTAGTCCTTTGCTTCTATATTTTAAAAAATTATCCTGTTGTTTTCATCTGATACAAAATATCCATTGTATTGGTGCGAACCAGGAAAGTAATTTATCAATTGATTTATTAATTGGTTTATCACTTGTGCTTGATAATGACAAATATAATTTTTCCTCAATTATTTCTTTCAAATTATCTGGTTTAAATCTTATCTGCATTATTATAGATAAAGATTTCATATTTTTATCATGATAGTCAATTTCATATTCAATTTCATATTTCAATTTTGGATTTAGATTACTTCTATTAATAAGATCTGGAATTTGATCAATTTCTATAATTTTACTCACACATTCTTTGTCATGAATTTTAGCTTCGAAAGTTTCTTCATCGCATATTACTTCAATATTATACCATCCACTGGTCTCGTCTGCTTTTTCTATTTTTGATTCTATAATTTGTGGAAATATTTGTGGCATGTTTATTATTTAATTATTTATTATTTTAATTATAGTTTTTATTGTATTATTTTAATTTATTATTATTGTTTTGTTTGTTATTTTTTTTTTCAATTTTATTTTATTAAATAAAATTAGGTTGCAAGACTTAGCTGAAAATTTATTTTCAACCTTGTTTGTTAAAACAAACTGGCCTTTTGGCTTGAGAAGCTTTGCTTCTTAAGCGAAGCAAAACTTCTTAGTCAATTTTATTAAATAAATTAACATATATTATAATAGATTAATTCAACATGTATTTATTGTCCAAATTTTATTAATTAGAGTAAATTATTTAATAAATAAAGTTTTTAATATTCAAAATATAAATAAATATTAAATATATTAACAAATAATAGAAAAAATAAATGTTTAATTTATATTATCGTAATTATTTGTTATTGTTATAACACTTCACAATGCATAAATTATCTTTGAATATGTCTAAAATTTCATATTTCATTGTCAATTTAAATAATTCTTCTATTTTTACAAAATTAATTGAACTAATTCTTTTATTTTTGGACTGCGGTTGGACATTTAATATTATTCTATGTTCGTGAAACTTCTCATTCATAATCATGATCTTAGAAATATTGTGATTTTCGTTTATATAATTCATAACATGTTGTATCAAATCTGTTTTTGTTTTTAATTCATTTTTTACTGGATATGAAAGTATTTTTCCCGCACCACATGTATCTGAATTTTTATTTATTAAATTTAGTTTGTTATTCAAATCTAACCAAGATAATGATCCTGTTATTCCATAACTTATAATAATTATTTTATTTTTTTCATCTGATACAAAATTTCCTTTTTGTTGATGCAAATCTGAATATTTCTTATTTGTTGTTTCTATTAATATTAAATGTGTAAAATCATTTATTTTTTTTAAATTCTCTACTTTTAAACTCGTCTTCATTAATATGAATAAAACATTTGCATTATTAACATTTGATAATTTGTATTCAATTTTATATTTCAAATTTGGATTCACATTATTTTCATTGATAAGATCTGCAATTTGATCAATTTCTATAATTTTACTCTTAAATTCATTGATGTTAATTTCTGTTCCAAAAGTTTTTTCATTATATGTTACTTCAAGTTGATAACAATCACTATGTCCGCTTTTTTTTTCAATTTTTGATTTTATATTCTGTGGAAATACTTGTGACATGTTTTATTTTTATTAATTATTGTTATTGATTTCTTGTTATTACTTTATTGTTATTGTTATGTTTTTCAAATTTATTATTTACTAATATGTTAGTCTATTTATAGTTTATTTATTTACTTTTATCATAATACATCAGAATTTTAACATATTTATTTTTCAATTTTTTTATGTTTTATTCATTAAAAATGAATAAAATATAAAATAAATTTTCAGCTAAGCGTGTGCTTCTTAGCCACTAATTCAAAAAATTATTTTTTTTAATTGTGGCATACAGTTGATAAATCAACTATAACGAACCCAATTAATCAAGTTAATTAAATGAAACCATATATTATCAATATTAATCATTTGTATGTTGTCGTCTAAATTTTATTAATAAATTTTATTAATGAGTTAAATTATTTAATAAATAAAGTTTTTTTAATATTCTTGTCATTCAAAATATTTAATAATCAATTATCTCCACAATTTGATATTCAACATCATCATTAGTTTTTAATGATCCCAATATTTTATTAATCACTGTGGTAGTTTCTAATTCATATTCTTCCTAGTCATCATTATTCATTATTTTTATCACATAATCTTTTACTTTTTTACCAGACTTGACATTAATAATAAATTTTGTTGTACCTAATTTATAATTTTGATCTTCATCTGCACATTTTGTTTCAATGTCTATAATATCATAATTTTTATTTATGAAAATTAAAAGATGTTCCATCATTTCGACTTCTGATAATTCAGGCAGAGGACAATTTGTTATTTCATCGTATCGAAAGTTAGTGTAGTTTTTTGCCATATTTTCTGATATCATGTTTGTCGGATCTTGTAACATTAAGAAGGTTTGATATGACAGTTCTGATACTTCTTTTAACATGTTTTTTTTAATTATATCAAATTTTTGTTCTCTTAATTTCTTAAAATAATCATTGAATTTAAATGTGCCATTTATTGACACACACATATTTTTATCTACACAATTACTCCATGTTTCACTTTTGCAGAAATAAAGTTTATTACCATTAACATTATGAATGTCTATTAATATTTTTTCTTTTTCATCTTCAACTGATTCAACATTTTTTGAACTTGTGAGATTATTTTGGAAGCTCAATAATTTAATCCTAACAGTTTCACTAATTTCTTTTAAACCTTCTTTTTTTAAAGAAGCATTAATGTGCATATCCATATGATGTTCTCCAATAATTCTTCTGTAAAATTCATCATAACTAAATTCGAATCGTAACCCGGGATCTAAAACAACTCCATTACTAACTTCGAGTTGATCAATTTAATGAAATTGACTATAGAAATCTTCTTTTTTGATTGTTGTCGTGAATAGTTCAAAATTATAAATCACATCGATTTTGTATTCATTATTTTCTAGTTTTTGAACTGAAACTTTTGCTGGATGATTTAGTGACATATTTAATTTATTTTTTTTTATTTCTCTTCAATAATGTAAACCATTTATTCAATACATTTTAGTATCAATTTTTTTTTGATCTATTTGTATAAAATAATAAATTAGTTTAAATACATTGATTGAATGGATAAATTAAATTTTTAATATTTTGAAATCAATTATAATATTTTATAATGTAACGTAAATATCTTTGATTATGAATTGTTTCTAAAATTTCATAAGTTTTGTTATTTTTAAACATATTTTTTTTAAATTCATTATGTTTTATTATATCAATAATGCATTTTTCTTTTTTATTAATATTAAACTGTGTATTTATTATTAAAATAATTGAGCGATTTGAAACAGCTTTTTTTATACTTTTAATGTCGTAATTATTATTAATAAATATCAGCAGATGTTTCAATACATCAAGATCTTTTTTATCCTTTAATAGTTTATATTCATCATTTTTAATTTTTAAAAAATATTCTTTAAAACTAATAAACATTTTGTCTTGATATCTATTTTCAGGATATGGATATATAGTTGAATGTATTATATCTGTCGTTAAATCTTCACTTGTTAAACTTACTGAGTAACTAAAATCACTATTTTCACAATACCATTGTATATCACAATAATCGCCATTAATATTCATTTCAATTATCATATTTGAATTGAATCCATTTGATAACAATCTGCCTTTGCAATTTCCCAGCATATGTTTTGTCGCCTGATCAACGTCTCCTTTTTTTTGTAAATTTATAACGACTTTTTCATTTATTTCCTTAATATGTTCCTGTTTAAAAGTTGTATTAATGGTGATATTTAAATTGTTTTTATTTTCTTCATATTCAATTTTAAATTTTAAATTATCATATTTGATATTACCATTATTAATGTATTCAAGCTTTTCAATTTCAATGAACTGACTTGAAAAATCTTTTTCATTAATTTCTGTTTCAAATATTTGACAGTTATAAATTACTTCAATTCTATATTTTTCATTTTCGAGTTTTTGTGTAGTTATTTTTGCTTTGTGTATTTGTGACATATTTATGTTTATTTTTATTTTTA
>Ga0307935_1000816_pt1 | contig 12355 bp, 9 predicted proteins | sample OrgLakmetageno92_FD_201827 | JGI IMG/M metagenome (GOLD analysis project Ga0307935, IMG submission 201827) | Saline water microbial communities from Organic Lake, Antarctica - #92 | ecosystem: Environmental > Aquatic > Non-marine Saline and Alkaline > Saline | place: Antarctica: Organic Lake...
TCGCCCTCCGCTTAAGAGTCGATTGGAAAGATGCTTATAAGAACGACAAGTTCTCCATCACTCCACGCCTCGCCTACACATTGGTCGATAGCTCGGCAGATGCTTATACAGAAACTGGCGGCGCTACTCCTGCGACCTTCGCTAAACAAACCGCACAAGATCACGAAGTGCGTCTCGGTTTTGACATCGATTACGCACTGAGCGAGAAAACCAAGTTGAGAACCATCTTGGAAGCCGTCCACCGCACCAACGATGATAACAACCTCACTGGAACATCCGGCGGAATCGCCTTCAACATTGCGCCGCAAACCAGCAACAACACATGGGGCCGCTTAGGTTTTGATGTGATGCATCAGCTAAACGAAACCACCAACCTAACTGCTGCGGTCTTCACTTCCACCGAAGGCTACGATCCAATCGTCTCCGGTTCCATCGGACTCAACATGAGCTTCTGATTTTCTTTAGATTTCAAACGTCCAAGCCAGATAAGGAAACCTATCTGGCTTTTTCGTGGAGATTTTTTCACCGTTAAAAGCTAGGAGATTCTCCATCTTGGTGGCTGTAATTGGGTCTAGTCCTTTCGGATTGATACTACCCGGAATCAACCACTAGGTTCTTTTTGATACCCGCCCATCTTCCGCTAACTCGAAAGCCCGCATCACCTGGTCAATCACCAACCATGCAGGCCGACATTATCAGGGAAGAGCGAGGGACTGGATCTTGCCCTGTTAGAGGCCGTGTTTGGCTTTTACGGTCTCGATCTCTTCGGTGAGGGCGGACCAGCGGGTGTAGGAGAGGTCGAGGGTGTGTGTGATCTTCTCGACGGCGTTGGTGGTTTGACGGAGCTTTTCGGCATCGCCGGAGACGTCTTCGCTGGAGAGGGCGGTTGTTAGGGTTGCCTGAGCGGCTTCCTGCTCGGCGATTTTTTCCTCGAGGATTCCGAGTTCTTTTTCAAGGGGAGCAAGGATTTCGGGACGGCGTGGTTCCAGCGGATTTTTCCTCGGCCTTCTTATCGATGAAGTAGCTGATGTTTCCGTGGAAGAGGCGGGGTTCTTCGCCGGGACGGAATTCCAGGGTTTTGCTGACGAGGTCATCAAGGAAGTCGAACTGATGGAAAAATAACAAGCATCTAGAGCCGACGCCATCAGGGGAGAGATGACTTGTGGGGGTCATGAGACTGATTGAAATATCTTCAGATCATTCGTCCTATCGGTAAGGCGGGAAAAACTCTGCCGCCAAAGCAACCCCCGCTTTTTACGCAGGTTCCAGATCTCACCAAGGATTCGCCTACTTGTGGAGCACGCTTGGTTCCGCCTTCGTGTGCCCGGAGGCAGTGGCTGCGTTTTTCCGCAAAGCTATATGGCCCCTCGAACTGGTGCGGCGGACGGCTCGTTCACCTACGACGGCGGCGAACAAGATAGCTCGGGGAAAACGATGGTAACATCTACTCGGGAAGCAGCAGCTACAACGGCCTGAGTCCCATAGCCACCCCCGAAGCTCTCGCCACCGCACTGAAAGACCCTCCAGCGACCACCACTCCCACCCCTGCTCCCACAAGCTTCGCAGCATTCTCGACTACTTACATCCGCCCCTCCAGTATCCTCGCTGCCACTACCCCTTCTTCCATGAAAGTTGAAGTTTGAACGTTACAGCATGCACTGCCGCCGCTGCGGCAACTCCGGCAGCCTCCTCCCCGAGATCTCCCTCGGATTCAGGGGCAACTTCATCCAACGGCGATCAAACGCGGCGGCGGTGAACCAGGCACAACACACCGAACAATACAAGATTACTGAAAGCTGGAAGCTGGACTTGCTGGCCGTGAGTAGGTCTAAAAAAAACCGGGGTTGCTCGGATGACGAGCAACCCCGGTGGGTGAAATTCAAATCTGCCTTGACTTCTATCAGCGGCGGCGGAGCAAGAGGAGGATACCCATGGCTCCGAGGAGAGCGGCACGGGGCAAGGGAATGGGACTCACATCTGCGTAGCTTGCGCCGATACGAATTTCATCGACCGTAATATCAGCTCTGAGATTGGAAAAACCAATCTTAGCAAATTCACTCTGATCCGCGATGATTCCTTGGGAAGTCGATACGGCGGTTCCGAGGGCAAGGTTTGTGCCAGGGAGATAGAGCGTCACCAAGTCATTATCACTGGCCGTGGCACCCCATTAGGCGTGACCCACAACGAAATACGTGGCAGTGCCTGTTGTAATGCTCCCGGTGGTTGTCGTGATGTTGCCTGATGGAGCACCTGTTAGGTTGTTACCCCAAGCACCCGCTTCGCTGTCATCCCAAACATTGCCATAAAATGTTTCGTTGCCCGCCAATCCAAAACCGATTCCCGCGGTTCCGGAAATTGATCCGTTGCCGGCAGTGGTTCCAGAGGTAAACCCGTCGGTAAGCGCAAAGAAAAAGCGATGGTCTGAATTTGAGGCGATGACATCAATCGTCATGCTGAACCAGAGTTCACCTCCGTTAGCGAGCAGACCGGCGTTGCCAAGGACGTTGCCGCTTGTGGTATCCACATCGGCAGTGAGAGCAGCCCAACCGGTTCCGCTGTATGCGGAACCACCGGATGTATCCAAGTAGCCGTAGCTGGTGCTCGAGTTTTGATCAAGCCAACTGCCGCTACCTGCTGAAGCCGCCTTCCTCGGGTGGCCTAAAAAAACGAAATGCTAGGAATTTGCTTTTTGAGGGATAGTTGCTGGAACCGTTCATGTGTGGTCAGAAGGACGGGGAAAAGGGGGTTGACGCCAGCGTGGCACTCGCGGCGTGGGATGTGTTTCCGAATAACCCTAAATACAGAGATGAGAACCACGGATGACACGGAAAGCACGGATTTAGAGGCGCTTATGAAATTCATCCCGATCACCCAGAGGTTTAGTCGCCTAGTCAATGTAACTCATTGATTATCCGTGTACATCCGTGAAATCCGTGGTTCCTATTTTCCTTTCAAGGATAACAGGCCGATCTGCTTCATCCACAGCACCTGATAGACCAGCGCCGCGCAGCCGGAAAGGAACACGAGACCGAGGGCGACCCCGATCCCGTTGTTTTTCCCGATTATCTTTTCGCCAGTCATGCGGGAAGTCGATTACTCCCCGATGTCCGGCAGCTTCATTTCCTCGAACCAGATGGTCATGTAAGAGGTAATTTTCTCGGTCCGGTGTCCCCAGCGCAGGAATCCGTTGCAGGCGAGGAGGATCTTGCCGTCCTCGAAATGGCTGCGGAAATCGTCTGCGATCGTGGCGCCCCATGGGACGCCGGAATTACGTCCGCTGCCCGCCTGAACCGTTGCCTCATTCTTCTTTCTGTTCTCGATGCGCTCGCCGTCGATCCACACGTCGGTGCCGCCGCCGATATTATAGTGGGAGCGTCCGCCGACCAGCAGGCGATAGGCGTAGCCATCGCGCAGTGGTGGAAGCTCGATCATGGAACGCATGAGTAGGGTCTCCTTGTCCCAGAAGGTATTGACCGGATTTCCGCAACCGCAGAAATGATCCTCACCCTTGCAGGTGCCGTAGGCGACAGGCTTGCCGTCGTAATTTGCGAAGGGAGCCTTGCCGGTTTTCCAGCCTGCGGGCTTCGGGTCGAAGGCCGCGGTGAACCAGTTCCCTGCACCGTCGGGAACCGTCACCTCCCGGAAGCGATGGCCTTGCTCCCAGAGTTTCTTCTCGGGCGGGTCAAAGGTGAGATAATGCCATTCGATCTCATCGCGGGCAGGGCCATGGAGCTTCCATTTGTATTCGTCGTTGCCTGCTTTCTTATGAAGATCGACCAGACCCTCGGTAGCCCGGCCGGGTTGGCGGGTGGCGATTTCCTTTTCCAGAGCGGCCCGGTTCTTCTCGATATACTGCGGAATCAGTTGCTCCTTGATGATCGGCTTCAAGGCGGTCTTTAGCTCCGGCCCGAATTGCTCGCTGTCCGCTTCGAGGAAGAGCTCCTGATGGGGGAGCGCCGCGTCGGGATTCCGTTTCTTTCCAAGCTGATAAATCATGTCATACCCGCCCGGAACCTTGACCAGATCCTTGGCGACAACATCGAGCAGGAGTTCCACGTTGTTCGTCAGATCCTGTCCGCCGGGTTCGGTGATCTCCTCCGGGAAATTGACATAGGATTCGCCGATCACCCCGATGGCGAACTTCCTGATCTCCGGGTCGGCGTTCTGGAGTTGGCTGACGATCCCGTCGAGCGGTGAGAAGTCCCCCAAGCGATGGCTCGTCTGGATGATCTTCCCGACCTTCGTCAGAAACTGCTTGTGGAAGAGCTTGTCGCCGGCCACCGGAGTGAGCCCCTTCATGGCCGCCTGACGAAGCCACCAGTCCTCGTGATCCAGCCAAGCGAGCATGCGGTCGAAATGGGGGGCGATCTGATCAGGTGTTGCCCGCCCCATGGCTTCCATCGCACCCATGGTCACCCACCATGACTCGTCCGGATTAGCTATCATGGCACCGATCAGCCCGACGATTTCCGGAGTCAGTTCCTCGGCGGGGAAGCCCGCGCTTTTCTTGTCGCTGGAGTTGATGGAGTCGAGGGCTGCGTAGCGGGCACGGGGGTCTTGGGATTTCAGGAGTTGGGGAATCAGATGAAAGCGCTTTTGGTTGTTGATGGTGCCTGCCGCGATGGCGCGGACTCCGTGCTCGAAGTGGTGGGCATACATCAGGATCGTTTCATCGGTGACTTCCGAATCCTTGAGTCGGGCAAGGATGGGCTTAGAGGCATCGGTAGGCAGAAGTTCTTTGGAAACATCCTGGCGCTTCCCGGGAAGGTATTCCCCAGGTGTCAGCGAGAGGAAGATTTCGTCAGCCTCGTTGCCCCAGGGGCGATCGGGGATCTTGTAGGTGTGCGAGTATTTCGTCGGTGGAGCCCCGTGCAGCCTGAGCGCCTTGCGCGGAAGGGTGTAAACGAGCGGGATGTAGGCACCCCAGCCACGCTTCTCGATGCCGGTATCGGTGTAGCTAACGTTCCAGTCGCTGACCCAACCGAAGACACCATTGTGGGTGCGGGCGAGCTCATACATCCAGAGGCGCTCGTTCATGAAGGAGCGGTAGGGCTCGGGGCGCTCTTCTTTTACCAATCCCATGGCACGACCCTTCCAGAGCTCGCCAATACCACCACCGGTGTGGCCGTGGAACAGCCACGAGGTGTTGTAGAAGGCCTTGTTGGCGGAGATATCGCTAGCCTTGGCATAAATCGACTTGTCCCCATCGGGATGCAAGTTGGCTGCGGCCTTCATGGTGAAGGCAAGACCCTCGGTTTTTCCGTTTGCGGTGAAACCTCCTTCGGGAAGGTGGTCGCCGTAGGCCACGTTACCATGTCCCGCAAAGCGGTATACGTGGGTCATCGAGGTCAGGAGGGTGTGCTCGTCGACGTCCACACCGCACTCCTTGGCCATGAGCAGGAAAGTCACCGCATGCAGGCCGGCGGCATTGAGATGGCCACCGCCCATGTAGCTGTAGTTCGCGTCACCGCGACCCATCCATGAACCGTTGTAGATCGTGCGGGAAAGGGAATCCGCCATATCCTTGATGGCAGGCAATACGGATTCATCGCCGGTGCGCAGGTAGTATTCACAGAAGCCCGGCCCGGTGTAGCCGGCGAACCAGGGGTAGGTCTTGTAACCTTCGCCAGGCTTCTTGTAATCCTCCACAAATTTTTTCATCCAGCCACGGACCACTTCGAGATCCTTCTCCTCGCCGGTCGAGAGCATGAAGAGCACCGCACCATTCAGGCCGATTTGCGCAGACTCGATATTGGCGGCCAGGGCGTCGGCGTGGGCGCGGATGATCCTATCGGTCTTTTTGCAATCCACCGGCCAGGTCGGGCTGTAGGCACCGAGCGCCGGGATTTTTACGATCACCTCTTCGGCTGCCGCATCCGGGGTATCCTTGACCATCATTTTCATGACGCCGTCCTTTGCCTCGGCCTCTGTGATCCAGTTACCGAGAAGAACGCGCGGATCTTCGTCCTTGAGAACCTTGCCGTTGATGCTCTCGATAATTTGTCCATTCTTTAGCTTGCCGGAAGCGGCCGCGGGCGAGCCTTCCTCGATGTTGACGATGTGCATCGTGAAAGCGGGTTGGCGCAGCTCAAGGCCGATACCCACGGGGCCGAAGCGCGCGATCTTGTAGCGGGCCGCGCCCGGATCCGGCCACATGTGGAACTGCGGCTCCTGTTTGTAATAATCATCCGCTGCCGCGAGGCCGGAGGTAGCGAGGGCGGCTAGTCCCGCTGCGAGAGTGAATTGTTTCAGGCGTTTCATAGGTTTTCTGTTCTTGGGGGCATGTTCACTGAATGATAATGATAGGAATTTGCTTTTTGAGGGATGGTTGCTGGAACTGTTCATGTGTGGTCAGAAGGACGGGAAAAGGGGGTTGGTGATCATCGCATCGAAGATCGCCTCGGCAACACCCGGCTCGAACGTGGAGGCCAGCTCTGTCTCCGAATTGAGTGCCGGCTGCCCCTGCCCACGGTTGCCATAATCTTCGCGTTTTTGTTGGGTCCAAGCCTCCGGCTTTTTATAATGTTTGTAAAGGCTGTGGTAAAACTCGCGGGAGAGCCCGCCCAGGATGTCGTCACTGCCAATATCAGTCCAGCCGAGCCCGCTGCTGGTCAAGCCACCAAGATGCCCATACTGGGAAACAAGGATAGCCGATTTCCCCGTGCGGGCGGCTTGCACGGCGGCGGTCACACCACCGGAGGCGTCGCCGTAAACCACAATATCCGCTTGATGTGTGGCGGCAACGAGGCCGCCCTGTCCCATGAGCCCCATCAAAAGGACTCCGATTGTTTTCAGTGGATTATTCTGCATAAAGTTTTTTTAATTTTGAGGTTTGTGAATATTTTCTAGGCAATTTGAACACCGAACAAAACAAGATTACGGCACCCCGTGGACGGGTGCGTTTTTTTATCGGTGTTTTCAATATGGAGAAGGGCGTTTCCAACCCCTTTTTATCAAGCGGAGTCTTCCTCGCCAGTCCTCTGCTGAAGGGCTTGGAAAGACCCTTCTCCCTATTGACCGTGGTTCCACCGATCAAAATCACACCCACCCTGGACTTGCTGGCCTTGAGCATGTCTGAAAAAAACCGGGGTTACTCGGATGACGAGCAACCCCGGTGGGTGAAAATCAAATGTGCCCTCTCTTCTAGCGCCGACGGCGCATCAGCAGTAGCGTCCCTAAACCGCCCAAAAGAGCAGCGGAGGAGGGCTCTGGAATGACTGTGGGCGCCTCCAGCTTGAAAGAATGACCGTCCACTAGTGAGTCCTCAAACCCCCACTTGTGCGCAAGATAGCCTTCAACCGTCTCTTGAAGTTCAGTGTCGAGTGTTTGGTTGCCATAAATCACTTCCGCGATGTAGCCATCCCATCCACGATTGTTAAGTCCGCGATCACCACCAACCTGCAGGTCGAAGTCGGTCAAGGTAAAGCCACTGTTGATGACGACGCCGGGACTGTTCAAAATCACAGACGCCCCACTGGTGCTGGCCGGGTTGCCGTTCGTGGAATAGGCAGCCTGCCACCTATCGCCAGTAGGAGTAGTAGTCTGATCCCCTCGATACTGGATCGTGTAGGTGGCTCCACCTGCCTGGCTTATTGATCCAAGTGCCGTAGCAAAGCCGGGTGTGCCGTTATATTGCAAAACGACCGCCGCCCACTTTGCATCGATGTTGAGAATTGCATCCATTTGCTCTGTCCGGCTGCCAAACTGAAGGACATTCAGACCGTTGATACCACTGGTCACAACAGACGGCCGATCTGAATCAATTGTCTGCACTAAATGCACGCCATTGCCGCTTTTGTCGTTCCAATTAGTCACGTTTCCACCACTGATCGTTGTTATCGTGGATGCGTCGGACGCGTCATACCAAGCGGAAGTGGAAATTTCCGTAGGAGTCCATAAAGTAGCGGCATGAGCGCTGGTTGCAAACGCAGCGGCAAAGACGATGCGTGCAGTAAAACCTGCTGCGGAGAGTGTGGTGATTGGGATTTTTTTCATCATTATAAGTCTTAGGGGTCAGGTAACGGAGTAACTTCCATCGCATCTGCCCTCATGTAAACCGGGTTTGTGATTGATAACTGGGACAGATTCCAACAGGTTTGCGCCATGCAACAAATTCTTTCCGCATCCCAACAGGTGGCGGCCCATCTTCTGCGGGAACTGCAAAGCGGCAGGTGGACCGATACCATGCCTGGCGAGCACCGCCTGGTTGCCGAACTGGGAGGAAGCCATAACACCATCAAGGAAGCGCTCCGCCAACTCGAGGCGGAAGGCTGGCTTCTCAATCAAGGCCCGGGCAAGCAGCGGCGCATTCTCATGCGGCGCAAAGAGGTAGCCAAGCTGAGAATACAGATTCTGCTCTACGAAAGATCCGACCGGAGCACCCACTACCTGGTGGAAATGACCCACCTTCTCCAGGAGGCGGGGCACGATGCGGCTTTTGCCGATAAGGCGATGGGCGATCTTGGCATGGACCTGGGGCGCATCTCCCGTTTTGTGAAATCAACGAAAGCCGACGCCTGGATCGTGGCAAGCGGTTCCCGCGATGTGCTGGATTGGTTTGCCGAGCAAGCGACACCGGCCTTCGCCCTTTTTGGCCGCGCGGTGGATGTCCAGCTGGCGAGCATAGCGCCGAAGAAGGCGGGGGCGTACGCCGAGGTGATAGCACGCCTGGTGGGGATGGGGCATCGGCGTATTGTCCGTTTGGTCCGGGAAGACCGCCGGAAGCCGACTCTCGGGCTTTTGGAGCGTTTGTTCCTCGATGAGCTCGTAAAACACGGCATCCAGACCGGCCCCTACAACCTGCCGGACTGGCAGGATACCGACGAGGGCCTGCGGGAACAGCTCGACCAGCTGTTCCGGCACTCGCCGCCGACGGCGATATTGGTTGATGGAGCCATGCTTTTTTCCGCCACCCGGAGCCACTTGGCGCGGCGGGGAGTCCTGGCTCCGGAGCATGTTTCCTTGGTATGCAGCGATCCCGAGCCGGTCTTCGCCTGGGACATTCCCGCCGTCACCCACATCGCATGGGATCACGTCCCGCTGATCAGGCGTGTGGCGAAATGGGCGCACAACATCGGCCGGGGTAAGGACGACCGCCGCAAAAGCACAGTCAAGGCAACCCTGGAAATTGGCGGAACCATCGGGCCGCCACCGTCAGGGCGGTGAAAAGGCGATGTAATTGGGGGCAGTCCTTTCGGATTGATATTACCCTAAAGAGGAAGATAGGAACCACGGATTTCCAAAGAGTTAGGGAAAAGTTGAATCCACCCAAAGGGTGACTGCGACAAATCTTGTAACTCATTCATTATCCGTGACTGAGGAATAACGCGGGAGTTGGAGTTTTCTGGCCGGTGCCTGCCTTGCTGGTGCGGAGCGTGACTCAATCTCTGAAATAAAATCTTAATCGTTTCGGTAAGGCGTTTTGGCAAAGGGTCTATCCCGATCCATCATTTGCAGCCTTGGCCTCCAGCCATCTGATGTATGTCCTGCGACCCCGCCCATCTTCCGCTAACTCGAAAGCCCGCATCACCTGGTCAATCACCAACCATGCAGGCCGACATTATCAGGGAAGAGCGAGGGACTGGATCTTGCCCTGTTAGAGGCCGTGTTTGGCTTTTACGGTCTCGATCTCTTCGGTGAGGGCGGACCAGCGGGTGTAGGAGAGGTCGAGGGTGTGTGTGATCTTCTCGACGGCGTTGGTGGTTTGGCGGAGCTTTTCGGCATCGCCGGAGACGTCTTCGCTGGAGAGGGCGGTTGTTAGGGTTGCCTGAGCGGCTTCCTGCTCGGCGATTTTTTCCTCGAGGATTCCGAGTTCTTTTTCAAGGGGAGCAAGGATTTTGGAGCGAGCTTCGCGTGCTTCGGCATCGAGGCGGCGTTGTTCTTTGCGGCTGACTCCGGGTGTGGATACCTTTTTTGGTGCGTCTTTTTTGATTTCAGCGTCGCCAGTGGTAGCGGGTGGCTTACGGGACGGCGTGGTTCCAGCGGATTTTTCCTCGGCCTTCTTATCGATGAAGTAGCTGATGTTTCCGTGGAAGAGGCGAGGTTCTTCACCGGGACGGAATTCCAGGGTTTTGCTGACGAGGTCATCAAGGAAGTCGCGGTTGTGGGAAACGATCATGACTGATCCGGGGTAGTCTAGGAGCGCGCGTTGAAGAACTCCCTGCGACTGCATGTCGAGGTGGTTGGTCGGCTCGTCGAGGATGAGGAAGTTCGCGGGCTTCAAGAGCATGCAGACGAGGGCGACGCGTGAGCGTTCACCACCGGAGAGGACGCCGACTTTTTTGAAAACATCGTCGCCGGTGAAGAGGAAGCAGCCGAGAAGGTTGCGGACGTGTGGCGCGGCATCGCGCGAGGCGACGGCGGAGACTGTATCAAGAATGGTGAGATCGGGATCGAGCTCGTCCGCGTGGTTCTGCGAGAAGAAGGATGGGGCGACTTTGTGGCCGAGGGTGACTTCACCCGCGTCTGGGGCTTCTTGCTCGGTAACGAGGCGGCAGAAGGTGGATTTACCGGCGCCGTTAGGTCCGACGATGGCGAATTTTTCACCTTTGTTGATTTCAAAATCGAAGCCGTTGAAGATCTGTAGAGGGCCGTAGGCTTTAGATACGCTTTCAACCTTGGCGACTGTATGGCCGGAGTTTGGCGGGGGCGGGAATTTGAAATTCATCACCGCATCGTCTTGCTCGGGTTTTGGAATGCGGACGACTTTGGCGAGGAGTTTGATACGGGATTGGACGAGGGTGGCTTTGTTTGCCGAGGCGCGGAAGCGATCGATGAAGCGCTGCGTTTCCGCGATCTCGCGTTGCTGCGAGGTGTATTGCTTTAGTTGGATGTCTTTTCGCAGGACGGATTCTCTTTCAAAGTAGGAGAAGTTTCCGGCGTATTCCTCAGCGCGTCCGTGAGCGAAGGCGATGGTGCGTGTGCAAAGGGTATCGAGCAGGGCGCGGTCGTGGGAGATGAGAAGTATGGCTCCGGGATAGCTGACGAGGTATTGCTCGACCCAGATCTGTGTCTCGATATCAAGGTGGTTGGTCGGCTCGTCGAGGAGGAGAACCTCGGGCTGCTGAAGGAACAGCTTGGCCATGGCGATGCGCATTTGCCAGCCACCGGAGAATTCCGAGCAATCACGGGTGAAGTCTTTATCTTGGAAGCCGAGGCCTTTGAGGACGGATTCGATTTTTGGCTTCATGAGCGAAGGGTCGTTCGCGTAGAGCTTTAGTTCGAGTTCACCGATTTCTTCCAATAGCTCGCCATAGGGTGAGGAGCGAGGGTCTAGCTTGATCAGTTGGTCAGAGAGACGGTCGACTTTTTCTTTGAGAGCCATGACTTCGCCGAAGGCGGATTCGGTTTCCTTCCAAAGAGTGCGCCCTTTTACGTGAATGCCCTCTTGCGGGAGGTAGCCGACTTTGGTGCCTTTTGGTGCGCTGATCTGGCCGCCAGAGGGAGGAATGATCCCAGCGATGCACTTCATCAGCGTCGACTTGCCAGCACCGTTGTGTCCGGCGAAGGCAATACGCTCGCGTGGTTGAACCGAGAAGGAGAGGTCGTTGAAGAGGACGCGGGGGCCGAATTCAACGCGAAGTGCTTGGACTGAGATCATTGAGGGGCGCAGGTTGCATTTCCTGGCCCTGCGGTCAATCGTAAGCAGGTGTTAGTTCCAGCTAAAAGTAGCGCGACATCCCGGCTTGGCCGTTTATGTGACTCAGAAAGTTCTTACGGAAGAGAGCCCGCCATCCGGACGGAGGATTTGTCCAGTGACGAAGGAAGAAGCATCCGAGAGCAAGAATCCTGCTATTTGCGCGATGTCTTTTGGCCTACCGACCTGTTGCAGCGGGTGGCGCTTCTCAGCGGCTTCTTTTTTCGTATCGTTGCCAAGGAGCGTTGAGGCGAGGGGTGTGTCTGTAAGGGATGGAGCGATTGCGTTGACGCGGATTTTCGGAGCGAGTTCTGCCGCGAGAGATTTGGTAAGGCCCTCGACAGCTGCTTTAGCGGCAGCGATGGAGGCGTGGAAAGCCATGCCTTGTGCGACGGCGACAGTGGAGAACATGACGATGGAGGCGCTGTCGGATTTCTTGAGAGCTGGAAGGGCTTGCTGGATCACCTGGGCGGCGCTGAGGCAATTGATCTGGAAGTCTTTATTAAAATCCTCGGCGGTGAGGCGATGGAAGGGCTTGAGGTTGATCGTTCCGGGAAAGTAGATCAGTCCATCGAGACTTTCCGGAAGCTCCAGCTCACCTGGATTTTCCGCATCGAAGGATTGCACGGGTATGCCGAGTTCTTCGAGTTGATCACTCGAGCGTGATGCAGCGATGAGATTGACGCCTTGGGATTTGAGAAGCTTCGCCGTTTCGAGACC
>Ga0307935_1000818_pt1 | contig 12345 bp, 11 predicted proteins | sample OrgLakmetageno92_FD_201827 | JGI IMG/M metagenome (GOLD analysis project Ga0307935, IMG submission 201827) | Saline water microbial communities from Organic Lake, Antarctica - #92 | ecosystem: Environmental > Aquatic > Non-marine Saline and Alkaline > Saline | place: Antarctica: Organic Lake...
GACTCTGCCCCGATAAATTAGCCGACGTAGCACTGACGGGGTAATCAATAGCCGCCGCCACCTCTTTTAAAGGCGCGACTCGAAAGGCTACGCCCGTTTGCGGCCAAAATTCTGAAAGCGGTAATTCTAGCGTCGGTTTTAAAATAACGGTTCGCGGCTTCTCGGTAAAAAAATCTAAAGGAAGTTCTGGCGGCACTTCGGCAAACGCCTTTAACATAGCCCAATCTTTTACCATCAAACTACAATATTTATAGGCGGGACGTTGTTTTAAATCATATAGGGCTTGCAACATCTGGGGATCATCCGCCCTGACACCAAGCCCATAACTGGTATCAGTGGGAAACGCGATAACTTTTCCTGTAGCAAACATATTCTTAGACTAACAAAAAGGAGTTGACCGCCCAAGCAATTTTTTTAAGATAATTTAGCTTTGGAAACAAAGTTTTGAAGCGCGTGTCGTATAATGGCTATTATCCCGGCCTTCCAAGCCGATGACGTGGGTTCGATTCCCACCACGCGCTCCAAAAAAATTCTGATAAGCCCTGTAAGGGTTTGTCAGAATTTTTTTATTAGCACGAAGTGCTGAACCCACAGGGTTCGAAACGAGGCAATGAGCGTGAAAATATTTTTCTGTGAAAAATATTTTCTAAGCGAATAACGAAGTCACGGCAAAAATAAGGTGGGACGAATTAAGTATTCCCACCACGCGCTCAAAAAAAAAGTCTGCTACCCAGAACGTGGGTGTCAGACTTTTTTTATAAAAACTAATTTCAATGTGGAACTACCGGCTATAACTTCGATTAAAGATACTGTGTCGTGAAGACGGGTTTGATGAAGGTTGGTATTCAAGCCCGCCAGTATCTATATCAAACTGTGGCACCGTTGTATATTGGTATCCTTGTTGATAAGGCGTGTAGTAAGGCACATAAGGCGTGCTTGGCACGGTTGGTTGATACGGTTCATAAACGGGTTCTCGGTCGACTCGCACCGTGGTGCTGGTTCTGGCTGTTTGCCCACTTTCATTACGAACTGTTACGCTGACGGTGTACGTTCCGGCTTGATTATAGACATGTGTGAAGGCTGAATTTTGCACAAAGCCTTGTTGCCCTGCATACCGAGACTGCGCGCCATATTGTTCATCTCCCCAATTAATTTGGTAGCTGAGATCTTGGTTGTTTGGCTCTGTGGCCTGCACTCTCCAAGTACCCGTTTGCCCGGATCTTAAAGTGGTTGGGCCACTAATACCTCGTACCACAGGTGCCGTGCCAACGTTTGGCTGATTCCCATCAACCCTTACGTTGAGTGAACGGGTAACCGACTGGCCATCAGTGCTGGCAGTAACGGTGACAGTGTAATTTCCTGGTCGGCTAAATGAATGCTGGAAAGTTTGCGATGAGCCACGTCGTACTTGAGACGTTTGATTTGACGGCGAATAGTGAGAATCTCCGTAATTTATTGAGAAATTTATCCCTTTATCAATAGGATGATTTGCTATCACTGTAAATGTACCACTCTGACCGACTCTCAAGGTGCTTGGCCCAGAAAAAGACGTAATATTTGGAGTTGTAGTTCTGCCGCTTCCTACTTGAACAGTTTTTTGTGAAGTAGCGCTTTGACCATTTTGATTAGTAACGGTGATTCGCACCGTGTAGATACCCGCGTTAGCGTATTGATGTGAGAAAGTTGTTTGCTGTACCGGCCGTCTGACTTGTGATCGATTAGCCGCGTACTGCGTTTCACCCCAATCAATTTGATAACTAAGCTGATCGTTTCGACCGCCTCGAGCTCGCACCGTCCAGGTACCACTCTGATTTACTTCTAAGTTAATGGGCCCATTAAAACTTTCAATGACCACTTGAGTAATAGGGGTTGGGGTAGGGTTAGTTCTACATTGACCTCGATACTGAAACTGAGCGCCAGCGGCTTGCAGGTGACAATCGTTTGAGTAAGCTACTGAGTTACCGCCTAACAGTCCACAAACAGGGTCGTAATTTAGCGGACATGCTACAGGATGGTCAGGGGTTCTATCACAAAAATAATGCGTTAAACACTGCGTACCTGTATTTCGTTGTGGCTCCCAAGTGCCGTTACACTGACTCTCTGGTGGACGCTCCACCACCGGACAAAAATTTCCGCCTTCACATCTCCAATCAATGGTACAACCGTAGTTATTTTTAATTTCTCGGTAATTCCCCCCTTGGCAGGTAGCTGGGTTTGGCTGCGCCACAGGGTTACACTGGCCCGCAAAAGTGTTGGCTTGCAAGTTTTGTGAAAAATACTGTGTAAACCCACCGTAACCGTTAGTAAGGGTTGGCGCTGGTGGTTGGTACGTAATTGACTGACGAGGAAAATTATTAGCGCCATAATAAGCCGTTAAGCCGCCTTGACTGTCGGTTAATGTTGGCGCTGGTGGCGTATAAGTATTTACCGCCGTCGCTTGGTTAAAATTATTCGCCCCATAATAGGCGGTTAAACCGCCGCCCGTTGGGTTACGGTAGTTATTGTTGTTTTGGGAGTACCCATTATAATTACCAATCCCCACATTGTTGTAATTTTGATTTATAATGTTTTCGTAATTATAAGCGCCCGAGTTATTGTAATTAGTACCCCCAACCGAGCTGTTATAATACGGCTGAGCGCCTGTGCCATTAGACTGATACCACCCCGTCATGCCTCCAGCTGCTAAAGCCGTCGAGGTAATTAAGAGACTCAAGATTGACGTCGAAGCGAACCATTTAATGAATTTCATATTTTAAGCGCTTATTTAGTAGTATAAGACGTACTATTTATAATAAATGTGACGTATTATGTCAAATTTTATAAAATATATACAATAAAAGTCAATAAATTATTTATCCCCTATCTTATTAGTTGGGCTTGGGATGAAACCAATTTTAATTATAATAGCTCAGAATTTAATCGCTTTAATGAATGACGACTCTCGATCTAAACCACATGAACGCCTTTAGTAAGGCTTGCCGACGCAGCATTTTAGAAATGTTACACACTTCACAATCAGGACATCCTGGGGGCAGTCTTAGTGCCTTAGATTTTTTAGCGGTACTGTACACGCAAAGAATTGGAGCCACGCATGAACCCGTTGTGGTTTCTAATGGTCATATTTCGCCGGGGGTTTACAGTGTGCTGGCTGAAATGGGAGCGATTGATAAAGAAGCGGTTAACCGCACGTTCCGACAAATCGGCTCTAAGTTTGAAGGGCACGTAACTCGGCACGTTGCTGGTGTACATTTTGGAACCGGGCCACTCGGCGTTGGTGTTTCAGCGGCTTCTGGATTTGCGATGGCCGAAAAATTAAAAGGTTCTGATAAAAGAGTCTTTGCCGTCATGGGCGACGGCGAAGCCCAAGAAGGACAAGTACACGAAATGGCTTTATTTGCGGCTAAAGAAAAACTAAACAACTTTACGGTTTTTTGTGATTATAACCGCGTACAACTCACCGATAGTTTAGAAGCCACAATGCCCATTGATGTAGCCGCCCTGTTTGAAGCCCACGGTTGGGACGTTTTAGAAATTGATGGACATGATCACGCGGCTTTACTGAAAGCCATTAATCATGCCTCTGATAAACCCGTGATGATTGTAGGGCAAACTATTATGGGCTACGGTGTGCCGATGATGGAACAAAGTGGACGTAACGATAAAGCGGATTGGCACGGTAAAGCGCCTAGCAAAGACGATATTCAGGCTCAACTAAACACCCCTGAACTGACTTTAACGGCCGAAGAATTGCAGAGCTTAGAAGACTTTAGAAGCGCCGTACAATTTAAACCAGAAGCGAATACTTTCACCGCTACCACGACGCCAATGCCAAATATCAAGACAGGCGAAGCCATAGAGTACGCCGCGGATGTCCTAACGGATTGTCGTAGCGCTTACGGACAAGCTTTGCTTTCTTTAGCCAAAGCAAACCAAACAGTTTTGGCGGGTACGGCCGATTTAGGCGGTTCGGTTATGACCAAATTTGTGAAAGCGGAGCTTCCCGCGCAACACCTTGAGTTTGGTATTTGTGAACAAAACATGGTCAGTGTCGCCGGTGGTTTATCTTTCTCTGGGTTTACACCGTTTGTTTCAACCTTTGGAGCCTTTATGAGTAGCCGTGCCAAAGATCAGGCTCGCGTAAACGATATTAACCAAACGAACGTTAAAATGGTTTCTACCCATTGTGGTTTAAGTGTGGGGGAAGATGGCCCTACCCACCAAGCCATTGATGACATGGGGAGTTTCCTTGGCATGTTTCACACCATGGTCGCTGAACCCGCAGATCCAAATCACTGTGACCGCATTATCCGGTACATGGCCACCCATTACGGTAACTGTTACGTCCGGATGGGACGGCACAAATTACCAGTACTAACTAAAGCGGATGGCTCGATTTTGTTCGATAAAAATTACGAATATACATACGGACGCACAGACGTACTACGTGAAGGTTCGGCCTTAACCATTGTCGCCTCTGGCCCGATGGTGATTGAAGCGCAAAACGCCGTTAAAGAAGCGGGCCTTGATGCTGAAATTTTAATTGCCTCGAGCCCAAAACAATTTGATGAAGGTTTAGCCACTTCACTTAAAAAGACCGGCAAGGTGTTAGTCGTTGAAGATCACAACCGCAAAAGTGGTTTTGCCTCGCAAGTCGCGCTTTATGCGGCCGAAAACGGAATTGCTTTAAACCAATTTAAATCAATCGCCGTTGAAGAATATCAATTATCTGGTAAACCAGCGGAACTATACGAAAGCGCTGAAATTGGAGCCAAATCTATTGAAAAAGCCCTGCAAGCCTTTGCATAAGGTTCTTAAAATAAAAATATTTAAAACTTATTAATACTCATGAAAAATTTCTGTTTCCTCTGCGGCTTACTCGGCTCATTCCTCATACTTTCTACGGCACAAGCGGCGTTTACCGACGTACCTGCCTCGCACCCAAACAATGAAGCCATTAATTATGTACAAGCGAAAGGCATTGTTGAAGGTTACAGCGACGGTACGTTTAAACCTGATATTACGATTAATCGCGCAGAGCTTACAAAAATTATTATGGCGACAGAGTTTGATGCCGACATGATGGCCAACTGCAATGTGTACAGCACTAATTTATCAGACGTGCCCGCCGAAGCTTGGTTTGCACAGTTTGTTTGTACCGCTAAAGCGAACGGTATTATTAATGGTTACGCGGATGGCACTTTTAAACCAGGGCAAAACGTAACCTTTGTTGAAGCCGCTAAGATTATCAGCCTTGGTTTTGGTCAAGACTTAGCCGCTGACACCGAACTTTGGTACCGTCCGTACGTTGATTATCTGTCGACGCAAAGCGCTATTCCAGAAACGGTTAACGAGGTTGCGAAAAATATTACACGCGGCGAAATGGCTGAAATTATTTACCGTTTACACGCGGCGGTTAGTAGCCGCCCCGCTTTAGCGTTCACCGACACGGGGCTAATCCCAATGACTCCAGAAGTGAAAGCCCAAATTCAAGCGGGCGTTAAACTCAGTACCGCCTCCCCTACTAAGGCGCCAACGACACCAACCAGCCCAAATTCTCCGACCTCTTCAAGCGATACGTCTACACCTTCACCTGCAACGACACCAGCAGAACCGCAAAACCCAATGGTTTGTCAGTCTTGCCCCACTGGATTTATTGGTCAACCAAGCAATAACTGTTCGTGTGAACGGGCCTACGTTTATGAACAAACCTACCCGATTGAACAATGTGGTACAGTTGAATTTACCTGTGGCGAAGGCTATGAATATTTTACAAACGCTGAACTCTGTGGTTGTAAAATTAAAGAAGAAATTGTGGAGTATTGGTTAGTTTCAGATGAGAATTTTAAACTTAACGCTCTTGATGAAATGGCACCTATTATTCACGGAAGCTATGAAGAATTAAATGCCGGCGCGCTTGAAGCCGCTCTCGGTAACAAAAATATTGTGCTTTTCTTTCACGCTGATTGGTGCCCACAATGTGTAGCAACCGATACTGAAATAAAAGAACGAATTACGGAACTTCCGGAAGACTCAATCATCTTTAAAACCGATTACGACCAAGAAGTAACCCTGCGTCAGAAATTTGAAATTACCTCGCAACACTCAATTGTAATTATTGATAAAAACAACGCCCTGCAGTTCAAACAAACGGGTTTCAGTTTTGATGACGTGGTGGGCGTCCTTGAAAAAATTAAAGAGGCCGAAAACTTAGCCGAGTAGTTTAAGTGGTTTACTAAGTTCGAACTCAAGCAAACGAGACCGGTCTCCAAAAGTTAATTTAAACTTAGAGACCGGTCTCAGTTTTTTTAATAGCTGCATACCAAACCGGATCATGCACTCTTAAGTAAGCGGCGCCAGATTTAGTAGCTCGTTCACCCGCGTGAATATTAACCTGGTTTTCTAAACGATCTTCGCCTAAAAATCTTTTTTTAGAATACCCAATTAACACGGGCCAGTCTGGTACCTCTCTGGCAAATTCTACTAATTGTTGATTGAGCATCGGCGTTTTACCAAACCCAATTCCAGGGTCTAAAATAATATGCTTCCGCTCTATCCCCTGCCCCATCATGGCTAACGCTTTGGTTTCTAAATCTTTCTTTATTCTTTCAATTGAACAAATGTTTTGTTCATGTACTTCATCGACGGTTTCCCCCGGAAAATGGTTCACAATACACGTAGCTTTATACTGGCTCGCTAACTGAATCATCTCAGGATCTTGAAAGCCAGACACATCATTCAGTATATTTCCACCTAGTTTTAAAAACTTTTCAGCCGTGCTTGAATTACGAGTATCTAAGCTGAATTTTTTAATATCTAAGGTTTTAGAATCCAGCACCGCCTGCCAGAAATCTGCCATACGACTCCATTCATCTTTGGCTAAAACCTTTATCGCTCCTGGTCTCGTAGACTCAGCGCCAACATCAACCCAATGCGCCCCATCGGCAAATAACTTTTCTGCTTGATTAAGCGCTATTTGAGTTTCTGTAAATTTACCGCCATCAGAAAATGAATCTGGCGTAACGTTCAGAATGCCCATTAGTTTAACCATTTCAGATTCAGGATGACACAAACCTAAAAAAAAATAAACTATCTTAGATGAATCTCACCGACCTAATTGGTTACACGGCTTCTTTTCTGATTATGATTGCCTTTTTGCCGCAAGCGTACCAAGTTTGGAAGACGAAATCCGTCGAAGATGTTTCTTTTCTGACCTACTCGATTTTAATGTTAGGGGCTGTCTCTTGGATTACTTATGGAATCTTGCGGGAAGATTGGCCGATTATTATTACGAACGTAACCCTGTTTGTCGTACAAGGTTCAATTATGATTTGTAAACTTAAATATGGTAAAAAAGTAACTCTATGAAAGCGCCAATAATTGTACTCGAAGGTTTAGATGCGTGTGGAAAATCAACACAAACAGAACTCCTTATGGAAAATCTAGCCGCGCAAGGTTTAAAAGCTGGTTGGAAACGTTTTCCTGGCTATGAAGATACTACGGCCGGTAAAAGAATCGCGGCTTACCTGCGTGGTGAACTGGGCGACTTTCATAAAATAGATCCAAAAATGATTGCCGCGCTTTATGCCGCTGATCGCTTGGCTCAAATTGAAGAAGTTGAAAAATTAATTAACGAAAATGAAGTCGTAATTTTTGACCGAGGCGTGACTTCAAATTTAATTTATACACCCGCCCGAGCCGAAAAACCAGAAGACGTAGAAATGCTGTCGGATTACGTAGAGAAACTAGAGTACGAAGTTTTTGGTTTCCCTCGAGAAAGTTTGGTTTTATTTTTAGACGCTTCGCCAGAAGCCCGCGCCGTTATTCACGCGGCAAAAGGCCGTACCACTGATTTACACGAGTCAGACGATAGTTATCTACAAAAAGTACGTGAAGTAGCGCTTAAGCGTTGTGAAGACGATTTTAAATGGAAAAAAATCAGTGTTGACCGCAGCGGCGATTTAAAACGTCGTGATGAAATTAGCGAAGAAATTTTAGGGCTCGTACTCGCCCGTCTGCAGAAAAAATAAAGAACTATTTCTTCCAGCGTCACCAAATATTTTTCACCAAACGTTGAGAATCCACGCCGCCAAGCCCAACACAACACCCAGCGTTATAACAACTAAAACGACTATAATAGAGCGATGTAACTGCCACCACAGCTGCAGAGTGTCTTTCAATAAAAAAAATATCGTGACTAAAAAAGCTATCATCACCCCAAAAACTTGTACCACTGACTGCAAGCCCGATAAAATTAAATCTGGTGGCGGTATGGCCAAAGCCGTTTGCGTTACCGGAAAACTTAACACACCAAGCACGAATAATTTAAAAAATCTCATTTTAAAATTTATAATACCCCAAAATCTTACCACCGCGCTGTTCATAAGTGTAAGCAAACATCCGAGCGTCATAGCATTCAGATTCAGTTTCACACAGTAAAATCACTGGTTGATTTTGCAGTGAACTCATGAAGCCCCGCACCACAGTCGTGGTTTTTAACTCCCCATTAAAAACCACCACATTTGAAAGGTTAATCGCTTCGGTTTGTGTTTTTTTCTGTACGGTAAAATCTATTTTTTTAGCCCCAGAACTTAACAAAGCGTCATAACTAACGCGATCATAAGCTTCTGCCAAAAATACGAAATCGGTAATATCACCCCTGCCTGCAAATCCGGCTTCATGCCAAGCCTCTAAGCCACCACGAATGAAACTAACTTTCTCAAAACCTTGCTGCGCCAACAAATTAGCCACTAAATATCCCCTAATTCCAGAATAGCAAAGCACCACTACTCTTTTTGATTTATCTAATAGGGGTATTTGATTGTTCGCTAAATCTCCAAACCGAAAAGACTGGGCGCCTGGTAGACCATAACCAGCAAACTCATAGGCTTCCCTGACGTCGAGTAATTGTGTTGTGGTTTCATTTTCAAGTAATCGATTGAGCTGCACTGGCGAAAAAGATTCAACTATTGCCAGTGATACTGGTTCTAAATTCTCACTGACGCGGTAGTTATTTAAATTACTTGAAATCTCTTTTAAAATATTACGTTTCCAAGCCCGAGAAGTGATATCAGTTTCTTCTAGAAATATCGTTTCGATATCCCAATAATCACCTTTATTTTCGCTATGGCTCATGACCGGAAGCGCTCGTTGCGCTTGGAAAATAAAGCCGGCTAACATAACGTTTACGGCCAGCACCACTAGCAAAAAAACTCGCTTTAATCTTTTGGATTTAATAAAAATTAACCCAAGTGGTAAAGCCACCCAAGACACAAAAGCCGCGACTTGTAGCGCTAAATAAATTGTTTCTAACCACGTCATGGTTCTAATTATAAACCATTTAGCCAAAGCGCCTTACTAAATAACAGTTTAAAAAAATTGAATTTAGGGTAGCCTGTAATCCCTTCCTAAATATTAAACTATGAGCGCGCACATTATCTCTGGAAAAGACATCGCCGAAAACTTACTCGATAACGAACTGAGTCCAAGAGTTGAAGCCCTTAAAGCAAAAGGCATTACGCCCAAACTAATTGTTATATTGATTGGTGATCACGCTGCTTCAGCCAGTTATGTTCGTCAAAAAGAGAAATTCGCGGAACGCGCTGGTATAAAAGCCGAAACCTGGCGTTACGAGGATGATGTGACCGAGGCTAAAATATTAGATGAGATTGAAGCTATAAATCAAGATGAAAGTATTCATGGGGTAATTGTGCAACTGCCTATGCCCCAACATATTTCGATTGAAAAAGTTTTACGAGCTATTAACCCTGAAAAAGACGTTGATGGTTTTACGCCAGAAAATGTGGGGCAACTATTTTTAGGCGAACCGACTTTAGAGTGTTGTACGCCCAAGGGTATTATTCGTATGATTGAAGCTTCAGGTGAAGATTTTAATGGCAAACATGTAGTGGTCGTTGGCCGATCAAACATTGTGGGGAAACCAGTCGCTATTTTAGCCTTAAACAAAAATGCGACCGTGACTATATGCCACTCTCGCACCAAAGACTTAGACGCCCAAATCGCACAAGCTGATATTTTAATTGTGGCTGTAGGCCGACCAGAAATGATTAACGGCGCTCAAATTCCTGAAGGTTGTACAGTTATTGATGTTGGTATTCATCGTAAAGAAGGCGGTGGCCTTTGTGGTGATGTTCATTTTGATAGCGCGGTCAAAAAAGCACGAGCGATTTCGCCCGTGCCAGGTGGTGTTGGCCCAATGACCGTTTTTTCACTGATTGAAAATACCATTGAAGCCGCTGAAAAAAGTCTTTAATTTTTTAGCGATTTAAATACAGCGTTTTCATTTCTTTCATTGAAATCATGCGTTGTAATTTTTCGTCCCAAAATTTAAGCTTCATCGTTTCCCAACAGTTCGCCAACGTTAAAGTCGTTACTTCTGTTTGGAGCACTTCATTTTCGTTGTGGCACGCCTCTAATTCATAATTCGGCACTAACGGATTTAAATGGTGTACGTGATGAAAACCAATGTTACCCGTGAACCACTGCAAAATTTTAGGCAGTTTAAAATAAGAACTCCCGTGTACAGCGGCTTCCACCCGGTTCCAGTTTTCGGTTGGTTGCCAGTAACCATCTTCAAACTGGTGCTGTACGTAAAACAGCCACACTCCGAGTACGGCCGTAAAATAAACTATAGTTAGTTGAACGATTAACGCCTCCCAGCCGAAAAATAATACTAAACTGACGAGTATAATTAACAAGGCCACGTTGGTATCCCAAATACTGTTGGCAACCACCTTTTTGCCTCTGTATTCTTTCCAGTAAGGCCAGCGGTAAAAACCGAAAAAAACCCAAGCGGGTCCTACTAAAAAAGTAAAAAACGGATATCGATAGATACGGTAAGCAATTTTTTCCCATTTGCCAAGCGCTATGAATTCAGTCGCCGTGAGGGTTTTAATTTCGCCTAAATCGCGGTGGTCGCTGTTACCGCTGTGGGCATGGTGCTGCGCATGTTCCCATTGCCAAGCTTTGTAGGGTGTCATAGTTATAACACTACAAGCCCAACCAATCCGATCACGCCAAACACGGTTTTTTAAAAAAGAAGCGTGCCCACAATCATGTTGAATAATAAAAATTCTTACTCCAAACATCGCGGCCACAAAAGCGATTGGAATCATCAGCCACACACTGATAGTAAAAGCCCAATAAGCGAGTCCCCAAAGCACGATAAAAGGGACAAAAGAATTAATAACTTGCCGCCAACTTTTAAAGGCGTCAGGTTGCTGAAAAGCCTTTGTTAAAGCCAACCATTTGTCAGAAGTAATGTGTTCCATAATTTCAATTATTAAATCTAGAACACCTTAAAATAATTCGAAGCAACGAACCAACTACTTTTTAACTTTTTAAAGGCTCTCTTGAAGACGGTCTTGGTCTTGATCTAGTTTATTACCGCAATTTTTACAAAAACGAGCGTCAAAATCATGTCGTGGATAACGACAGAAAAAACACACATGATGCTTTTTTCCAAAAAAATGATCGATGAACATTTTCGTGATAATCGCTGTAAAAATAGCAATTACGCCTAAGCCCATAAACATCATTATTCCCGCTAAAATTTTCCCCCCAACAGTAATGGGTACTACATCACCATAACCCACTGTCGAAATGGTAACCACCGCCCACCAAAGCGCTTCTGGAATAGTATCGAGTAATGGATTCACCGCTTTTTCTAAATGATACAATCCACTTGCACTAATAATTAATGCGGTAGCTAAAGCCGAGAAGAAGATCGTAAGCTCGTTACTATAATTTTTAAACGATTTAAAGAAGCTCAATAAAATTTCTGAATATCGAAAGATTTTCAAAAGCTGTAAAATTTTCAAAACCCGGAAACTTCGTAAAAAGGTAAAGTTACTTACCGATAAATAAAAGGTTAGAATCACCAGCAAATCAAGTAGCGCTAGAGGTGACATAATAAAGGCCCGCCTCCGCGGGGCTATGTAAAGCCGAATTAAGTATTCAACAGCAAAGATAGTAACGACAAATAAATCAAAATACCTGAAATATTGTATATATTGTTTACCAAAAGGGGTTGTTTCGACCACAAAAAGGCCAATCGAGATAGTAATTAATGAAACCAAAAAATAGCTAACCCATCTTCCTAATGTGGAATCATGGTTATTAAACATATCGCTCAGCCAAGATTTGAATCGATTCATTTTATCAATTAATTATAGCACACCCTAACTCAATCAGCCAGTTATTAAAAGGGCTTTAAGGGCTATAATAAAGCCGCGAATCTTTTTGACTTGAGCCGCCCTGGAAGTATAAAATCACTACACTAATTAGGAGTTACTTACCATCATGCTTGAAATCAAAAACGTGCACGCT
>Ga0307935_1000819_pt1 | contig 12344 bp, 18 predicted proteins | sample OrgLakmetageno92_FD_201827 | JGI IMG/M metagenome (GOLD analysis project Ga0307935, IMG submission 201827) | Saline water microbial communities from Organic Lake, Antarctica - #92 | ecosystem: Environmental > Aquatic > Non-marine Saline and Alkaline > Saline | place: Antarctica: Organic Lake...
AGCTTCTGGAAGATCTGGCATTAAACCACGTCTAAATAATATTCCGAAAGTTCTTTCAATAATTGGCTTTAATAATTCATTATGAAGTCTACCTAAAATAGGTCCCATCATTCTCAATTGTTCTTCTGTTCTTTGCATAACTTCTGTTGCTGTCATTTGGGGACCGTCACGAAGTTGTAATTGATCTATGAAAAATGCTTGTTTAATTTTAGTTTCTAAGTTTTGAATAAACTGATAACCAAAATCAACACGCCCACCAGTTACTAGAGGTTCTACTCTATCTTTAGTCCCTGATCTGTAATAGTTTATAGATCCTGGAGAAGTTCTTAGAGGTAACACCATCCCTTCGTCTGGAGCTTGTAGAGCTGGATCAATTTGTTTCTGAGCTGAAATAATCATTGTACGATTTACTTCATTCAAAAGTTTTATTTCTGGCAAGCACTTCATCGCTGGAGATCTACCATATTTTTCATAACTTTGTTTTGTCCATCTTGGCACTGCTGCTGGAAATTCATCATAACCAGATTCTCTAATAATTCTTTTTTGATCTTTTAAAACATAAACACTGGCAATAGGTTTATTCCCAAAAGATTTTTTAAAGGGATTAAATTTATCATTAGGCATAATAGCGTGGATTAAATCATGTTTGCAATAAGGATCATCTTTAAATCTTTGAATATCTTCTTCTAGGAATGCTTTCTCTCCAAACTTTCTTAAAAGTTGCCCACCTGTATATGTGTAACAACGATATAAACTATTTGCAGTTCCTCTTTCGTCTTCATCAAAAACACTTTCAGAAATAGGACGAGAAGAAAAACGAATATAATCTTTTTGATCTTCTTCAATGAATAAAACATTGGTTCCAAAGCTAGGGAGCTCTAAATATGTCTCATGAATTTCAGTTTGAAAATTAGAATCATTTAAAACCTGGTGAGTTTTCATAACAGCTCTTTGAAGCCAGCTTCTCACGTCATGATCATCGTCAAGTTCTTCAATACCTGTAATCATATCAAACCAGTTTATAGCTGGATTTGTAAGCATAGAGTGAAGTGCTGATGCAAGTAATTCATTTGATTGAATACCAGTTGAATCGAAAAGATCTGTATTTTTCTTTTCTCCTGGAACGGAAGTAGTTGTTACTTGATCTTTGGAAGGAACAACGTAATCAGCGATTTCTTGCCAATGATTTTCCCAGGTTCCACGCTCGGATTTTAATTTATCATAATTTTGAATTATCCAAACAGCTCTATCAGTTAACATTTATTATCCTCTTTTCGCACCAGTTTGAGTCCCGAAAGCATATTGTTTCGCTTGACTTAATTGTTGATCTCTCTTAATAATAGATTGAATAAGAGTCTTTGATTTCTCATTATCAACTGTATTTTTTCCAAATAAAATTTTTCTATTTTGACCTATTAATTTTTCACTTTCCATGAGTTTATTAGTCTCAGCACCTTCGGAACCTTGAATACCTGATTTACGAAGTAAGCTATCGTACTCATTTTGCGTTAATTCATTAACTTTGAACTTCTCTGAAAGTTTGTTTGACATACTAGATCCAGCCATTCCAAACATCTTCTTCATTGCTCCACCCATTATACTAACTCCTTGAATAATGTGATTTTACCATTCTCAGCTTTTATAACTTTGAATTTGAATTTAAAGATGTGCATAAGTAATCTTTTATCAGCACCCTTTGTATTAACTTCAACATAAGCTAGAATATACTTACAATTATTAGCTTTTCCTTGCTTTATGGCAAGATTATAAAGTTCCTGGAGTTCTTTACCATCACGAGCTTTAGGACGAATATAAATATCATTCAAAGATAAAACATTATCTTTACCATATTTTTCAATATGCCACGATATAAAACCGTTCTCAGTTTCAGATACTTCATGCCCTTGGCGCTCTTTAATATATTCTAACCACATAATTATCTTCCATATACGTTATAAGCTGATTCAGCTTGTCTAGGTAAATTTGATCTAGCTACTTTTCTGGCTGGGTCCTCATAACCCATAGCCAATACTCTAAAAGCGTCAGCACAGTGAGAGCTCCAATCGTGAAGAGGAGAATTTTTGAAGATCTTATTTTTGGAGTCATAGGCTTTTTGATAGTTAAGTAAACACTCAATTCCTTCTTTCGTTTCTTTACCATCAAAGACGCATTTAGGTAATAGCATCCTGACAGCGTGAATCCCATCATCTACGTTTTGTCTGGGAACTATTTTCGTCGTACCTTTGCCCAATAATTGCTCCATAGTTTTTTGACGAGTTTCACCGCTTGATAAATCCCTCGCAGCAGCATCATGAGGTAGGTAATGTGTTTCAAAAACCCATTTAGTACTTTTAACAATTTCAGCATAATGACTTAATCCTTTACCATTGTTCTCATAGTATTTTATAAGTCTAACTTCATTCATAAACTTTTGATAGAACCATATAGCCGTAGCATCACCGATACCTAAATCCCATGCAGTATAAACGGGCAGCGCTGGTTCATGCGGCACAACTGCGTGAAGTCTGCCTTTCTCATTCAAGGCAGCAAGGTATTTATTATAATAAGATCCAACGAGAGCAGCAGTAAATGAAACCTCATATTCCTGGTCAAATTCTTCTTCACTCATTGTATTTCTAGCAGCCATAAGCTCAGACTCGGGAATGATTTTAGTCTCTGATGCTTTGAACATTGCATGAAACCAATCATCAAGTCCTTGCGTCTTATGGAAAATATCGTAAAAGTGATTTCGTCCTTTAGGCGTACCAATAAAGATACACCATCCTAATCTGTCTGAAAGCGCTGGACGAATAACTTGTGACCAAATAATTGGATCACATTCTGCATATTCATCAATCACAACACCGTCGGCATATACTCCACGAACAGCGTTAGGATTTTCAGCACCTAATAAAATAATTTTTATCTTATCACCGCGATCAGGTCTAGGGATCTCAAGTCTCAATTCGGCTTCATTAGTTTTCATACCAGGAAGCATTTTTGTAAAGTCTTTTAGATAATCCCAGGCAATCCTTTTTGCTGCTCCAAACGTGGGAGCAATATAAAAATACTGTGGATTGTGGTGATCGTTCTGCAAGGCTTTATCGAGCAGCTCATTTATTACAGTTACCGTTTTGCCAAATCTACGATGCGCACACACAACATTAAATCGCTTAAAGTTATTATGCAAATAAACCTGGTGCGGTCTAGGATTGTACCCTGTAGAGAGCTGCTGGACTTCGTTATCCATCTAATTCTTTTCTAAGCTCTTGGACTTTCTTTAAATCAGCATTCGACTTTTCAGCGATTTTATTATGCCTTTTCTTTTTGGAAGCGGCAACGCCTGGAGTTGTTGCTGGTTCATCCTTCTTGTTCTCGTCAATAGGAGTCTCGTCTTTCTTGCCCTCAATAACAGCTTTAACTTCGAGCTTCTTTGGGAAGAATGCAAATTCACCATTTTCAAGTAATATCCTTTTCTCTTTCATACTTTAAACTCCATTTAGTTTTGAGATATTTTTCAACAGTCATAGCTTCGACTACTGTTAACTTCTTGTTGTATATAATAAATTCTCCAGCGCGACTTGTCCAATCTTTAAAAAACGAGAAGTCAACATGATCGAATAGAAAATTATTCCTATAGAATCTTACTCCAGAATTATGACTATCAGCATATATCACTGGCACATCATCAATTTCAACCAGGATGCTATGCGCCCTCATATCAACTTCTATGTGATATAAAGCTGCTTCTTTTTTAAAAGGTTGTAAAGACTCAAAGTTATAAACCGGACATTTAGCATTATTACGAAAAAGGATCTCTACATTCTTTCTAAGATCCACTCTGAAAGTTTCCTGGTAATCAGGCTTTCCTACTAATCCAATCAAAACTCCACCAGCTTCACCATAGTAATACATATCAATTACATTGGAGTAATTAATCACATTACCTATTGAGGCTTTGTATTTTGAGTTCTGTGAAGCCCAAAGGGTAAGCTTCGATATATCTGTCGGGATAAAATCAACACGCTCACAATAGCTGTCACGACTTCCTATGAACACGGCTTAAAGTCTTTCAGCAAAGCGCCATAGAGGAAAGATCCATCACTGTAGAAACTTAATATGTCTACGCTGTCAGGCTGTTGTGATAATTGTGGCAAGTTACCCCCAGGAAACAAAAAAGCGTTGTCGAATTGGATCGTTGCTGCAACTTGAAAGTGAGTTAATCTGACTGTGTAGTAAGCTCCGGATCTAATATTCTTAGGCTTAAGAAAAGTTAAGTTGCCTTTAACTAAAAGATCCACACAGTTACCCTGCTTAAAATCTAAGAGAACTTTCCTAAAAGCATCCATTTTGGTTTCTGTAGAGTGCAATTGAACTTCTCTTGTATCTACATAAGAGCTTTGAAGTTTTATTCCTGTGCTGTCTAGTTTTCCATTGGTATTGCAGTAAAGAAAAGAGTCTTGTAAATATCCATCTTCAAAAAGAGCATCTTGCGCTCGCTCGGGAGTATGGAATAAATTAACTTCACCTTCATTGAGATCATCAGTATTCATTATCTAGTCCTTGTTTTATGGTAGGGTTATTCCCCATTTATTTGCTAAGAAGTTCCTCATATTATTTGCTTCTAATGTTGTTACGTTTCTATTAAAAAATACAATTTCAGCTATATCACCGTAGAAAGGATCATCGCCACCTGTGTTGTCAGAATTAGATTCAGCTCCAATACTATCATTACGACCTGTTCCAGCTCCAGTTGAGTAACCATCACCAACATCCCAAACATCTTTGGTAAAGTTAACTTCATTAACAGATAGAGTAGGCACAACACCTTCTTCTTTCATAGTTATAGTTCTACCTGGAAGATCAACTATACTTTCCCATAACTGTAATTCATTCTCTCTCATAGTTCCATATTCTTGAATTTTTCTTGATCCAGAACTATCAAAAGAATCAACCATAAAAGAGTAAGCAGCAAAAGTATTATGAGTATAAAATCTATATTTAGTTGATGATGTAGATAACCAGGTATCAAAAATTGTCTGCTCTACACCTGGATAAGCGATAGGATTAAAAACAATAAATAAACTTAAACCTGGTTGACCATTAAGAGCTTTACTTAAATCATCCCTGTAGTGAATCCAGTTTGCAAGAGACTCAAGAGATTGTTCTCCATTAAAATGTACAGTCTTTAAACCATTATATTTTACTGCCGTTCTAGTCGGAGGTACTGGAGAAATATCACCAACAAAAGCATTAGGTGATTTATCAATCCAAGCTGTAATATCTCCACTACTTTCTGTGATATTGGAATCATCGCTACCATCAAGCCATAGAGTTAAGTTTGGTATATCAGAAGGTAGGAAACTAGGATCTAGTCCAGGGTAAGGATCAGGGTCAGGATCAGCACCACCACCAAGATCAGCTTCTAAATAAGGCATAGATAAACCATACTTATTATTAAAATAGAAAGCCATGTAATCTCTTTCTAATTGTGTTAATGTCTTTTTGATAAACAAAATTTCCGCAACTTCAAAATCTCCTGGAGTATCACCAGAGCCCGAAACCGAAGCCATTAAATTGTGACGAGCACCTGCACTCGTACTAAAAGTGGACGAACCAAAAGTTGCCGAACCGTTTGTGCCTGTTACTTCATTATTAACATAAGAAGAAACATTGCCAATTGAAAGATCAACACTGAGTTCCAATACAGCCCAATCAGTTGATGTAAAAGTTCCTGTTACTAGTTGTTCACCATCGCCACTATTAGATCTAGCACTAACAACACTGGTTCCATTTCCTTCTAAGGTTGCAAATAATTTAACACTAGTTCCAGAAACAGTTAATTCAAATAAAGGATCTTCACTAGCTGAATTTTTTCTTCTAAATAGCACAAGAGCTGTAGCTTGAGATTCTCCATCAAAAGAATTTATTAAAGAATCAGGTACAGAAAAATATGATAAATTAGTTCCCATATCAATAGTTGCTTGATCTTTTACTGCAATATTAGTTTCTGTAAATATAGGAGAATTTGTAGGCGTAGCAACAATAGAGTTTACTTGATCTGTCCACGTTGTAACATTAGTTCCACTTAAAGCAACACCAGAATCAGACTTCCAATGAGCTACTAGATCTCCACCAAGTAAAGAAGGGTCCCATGTAAAAGTATTGAGTAAGGATATTTTATTATTGTTGCTAGAAATATTATTAGCAAATTGCTGTATAAAATTTTTAATTGACATTTAAGAAGCCCAATAAGTGTATGCAACATCTACTGCACCAGATCTTTTAACCCTAACTTTAGATAGTGAATCAATCATAAGAGATACACTTTCACCAGCATTTAGCAAAAGCCCTGTAGTATCTGTAGCACTACAAATAAAAATACCATCACCACCACTAGCAGCTCTGATTATCAACTGACCATTTAACTCTTTTTCACCGATTGCTGTAAGAGTTCCTGTTGCTGTACCTGTGCCTGATACTGGCTGCTCTTTGTATGAAAAACTCATAGACTAATCCTCGTTCGTGATTTCTATTATATCGTTATTATTAGTATCCCTAGTAATTCCTGTATTGACAACTATTTTAATCGTTCCGCCACCTGTAGCAGCAACGGCTTCTTTCTGTTTTCCACCATATCGTCCAGTATCATTTCTCTCTGTCAACCATTTTAAATTTGCTATCTTTAAAGTTTTAGCTGCCACTTCTTCTTTCTCTAAAACATCACCAATATCTTCATGTTCTTCAATTAATTTATCATGAAAGTATTCGGCTCTAAATTGTCTAGCATTTTCAATTGCTTTAGCAAACTCTTTATTCTCATTTCTCCAGCGACAGATCTGAGCATAAGAAGGATATCCAGCTTGACTACAAATTGATGTTAGAGTTTTTCCTCCAAGCATCTGTTCTACTATTATTTCTGAAACCGTTTGAGAAAAGTCGTAGCGCTGCTTGGATTTTAAAGATTCTAAAACCTTTGTTCTTGATATGCCACGCTGCATGAGGACCTTGCTGCCATCTGGTAATTCTATTTGGATCATTGCTGTTTTTGCAAGAGCGAAATCATCCAGCGTTTCCTGGAAAGCAACAACTTCATTTGTTATGAGATCCCTGGCTTCAAGAAGACCACTGTTAGGATTTTTGGTGTAATAAATATTTTCGGCTTTAACTGCGATCACTTCTTTATCGTCCATCCCTATAATGTAACTCCAGTAGAATAAAAAGTAATGCTGAGTTGCGTCAATTACCTATTTGTTTTTATTGTCGCGAACAGGACGAGCACGAGTAACTATCTAACTGACGCGCTACTTTGGGGGTGCACCCATAGCATATAAGAAGGTTACACCCCATACCCAGCAAAATCAATGACTTACGCTTACCGTTCGACTGACTATCGTTTACCGAACTGAGTAACCTATTGAAATCACTAGCATACTCAATAGATACAGGACCACGACGGCAGCGAATCAAGGGGCAACAAGCCACGCAATGCCAGGACCAACAAAAAGTATCCACTTCCACCCCACATTGCAACAATGCACCCAGGTATCAAGGCTTATCAGATGTAAGAAATAAAGGATTAACGCAGCGAGAATGACGGCAATGACGGATGACGGTTACTTTCTGAAAGTTTCTAGGGTTTTCTGTTGTTATCGTTATTTGCTATGCGTCATAAGGTTACTATATATAATACTTTTAATAAATATAGTCATAATAGTCATTACAGTCATTAACATAACAATATCAACCACTTAGAGCATGACGGTTAAAATTGCAAATAGTCATAACAGTCATGCAGCTAAACATCTGTAATCATAGACATTAACGCATATAATCAACAATAACGCATAATATCACTTGATTATCGAACACCCTTAACCGATAATACATTGAGTCATTAACACTGAGCAACACGACAACACAACGCGCATAACACTAAAAACATGACGATAAGGCATAAAAAAGAATTTAACCGTCATACTCATTTTAACCACTGTAAGAAAGGACAATGCAATGAATCAAACAAGGAAAACAACAGCTATTTATTTAAGAACCTCAACAAACCAGCAAGAAGGTGGGACGGCAACGCAGCTTGCTAAAATCAAGCAATACATGGATAGACAAGATCTAGTGATACGCGATTATGTTATTTATGAGGATAAAGGACAGTCAGGCGCCAAGGCTTCACGCCCTGGTTTAGATGCAATGCTGCAATGCTGCCAAGCTGGTCAACACGATAGAGTTATAGTCTATTCGTTCTCACGATTCGCCAGGTCCACGATGCAATTGATTAAAGGACTTGAGACATTCAAGCTGCTAGACATTGATTTTGTTTCTATTACTGAAAGCGTAGACACGTCGAGTCCAATGGGAAAAATGATTTTCAGTATTATGGCTTCACTTAGTGAGTTTGAAAGAGATCTAATACGAGAGCGTACCAAGGCTGGGCTTGAAAGGGTAAAGAGTGAAGGGAAGGTTTTAGGCGCTCCTCAACAGTATGACATCCAAGCAGCTATGAAACTACGCTTTGAAGGGCATTCGTATCAACAGATAGCTGACATTATGGGTTGTACTAAATCGACAGCCTACGCACTAATACAGAAAGGTTTGATAGCTGCATAGACACGCGCTGCAACACTATAATAACTAACCACTACAAAAGGACTAGACAATGACCACGACAGTAAAGAAGACATTAAAAAAACATTTACGCGAAAAATTATTAAACCTTTACATGGATAATCCACAGTTGGGTGAAGACATTGATTATGAAGATGATAGTGTAAGACTACCTTACTATAAAAAAGTGGTGAATTATTATAGCTATGAAGATCTGGTGGAACAAATTGGCTACTTTGAAGAATAGTTTACCCTAAATTTACCCTACCTGGAGCCGCTACAATGCGGCTTTTTTAATGCCTAAACTCCTGGATTCATTGACAATACGCATTATAATAGCGAATAGTGTTAAAGTTTTCTTGTGTTCGTTCGATAAAGGGAGTACATTAATTAAGAACAACGCAACGCAACAAGGACTAGACAATGAAAAAGACAATAGCAGCATTCATGATAATCAGCTTTACTATACTATTATTAGATATGAGCACAAGGGACGCCCAAGCGCAACGCAGCAAGGCAATAGGACAAAATATTTTTAAATTAGCTAACAAGTAATTAATCGCCTGGGAAGGCAAAGGACTAAACAATGGCAAAGACTACTAAAGTAATGAGCAACACAATTTTAAATGAAGATGAAATTACGCTTTTATTAGCTTGCATAGATTCAAGTGATCAGGATAATAGCAGCAACGTCGATATAATGAATGATTATTTAAATTTCATGGGGGAATTATGTTAAAAACAATCGCGGCAAATATCTTTTTACTCTTTCTATTTCTATGCAGCATGAATGCCCAGGCACAAGATGGCGTTACCGCTCTGGAGATATGTCACTATGAAGTTGAACTTCAACACTTAGGGGAAGTCACGACTATAGAACTAAATGGAATGCTAGAAGAGTGCGAAGAAGAAACTTTAATCATAGCAAAAGGACAATAATGGAAAATTTATTAAAAGATCTTAAAGCAGCACTTGAAATTGAATCATACCTATCAAACATCAAACATGAGCCTGGGACCGCCTGGGGCTCGCTTGAATGGTCCCAGGTATGGGAAGAAATACCTCAATAAGTCAAGAAATTTATAAGTATTTAACGCCCCAAGTCACTGATTTTTTAGTGGTTTGGGGCTTTTTTTGATCTATGCGTTAAAGTTTTCTTGTGGGCGTTCGATAAGTATAGTAACATTAACACAACGCAACAAAGCGTTTTTAACAAAGGACTAGACAATGAGTAAAAAACCCTACAAGAAAACTAAAATGAAGATCTCACAAAGAGAGTTACAAACTGCTAAATTTGCTGAAATTGCTGATAGTATTATAGAGTCATTAGAATGCGATAGAATCCCTTGGAATAAGCCTTATGTGGTAAATACTCCACGCAATGCGGTGACTGGGCGTAATTATAGAGGCGCAAATTTTTTCATTCTATCAATGTTGCATGATATGGGTCACGCTAGCGCTAGTGAATTAAACGCATACGTTACCTATGCCCAGGCGAAAGAATTGAACACTCATATACTTAAAGGATCTAAGTCTTTGCCAGTAACCTTTATGAAGCCAATGATTTACACTAAAGAGGTTACAGATAATAAAGGTGAAATTGAATTAAAAGAGCGTATGAGCTTTTTAGTAAAATATTATAATGTATTTCCTGTTGAATGTTTAGCTGATAACTCTATTTTAAATGCAGTATTAGATCCTTCAGACTTCCAACACGATCCTATCGAGAATGAAGAAAGAATTAAATCAGAGATCAATAGCCTAGTAGATGCAAAAGAGCTTTTATTGCAAATTAAAAACACTACGCCTCACTATGCGCCTGGACGTGATTATGTATCAATGCCCGAAAAGAAAAATTTTACAACAGCCGCCGAGTATTATTCAACTTTCTTTCATGAATTGATACATATGACTGGTCACGCAAAAAGGACTGGACGGTTTGACTCATATAAGGAAGAACAAAAATTTCATACTGATAAGCATGAATACAGCTTCGAGGAGTTAGTTGCTGAAATGGGTGCCGCTATGCTTTGCAGTTATTATGGAATCCCAAGTGCTAAGACTTTAGAAAACAGCAAAGCATACTGCCAAGGTTGGGCGAAAGTTTTGAAGTCTAACAAAGATATGGCATACATGGCAGCTTCGAAGGCTCAAAAAGCCGTCGATTATTTACTTGATATTATCGAAACAGTTAACAAAAAAGCCGCACTAGCGGCTTAATCCAGGGGGATATAATGAGCGTGAATAATATAAAAAAATTAGCTATGGAAATAAGTCATAATGCAAATAAAATTAATAATATTTGCAATGATAAGGACCGCGCTAGTAAAACAGAAATTAAAAAGGTGACTAAAGAAATTGATTTAATGACTGAAAAATTATATATAAATGTAAATGAGCTTGGAACAAAAAGCATATTTGAAAATATGAGACTACGCGCCCTGGAAAAATTGATTCAGAGCTATGATAAAAAAGATCTTTACATTGACGATCTGTTAAAAGGTATTAGAGACTTACTGAATGAATAATACAACACTTCCAAACGCTATCAATTCAAAACAACTTATCTTTACAAAGGGGCAAAACGCCCCTTTAATTTCTCATTTTAGACTGAATGAATTTGACTGTAAATGCAGCTATGATGACTGTACCCATACACCTATAGACTTTAGAGTCCTTATTGCTTTAAATCGACTACGTGACGTTCTGGGTATTGCTTTGATAATCACATCAGCTTATCGCTGCATTCGTCACAATATCGACGTAGGGGGCGTTTTAAATCCTATCTCTAAACATACTAAAGGCATGGCAGTAGATATTATTATCCCCCTGGGGAATGCTGATATATTTATACAGTTATGTAGGCAATACTTCCCAGTGGTTATTCCTTACCTGGATAAGAATTTTGTTCATTGTCAATTTAATTAGTTACAAGAAGTTCGATAAGTTCGTTCGATTTCTGTCTGTATTTGTTAGGGCAACAAGCCGAATGACTTTTGCTTCTTGGTGAAAATATTCCAAAAATATTTTTCTGATACTCCCCACCCTTTAACGCCAGCGCAAGAAAAAGAGTTCATCAATCATTACTGCAAAGCCGTCCACAATTATCTCTTCCAGGTCGTGAGGGATCGAGCAGTTATGCAGCCCTAGACGTGAGAATAAACAATGCCCGAGTTCATGGATCAATGTAATCTTGAGTAACTTCTTTGGACAATAGGTGCAGATCCATATCGTATCACCATCAGTTTTACCTACAGCCCGTTCGGACCTTAGATCTAATCGCTTGATAGTTATAATTTTTCCATAGAGTGTAACTGATTCTGGCATCTTCATGAGAATAATTATCTCTTAGAAGATGCCAGGCAGCTACTATTTTAAGATTGATAGAATCGCTTTGGTGCTTTCGTCTAGCAATTTCGAGCGCTTCTTTGCTTGAGGTATTTTATCAAAGAATTTATTGTGGTCTTTTACAGTCAAGATATACTCAACCATTTTTGCAAGCTGCTTTACTTTCTTATCTCTGTCATGCAGCAAGGCAACGATCTGATCCAGGTCAAGATCCATTGACGCGGTATTATCATGAACAAATAGGCAGCGATTATCGGCTTTGATTTCGTAGCGATTCATTTCATTCTCCATACCCATAAGGGTTATTTAAATTAAGAAAGTAGACCTAGAATCTCTTTCCTTCGCACTATAGGTGCTTAATATCTCTCATACTTCCT